>Ga0126383_10000227_pt1 | contig 29366 bp, 19 predicted proteins | sample PanSoiMetPlot_35_FD_96882 | JGI IMG/M metagenome (GOLD analysis project Ga0126383, IMG submission 96882) | Tropical forest soil microbial communities from Panama - MetaG Plot_35 | ecosystem: Environmental > Terrestrial > Soil > Tropical forest > Bulk soil | place: Panama | collected 2016-02-17 | reverse complement strand
CCTTCAGGTTGATATTGCGGCGGAGACGTAAAGCGTAGAGGTCCTCGATGCGGACGGTGGCCAGAATGCGATCAATCTTGCCGAGTTTCTCGCCGGTCTTGGCGTCATACAATTCCAGCCCCTGGAGCTCGACCGTTTGAGGCGACAACGAAGTGTGGAAGTTGCGGATTTCAGCGCGCACCCCGTAATTCGAAAGGGTGTCTTTAATCTGACCGGCAATGTATCGATCGACAAACCCCAGGCGATAGGCGAGCAGACCGGCCAGCCCCAGCGCAATTACGGCGCAAACCAACCCGACACCGGCGATGATCGCATTGCGCCGTGAGACAACGCCGCTGCGACTGCGCGTCGGTTCAGGACTACTCTGTTTTTTATCGCTGGGGGGCTCGCGATGGTTATCTACGGGCATGGATGCAGACCGTCGAAAAAACTCATCAACTTCATTTGCAGGGGAAAGCCCGAAAAGCAGCGGTCAGAGATCAGCTTAACAGATGTCAGATTGAAAAATCTGGAAAGATACCGACTCCTGACATGTGATCTCCGATCTCTGTCTGTTTGTAAACTGAAAGCGGGGGAATTTCAAGGCGATAGTGGCACAGTATTTAACCGTGATTTGCCCTGATTGAGACTTTCAGCGTACTTCCGATTCTTCTGAGTCACAGACCGTGGTCTGTGTCACTTCAGATGCGGGAGAGCCCAGCGGCACGTTGCCTACAACCTCCAATTGAAATCCTTCCAGTGCGGCGACCCGCGGCGGATGGTTCGTCAGCAGGAGAATGCGGCGCAGACCCAACTCGTGCAGGATTTGCGCGCCGACGCCGTAATCGCGATTAAGACCGTAACCAGTCTCCGCGCTGGCCTCCATCTTGGTAAGGCCGCGATCCTGCATCAGCTGATACGTGCGCAACTGGTGAATGAGATCCAGACCGTGCTCGCTTTGCCGCAGATAAAGGACCACGCCCTGTCCGGCTTCCGCGATCTTTTCGAGGGCCCGCCGTAACTGATAGCCGGTGTCGTCGATGGTTGAGCCGAACATGTCGCAGGTCACATTCTCGCTGTGCACCCGCACCAGCACGGGATCGTTGGTGGCCACGTCGCCCATGACCATGGCCAGGTGCACATCGCCATTGATCGTGTTCTCAAAGGCCAGGGCGCGGAAGTTTCCGTAGACAGTAGGCAGATTGGTCTCAGCCGCCTGTCGCACCAGCACTTCCTTGGTGATGCGATAACGAACCAGATCGGCGACGCTGATGATTTTCAAGCCATGAACGCTGGCGAACTCGCGCAGTTGCGGCAGACGCGCCATGGTTCCGTCTTCATTCATGATCTCGCAAATCACGCCGGCCGGATAAAGTCCGGCAATGCGCGCCACATCAACCGCCGCTTCGGTCTGACCAGGACGCACCAGCACTCCGCCTTTTTTCGCGCGCAACGGAAAAACGTGTCCGGGCCGGGCCAGGTCCTGCGGCCGCGTCCGCGGATCGACGGCCGTCAGAATTGTGGTTGCCCGATCAGCCGCCGAGATGCCGGTGGTCACGCCGCGCCGGGCCTCGATCGAGACTGTAAACGCGGTTCCCAGCCGCGAGGTGTTCTCCGCGACCTGGGGTTGCAGGTGGAGTTCATCGCAACGTTCTTCGGTCAGCGGCAGGCAAATCAGTCCGCGGCCTTCACGGGCCATGAAATTGATTTTCTCGGGGGTCACCAATTCGGCCGCACACACCAGATCGCCTTCATTCTCGCGGTCCTCATCGTCCACGATAATGATCATTCGCCCTTCGCGAATGTCGGCGGCTGCGTCTGGGATGGAAGCGAACGGCATTGGTCGTAAAAAAAGCTATTGCGGCTTGGATTTGGACGGCGTCTGCCGGTGGTGCGCCTTCGCCATCGCCGTCACCTGATCGCGATACTTTTTAGTGTCAGCATCAGCGATGTCGCGCACGATGTCGTTGAGCACCGGCGTCAACCGGCGGCTGGCTTCAGACATGCTGTCGGCCATTAATTGTGGCATCACCTCCAAATTGCGTTTCCCGGTGTCGGATTGGTAAAACGCAATCAGATCCTTAAGCTGCGTCTCGTTGAAATATTTAGCATAGACAACAGTGGATACGTCCTCCAACATCTGGCCGTAGTCGATCTTACGGTTAATCGCGTCGATCATTTGGGCGTTAACTTTGTCGGCGTTCTCCCGCATCTGTCTTTGCAGGTCGTCCTGTTCCGCTTGCGTGAGGGCTTTCATTTCCGGCATGGCGGAAAGGCTCGTCCACGTCAACTCGAGCATCTCTTTGGACATCTCTGTCTCAACGGTGGTCAAAAGGTCTTTGCCCTGCTTCTTCAGACCCATGACTTCACTCAGCTCTTTCGCCAGCGCTCGCTTTTCGGGCGAAATTTCCTGGGGCGCCGTAGTTGGCGAATCGGGCGCCACCGACTGGGCCCTGACACTCAACGAGAAAAGCAGGCAAATGCCGGCGGCGGCCACTAATAATCGGTTCATAAAAGCTCCTGTGAACGATCTAAATGGAAGAGCGGATACGCCTTCAAGGGCTAACTGATCCTATTTATAGCGCACTCACGGTGAAACTTCTATAGGCTTTGCGAAGAGCTCGGGGGGGCAGCCCGACCGTCAGGGAGGGCTTATAGTCAGACAGGAGCCATCCCTGACGGTCGGGCTACTGCCCCAAGAATCCGTTCGACATATTTCGCAATCACATCGGCCTCCAGGTTTACCTCATCGCCGGGCTGCAATCGGGAAAAATTCGTGACTTCGAACGTTTTGGGAATCACGGCGATTTCAAAATGATCGTCCGCCAGATTAGCGATGGTCAGGCTGATGCCTTCGACCGAAACTGAGCCTTTGAAGACGAGATAGGGAGCTATTTCCCCCGGATAAGCGAAACGAAACGTCCAGGAGTCGCCATGATTCTCTGAGCCGAGGAACCGGCCGCGCGCGTCGACATGGCCTTGCACGATGTGGCCGCCAAGACGGGTCATCGGAGTCACCGCGCGTTCGAGATTTACCGGCGAACCTTCTTTAAGATTACCCAGGGTCGAGCGAAACAGAGTTTCCTTTGAAACATCAGCCGCGAACGAATCGGGTTTTACGTCGAGCGCGGTCAGGCATACGCCATTGACCGAGATCGAATCACCGTCGCGCGAACCCTCGGTCACTGTGCGCGCGGCAATCACTATGCGCGCGTCGTCGCCGCGCTTTTCGATCGCGTGAATCCGACCAAGTTCTTCGATGATTCCGGTAAACATATGGAGCGCGCGCATCGTGGTCCCGACATGTCGGGATTCGCGGGCATCCCGGCCCGCACAGTTAGAATCGCCGTACCAGATATAAAGCCAGTAGGATCAAAAACCCGATAGCCGGAATACCGAACGAAAAGACCAGCATCCACTTCGCTTCATTCTTGAAGGTAAACATGTTCAGCTTCGCAGAGTCCGTACCGTCTGCATGAAGTCGCCACCATCCGCTTGGTAGTGACTAACAACTACCATCATCCGCTGGAGCACCTCTGCAATCGATAAGCCCGTCGAATCGATGACGATTGCATCCGGAGCAGCAACCAGCGGCGAATCATCGCGCGTGGTGTCGCGCCGATCGCGCTCGCTGATGTCAGCCAGAGTCTGATCATAATCCGCTGCCGGATTAAGTGCACGCTCTTCGGCCAGCCGCCGTTCCGCTCTTTCGGCCACGTTGGCATCGAGAAAGAATTTTATGTCGGCGTCCGGAAAGACGACCGTCCCGATATCGCGCCCGTTCAAAACGGCGCCCCGCCGGCCCAACTCCCGTTGGCATCTGACCATCGTGCGGCGCACCGCCGGAATAGTCGAAACCATCGACGAGACATGCGTGACATCTTCATCGCGAATGCGACTGGTAATGTCGCGTCCATTCAACAACACGCGCAACGAATCAGGATCGCCGGTCAATTCAATCTTGACGTGTTCGGCCAGAGAACTGACGGCCACGTCATCGCGTTCATTCGCGCTCGACTCAATGACGGCCAGGGCCACGGCCCGGTACATCGAGCCCGTGTCGATGTAAAGCAGGCCCAACTCGCGCGCCAGCATTCGTCCCAGCGTGGACTTGCCGGAAGCCGAAGGGCCGTCGATGGCGATGATCAGAGGACGCGTCATTAAGTTAACTGAAGAATCATCCGCAGATTAACGCAGATTACGCTGATTAGCTAAACCACAAGTGAACTGGCTTTGTTCGGAGTTCGTGTTTACGCGGCTAGCCGCCTGAAGGCGGAACTCCAAACAAAAAAGCGGCGTCAAGCGGCCGCCCTCCAAAGCTGCAATCTGCGGGTGATTCTTTCATGTCGCAACCGTGACTTTTACACCTTATTCTAATAGTCTTTTGCGCAAGAACAGAAAGGATCGCTCCGATGATCCGCAGAAGTCTCATCTGGCTCTCCATCCTAATTTTGCATGCCGGTCTGGTCGTCGGACAACTGCCGCAGGAGCCCACGGTTTCGCCGCCGAAGTTGCCTTCGCAAATGCAACCGCCGCCGGATATCGCCCCGCAGGATGTGGTGAAGATTACGACCAACCTGGTCCAGGTTGATGCCGTCGTGATGAAAGATGGTAAGCAGGTGACGGATCTGACCGCTGACGATTTTGAATTGTTCGAAGACGGTAAGCCGCAGGCGATTACTAACTTCTCGTACATATCAAACGTGGCGAATGGCGCCACCACCACTCCAGTTGCTCATGCGAAATCAAAAGAGAAGATCGCAACGCCCGTAGCGCCGGCAGAAATATCTCCGGACCAGGCGAGACGCACGGTCGCGATCATGGTTGATGATCTGGGCATGTCGTTTTCGAGCGTCTCTGTTGTGCGTCGTCAATTGCGGAAATACATCGACGAAGAGGTAAGTCCAAACGATTTGATTGCGATCATCCGCACCGGCGGGGACGTCGGGGCCTTGCAGCAGTTCACCAACGATAAGCGCGTGCTGACGACGGCGGTCGATCACATTCGCTGGAATCCGTGCAGCCGCGTCGGCGTGCATGTCTTCAATCCGGTAGGAGCGCCGCCAGTTCAGGAGACCGCTGGACATGGTTACGGATATGGGCCTTGTGGGCAGGCGATGGTAGACAGCATCCAGGCTTCGATACATATCTTTGATTTCGTGCTGGACGGGATGAAGTATTTGCCGGGACGAAAGTCGATGGTCATTCTTTCGGATAACCTGCCTATTTCCACGCAAATGGCGGGTGAAGTACCCGGCGAGGATTCGGACCTCAATATCGAGGCAGTCCTTCACAAAGTTGCCGAGAAGGCGATTCGCGCGGCCGTCGTGATCTATGCCGCTGACACGCGTGGTTTGCAATATACGGGGCCGACTGCCGCCGACAAAGTCGACATCGCGGGCGCCCGCGATACTTCGGCTTTGAGCCGTATTTCCATCGCGCGCTCGACGGCGATGTTCAATGATCGCCTGGGATCCGACTTGCTGACTCGCAAGACCGGCGGCTTCCTGAACATGAATTCAAATGATTTTGGTTTGAAAAAAATCATGGTCGATCAGCAGGGATACTATTTGATCGGTTTCCGGCCCGCAGACGACACCTTTAATCGTCGTCACCATGCACTCAAAGTAAGTGTGAAGAAGCCGGGTTTGACCGTGCGCACCCGTGATGGCTTTTATGGCTTCACCGATCACCAGGAGCGCCTCGCCCGATTAACCCCTGACGACGAAATCAACAAAGCCCTTATCTCGCCGTTCAGCGCACAGAACATCAATCTGCGGCTCACTTCATTTTTCGTCGACGATCCCAAGGATGGGCCGGTCGTGCGTTCCCTGCTTTATCTCAATCCTCATGACGTCACTTTCACTGAGCAGGATGGTTGGCAGGTGACGAATCTAAAAATCAAGACGATGGTCTTTGGCGACAACGGTAAGCCGGTTGCCGAAGAAGAGCGCACCGGAACGATTCGCTTTCGCGGCGGGGGTTACCAGCGCGCGTTACGAGAAGGTGTGACGTATACGCTGGACTTCCCGCTGGCTGTTAAGGGGCCTTTCCAAATCCGCCTGGCCGTTCGCGACGATCAAACATCGAACATCGGCTCGGCGGGGCAATTTGTTGAATTGCCGAATTTGAGTAACGGCCGCCTGGCAATATCCGGCATCGTCGCTCGCGCAGTCACCGACCCGGATAAGCCTGAGCCTATTGCAGGCGGTCCTGCCGTCAGGCAGTTTCATCAGGGCTCGGAGGTGACATTTGCCTATTCGATTTATAACGGCAACATTCGAGGGCCCGCGTCCGGGCTAACCACGCAGATTCGCTTATTCCGTGACGGGCAAAACGTTTTTACCGGCGCCAGCGTGCCGGTGAATCTCGCGGGGCAGACCGATCCGCAACGGTTGATGAATGTGCTGAAGTTCAAACTCAGTCCGCAACTGGAGCCAGGTAACTACATCTGCCAAATCATCGTCACTGATTCGTCTGATAAAGAGAAACCCCGCACGGCTTCGCAATGGATCGATTTTGAAATCGTGAAGTGAATTGGAAAAGGGCAAGGTTGCTCGCCCCCGGGGCAGTGGCCCGACTTTGAAGAGGGCTCCCAGGCACGAGCCTTGAGCCCTTCCTGACGGTCGGGCTACTGACCCGGCTATCCGTTTACTTTTAGCAACCCACCAACGGGGCACTACTGAAAAAAAGCAATCACCCGAAACCTCTCGATTTCGGGTGACCGCCTTAGCGTCACAGCGGAGTTCTCCTGTTTTGAATCTGCTGCTGGCTAAATCTTTTTCGTCAGCGCAACTTCACGGCCACCGATTCCATCGGGATATTCAAGGCTGCCGTTTCCTTCTGCGTGGCGCGCTCAGCTTTTGATCGCGGCGCCTGCAATCCGTCCTGTTCACCATCGATCCACACTTCCGCGAAGTAGTACTGGTTGCCATAGCGATGGAAGGTCAGCTTGCTCATCGCCTGCGTCTGGCCAACTTCGCCGATCACATTGACTAATACGTTCGCGCTTCCGTCTTGGCGGCTGATCTGCAAGGTGGATGCGTTAGCGTCCGCCGTGAGCTGGCGAATCAGGTATTCACCGGCAGGCATCGTGGCATTGCCGACGTTGAACTGGAAGGGAATGCTGACGCGCACGGGCGCGGGCCGAGCCGTTTGAGCCTGGGCCGCCACGGCCATGGATCCGGCGAGAACTATCGATGCGATGATTGTATAAGTTGTCTTTTTCATTTTCCTGTCTCCTTTTGTGCCCTCCCTCGCGGTAGGGCCTTCGGCTTCATTGCCGTGGCGGTTGAAGCGACCGGCGGCCTGTCAATTTCGTGCGTCTGTGCGACTGATTTGCTTCACCACGTTTTGCCTTACACCTGATAACGCGGAAGCCGGCGGGAAACTCCCTCACCGGTGGAAAAGTTTGGGTGGAAGGGGCGCCCCTGATGTAGAATCTGGCGCGAATTAGGCCTTTGTCCCCGCTTTAGAGGCGAGCCCGCCTGGTGGTCTAACGAATTGGCGGGCGCCTCTTACGCAAACGTTCCCGAGATCACCCATGTCTTCCTCCGCGAATGTCTCTCAACTGTTATTGAAATGGAGCGAAGGCGATCAGGCGGCGCTCGAGGAGCTGATGCCGCTCGTTTATGCCGAGTTGCGCCGGCTGGCGAGCAATTACCTGCGACGCGAACGACAGAACCACACTCTGCAACCCACTGCCCTGGTCAACGAGGCTTATCTGAAGCTGATCGATCAGAAGAGCGCGCGCTGGCAGAATCGCGCGCACTTCTACGGCGTGGCGGCGCAACTGATGCGCCGGATCCTGGTTGATCATGCGCGCCATCATCAGGCGGCGAAGCGCGGCGGTCCCAGTCAGGAGCGGCTGTCAATTACCAGCGCCGGCCAACTGGGCGAGCAACCCGATCTGGATTTGCTGGCGCTACATGAAGCATTGGAAGAATTGAAAACCTTTGATCCGCAACAGGAGCGAATTGTTGAGCTGCGCTATTTCGGCGGATTGTCCATCGAAGAAACCGCAGAAGTGATGGGCATCGGCCACGCCACGGTCGAGCGCGACTGGAAGATGGCCCGTGCCTGGTTGCGGCGAAAATTGGATTAGCAGAAGGGCGTTGGGTGGCTGGATCGTGTCGGTACCCGGATCGGTAGCGACGGGATCAGCAGGAATCTCCCAGCAATCAAGGGTCGTATTGATCCCGTCGCTACCGCTCCGGTTATGACAAACGGCTGGGAATGAATTTCCTGAGGGAGAAATCGACGGTATCTCGCGTGAAATATAGAGGCGAAGTCCACTGCGCTTGCGATGGGAATAACAGGAGCGATCGCTTGGGCTGGATGTAACGCAAGCTGTTAGCTTGCGATCAGAAAAGCGCGTCGCAAACTAACAGTTTGCGGTACAGCATGAAACCGGATCGTTGGATCAAAGTTAAGGAAATATTCCAGGCGGCGATGGATCGGGCGCCGGCTGAACGAGCCGTGTTTGTCTCTGACGCCTGTGCCGGCGATGAGGACCTGCAAAAGGAAGTCGAGTCGCTGATGTCTTCTGACGGACGCAGCGGCACGTTTCTCGATTCGCCGGCTTACGAAGCGGCGGCGGAAATGATCGTTAACGACCCGTCAGGTTTCAAGAACGGCCGTGTCATCGGCCCCTTCGAGATTCTCTCGTTTATCAGCCGCGGCGGTATGGGCGAGGTCTACCTCGCGCATGACCCGCGTTTGAGCCGCAAGGTAGCTTTGAAGGTTCTGCCCGTAAGCTTTACCAGAGACATGGAACGGCTGCGCCGCTTCGAGCAGGAGGCCCGGGCCGCGTCGGCGCTGAATCATCCCAACATCATCACCATCTATGAAATCCTAAAGAGCGGCGCGACCCATGTCATCGCCACTGAGTTTGTCGAAGGCGAAACGCTGCGGCAGCGTTTAATGCGCGGCCGGCTGACTTTATCAGAGTCGCTGCACATTGCGGTGCAGGTCGCCGACGCGCTCGCAGCCGCGCACAAGGTCGGCATCATTCATCGCGACATCAAGCCGGAAAACATAATGCTGCGGCCCGATGGCTATGTGAAGGTGCTCGACTTTGGTTTGGCGAAACTTGCCGAAGAAGCGCCCAATATTCCCTTTGAAGAAGCGCTCACCAAACAGATACGCACCGGGTCGGGTGTGGTCATCGGCACTGCGGGCTACATGTCGCCTGAGCAGGCGCGCGGCAAGGGCGTCGACGCGCGCTCAGATGTCTTTAGTCTCGGCGCGGTGATTTATGAGATGGTCGCGCAGCGCAAACCATTCGACGGTGAGACCCCGAGCGATGTGCTGGCGGCGATTCTGAAGACCGAGCCGCCGGCATTATCCGAACTACGACCTGATATCCCTCCTGAATTGTCGCGCATTGTCATGAGGACTTTGTGTAAGGATCGTCAGGACCGTTACCAGACGGTCAAGGATCTCCTGATCGATCTGAAACATTTTGCGCAGGAACTCGAATTCCAGCAGCGGCTCAAACAAAGCTCTGCCACCGCGGAGACCGCCTTCGCCGTCGCGGCCGGCCACGGCGCGGCCCTGGACACGGATGAAGTCGCCGACGCCGCTAACACCATCGTCAGCCGGCCGGCATTCAGTTCCATGATTCGTCCGCGCCGCTGGCCCACGGTGGCTTTGATTGCGCTGGTTGCCGCCGGACTGGCGTTTGGGGTGTACGAGCTTTGGACCAGGTCGCGAGAAATCACGCCGCCTGAGGTTACCAACATCGCGCGCATCACGGCGTGGTCAGGACTCGACGCCCATCCGGCCATCGCGCCGGACGGCAATTCCGTGGCGTACGCGTCAAATCACGGTGGCGCTTTTGAAATCTACGTCAAGCAGCTGACGACCGGCGGCCGCGAAATTCAGTTGACCGCCGACGGTCAGGATAATTTTCAACCTCAGTGGTCGCCCAACGGGCAACAGATTCTCTATTACTCAAGAAAGCGCGGCGGCATCTGGGTCATCCCGGCGCTGGGCGGCGCGCCGAGACAGTTGGCTGATTTCGGCGCCAGCGCCAGGTGGTCATATGACGGGACGATGATTGTCTTCAATTCTGACGGGAATCCTGATGTGGGATCCGCGAGTGTCGGCTCGTCGACGATTTGGATCGCGTCAGTCCAGGGCGGCGCGCCGAAGCAAATCACCAGGGTCGGCAATCCACCGGGAGGGCATGTCGGAGCGACTTGGTCCCCTGATAACAAGCGAATTGTTTTTGTCGATCTGAATTTCAGCAACCAGACGTTATGGTCGGTGTCGGTCAACGGCGACGATCCAAAGCAGCTAAAAACGCCGCGCGAATTGAACAAGATTGGCCATCCAATTTTTTCACCAGACGGCCGCTATTTATATTTTGATGCCGGGCCCGCCATTTACGCGGTCGCGGTTTCGCCCGACTACGCGGCGGTCATCGGCCAACCCATGAAAGTCACGGACGTGGGCGCGTCTAACGTTCAGGGTATCAGTATTTCGGCCAACAGCAAGCGGCTCGTCTACAGTGTCCAGACACTTTCCAGCAACATCTGGTCCGTCAATGTATCGCCGAAGACCGGTGAAGCCAACGGCGCTCCGTTTCCGATAACCAATCAAACCGGAACGCGCAACAACCAGCCCGCCTTCTCGCCCGACGGGCGCAAGCTTGCTTATATGGAATTTGTGCGCGGGGCCGGCGCAGACATCTTCGTCGCGGATGCAGACGGTAAGAACCCGGCGCTGATCACGTCCAACCCGCGCAATCTGATTCCCAACTGGTACGCCGACGGAGATCAGCTAGCCTTTGTTTCGTTTCGCGAAGATCATTGGAGCGTCTGGGCCATCTCACAGCACAGCCGGCGCGAGCATCTGCTGCTCGATATTGGACGCGACATTCAATACGCGCGTCTTTCGCCAGACGGAAAACAAATTGCCTTCAACCAGGTTGAAGGTGGCGTGATCAATACCTGGGTCGCCGAGGTGCCGGGCGGCAAGCCGCGCCAGCTAACTTTTGATAAAGAGATGGAAGGGTTTCCCTGCTGGTCGCCGGACGGCAAGTTCCTCGCGCTTCAGATAAAGCGTGGCGACGACGCTTTCGTCGCGCTCATTCCCGCCGCCGGTGGCGAAGCAGTGCAGCTGACCTTTGGTCAGGGCCGCAGCTGGCCTTACAGCTTCTCGCCTGACGGCGACAAGATACTCTTCGCCGGCGACCGCGGCGGCATTTGGAACCTCTATTGGATCTCGCGCGCAACGAAGGAAGTCAAACAGATCACCAAATACGACAAGATGAATGAGTTCGTACGCTATCCGGCGTGGTCGCCCCTGGGAACTCAGATGGCATATGAATATTCCGAGATGACAGGTAACATCTGGCTGATGGATTTGAAGTGAGAGTCCGAAGCGGCTCAGCCGCCCCGCAGTGCGGAATGGCTTGCCTTTCCGGCAACGCGAATAGTTTACAAACGCCTTCTACTCAGACAATTTTTCAGAATCAACTAACGATGCGACGATTACTCATAACTTCTCTCTTCCTGGTTTTGATCTCATCTTCAATTGAGACGGGCATGGGCAGCGCTGCCGCCCAGACGAAAGCGCCGGCGCATAAATTTCGGATCCGCACCATCACTGCCGGCGTCAACCTCGAGAGCACCAGCGATCTCAAGACTATCGAATCAGCCATCGAGTTTCTCCAGCACGCGCGTCAGAAGTTTGCCGAGGAGGGCTATGAGATTCAGACCCTCCGTATTGCCACCCAACCGTTCTCGCAATATCTCAACGGCAAGTCTCGTCCGGATGCGCTGGCCGATCTCAAGAAGATCGACGATCTCCTGTCCGCGAAGAATGTAATCCTCAGCATTGGTCCGGTGATCACTGCCGATCGACACGACCCGGAGTTTCCGTCATGGGCCGTTCAACTCGTCAACGAGACCAAGAACATTAATTTCAGCGTGACCGTCGCTTCCGAACGCGGCGTCCACACCCAAACGGCCTTGACTGCGGCCGAAACCATCGTGGCTATCAGCAAAGCCACTCCGGGAGGCGAAGGCAACTTCCGGTTCACCGCCGCTGCCAACTGTCCGCCGGGAACGCCGTTCTTTCCGGTCGCCTATCATCGCGGGCCGGTAGGATTCAGCATTGGTCTGGAAACGCCGCCGTTGCTGCAACAGGCATTCGAGAAAGCCAAAGACATCAGAGACGCGCAGGAGAAATTGTTCACTTTGCTCGAGGCAGAACTGAAACCGGTAGAAAGGCTCGCGTTCGAAATCTCTCGTTCAGAGAAGCGAGAGTATTTTGGTATCGACACTTCGCCCGCGCCTTCTAAAGACGCCAGCATCGGCGCCGCCATCGAAAGCCTGACCCATGTGCCCTTCGGCAGCTCTTCGACGCTGGCCGCGTGTGCGGCCATCACGGAAGTGCTAAAGGCCCTGAACATTCGACTCTGTGGCTATTCCGGATTGATGTTGCCGGTGCTCGAAGACCCGGTGCTGGCGACGCGCGCCGCGGAAGGCCGCTACAGCGTGCGCGAACTGCTGCTTTATTCCAGCGTCTGCGGCACCGGGCTCGATGTGGTGCCGCTGGCCGGCGACACTCCGGTGAACGAGCTGGCAGCGTTGATTAGTGATGTCGGCGCGCTCTCGGCCAGACTGCGAAAGCCGCTCTCGGCACGATTGTTTCTAATTCCCGGAAAGAAAGCCGGCGACCGCGCCGAATTCAGCAATCCGTTTCTTACGAGCTCGGTGGTGATGAAACTGGAGTGATCGACGTAGCGCCTGGTTTCTTTGCGCAGTGGTGAGTTATGGAGGCCCCGTTATTTATCATTTGGATATTTGACATTTATCATTTGTCATTTGAAAACCAACAGACGCCTGATTGCTGAGAACTTCCGGCACCGGGTCTTTGCCTCAAAATTCGGTTTGCGTGGCTATCGTGTCAGTACCCGGAGCGGTAGCGACGGGATCAGGAGGAATCCCCAAGTAATCATCAAGTCGTATTGATCCCGTCGCTACCGCTCCGGGTACTGACATCCCGCGGCGACGACTTTCTCACACTTTATGATCGAACCCATCCTCTAACTTGATGAACATCCCCAGCCGGAAGATTTCCGTGTGATCGTGGATACGGTCCATACGTTCAATCGCAACCACACAGGCAATGACCCGCCGCGACCAGTTGCTTGTTTTCTTCGCGACGAACAGGAACGGATTGTTGGCGGGGTGAGAGCCAGTCTGTGGGGCCGGTCAATCCACATCGATGCTCTCTGGATTCACGAGAGCCTGCGCGGGCGTGGTTTTGGCTCGCGATTAATGAAGGCGATCGAAGAATATGCGGCTGCCCAGGGACACCGGCTGGTATACCTCGAGACCGCCAGCTTTCAGGCCCTGCCCTTCTACCAGGCGCTCGGCTATGTCACGTTTGGTGAGCTCTCAGAGATCAGCAAAGATGTGACCTTGTATTTTCTAATGAAGAAACTGTCGCCTTGAGATCGGGTTCGGAAAGATCGTCACCCCGCCACATGCGTCTCCGGACGCTCTCCTGGAAATGGCAAATGATAAATCTCAAATATCAAATGCCAAATTGACGCTAGCTTTCAGGCCTGCCCTTCTACCAGGCGCTCGGCTATGTCACGTTTGGTGAGCTCTCAGAGATCGGCAAAGATGTGACCTTGTATTTTCTAATGAAGAAACTGTCGCCTTGAGATCAGGTTCGGAAAGATCGTCACCCCGCCACATGCGTCTCCGGACGCTCTCCTGGAAATGGCAAATGATAAATCTCAAATATCAAATGCCAAATTGACGCGCTCAGCCCGCTGCTCACTATTGGCAAATTACCGAGACGACCGTTCCCGTACCCGCGTGTCCAGGATCCGGACCATAGCCAGGATCAGTCCTGACCACTACCAGCTTGTAATTGTTGCCGCTGATTTGCGAACCCTTCTTCGTAATCGAGCTCGATACGATCACCGTAATGAGCTCGGGTACCTGGCTCGGGGGACCGGAGCTGTTACCAGGATCGCTGGCCCACGCTCCACCACAGCTTGCCGGATTTGTGCTGGATGAATTGGCAAAGCCTTTGAAGTCCGCCGGCGCCGAGCCGCTACTCAGCGAGTTCAATTTCGCCCATTGCGCGCCCCAGAAGGTGACCTTCTTGCCGACGACTGCGTTCAGATCGCCGATCACAAAATAGCCGGTCGGCGCTGACACCGCGGTGATGGTAAACGTAGCCGAACCCGAGCTGCCTGAGTGGTTCTGGTCCCCATCATATTTGGCAGTTGCGGTTGCCGTTCCGGGCAGCACGTTGTTCGAGTAACTTACCGCTACCGGCACGTTGAGACCTCCCGCTCCGGTCGCGGCGGCCGTGCAGGGCGTCAATGGTTGGCCCGTTGCACTCACGTTTGCGGGACAACTAACCTTGGTAATGGATGCAGCCTTGAAGATCGTAAAGTCTTTCGCGTCGCTGCTGGATGAATGATTCGAGTCCCCGGCATAGCTGGCGCTGGCCCGATACTCACCCGCGCCAGTCGGCGGAACATTAACCGGGCCGTAGACTGTGCTGTTGCGGCCGGCATAGGTGACCGCGACTGTTTGATTCAGTCCGCCGATGCCGTTTACCGATGCGGTCGCTCCGTGTGCATTGCCGTCGTAGGTTGCGTCTCCGGCAGTCACCGAAGTCGTCGATGATGCTTTACTGATGACATCATCAACAGCGCCGCCGGCATCGTGGTAGTTGCCCGTCACGTCGGTGAACTTCCATTGATCGCCGGCGTAATCGCCCGCATCCGTATGATTAGTGCCGGTCAAATTCAATCCGGCCAACGCCTCGTGGTTGACTCCGGTTGCTGAGCCCGTAGCGCTGTGCGCATTTCCGTCAAATGCAACGTTGTATGGAGTGACAACGATCTGCGCCTCGGCCTTATTCACGGTCAGCGGGCCGGCGTTGCTGCTATTCAAATACGGCGGATCACCGGCGAACGTGGCGCCGACGCCAGCCGGATAATTTCCGGCGTTGACGCCCGCGAGAGTGACGTTGGCGAGCGAAGCCACACCCGCAGCGTCAGTGACCGCACTGCCGGCATTCGCGCCGTTGAGCGTGAAGCTAATGCTTCTTCCCGCCAACGGAGAAACTCCGTCAGTTAATGTCGCGGAAAGATTTGCGACGCCGCCATACGTCGCAGTCGCGGCGCTGACGGTAAGTACACTCGGGACGGAGTTGCTGAAGCATACGGTGACATCGTTCAGCGTTGGCGTTGAACTGCTCACGCTGCTGGCCAGGAAGGCCTGGTATTTCAAATAGCGCAGGCCGTTAAATTGACTGAGCGAAGCTCCACTTGTGGTAAAGAAACTGGAAGCGGTGCCATCAGGCCCGGCAAAGTTGAATGGCCCGCTCAGACTATTACTGGCCGCAACCTGAAACTGCACTGAGGTGCCGTTAGGAGTTGCCGCGTTCCATGACAGCGTGGTCCAGCTTACCGCGCCTCCGGCGTGCGGGTTTGCATCGAACACACCCGAGCTCAAGTTGCCGGAGGGCACAAAGCCCGATTGCATGAACGTTTTAAATCCGAGATCCCTGGAGCTGGTGCCAACCGTAGGCGCGCTCCAGGTACTGCCGGAATTCGACGAAGCAACCCACCGTCCAGTTGCATATATGTTCGACGAACTCACTTGATATCCGTACGAGCCCACTGATGGATTTGAAGTCGGCCGGACTATTACGGCATACCTGGTCCCCGCCGTTAACGCCGGCGGTGAAGAAAAGTTCGCCCCGTGAAATGCACCCGTGCTGCTCGAAAAACCGGCGATGGTTGCGCTTGCCAGGTCGGGACCCGTCGGCAAGTCCCCACTCGTGGCCCTGATAGAGATCGTCAGGTCGGGTGTCGTTCCCGTGCAGCCGGTACAAAACAGAAAGAGTTCCGCGCGGCTCAACTGTCCGGTAACCGCAGGTTGAAAAGTCTGGCCCACCCAGATGTTGCTGTTAAAGGCAAAAGTGCTGGCGCCGATCGAAAGATTCTGCTGATCGATAATGCTGGCGGTGCTCGAAAGGACCACATCGCCCGGACTGCTGTTCAAGTCCACGGAACTGGCGCCGCCGCGCTGGAAATCGATTTGCGAAGTGTCAGTCAGGCATGCGGCGTCGGGTGCCGGACCAAGCACAAAGTTCTGAGTCCTAACCACGCCGCTGTCGATCACGAGGCTGCTCACGGCGCTCGAGACGTAACCGGCAAACGCCACTGAGACGCTCGGATAAGTCCCGGCGGCCAAATTCGGGAAGGAATAGAAACCGTTGGCGTCAGTCGTTGCCGTTCTACTGCCCAGCGTGACCGTGGCGCCGGGAATCGCAACTCCACCGGAACTTGAGGTCACCGTGCCCTGGAGCGCGCCGCTATTCACTGTGAGGCATTGCGGCAAAGTAAACGATCCGATGCGCGTCTGGTAGTTGATACCGTCGGCCTGGTAGTACATGTTTGTGTACCAGAATGTGCAGCCGTCCGGATCGAGAGTCATCGCGCTGTAATCACCCCAACTGGTGCACAGTGCGCCCTCACAATTTCCTGTCTGCGCGCCGGCGCCCTGGACCATTACCTGTTCGCTTTGGCCGAAGGTGTTGAGCGGATCGGACGATAGTCTCCCGGCATATTTAATCGCGGGTTTGCTGTCGCTGCTGGAAGTGCTGTATCCAAGCGCCATGTTCCCGGCGCGATCGACCGCCAGACTTGGCATGAATCGATGAATCACATTGTCGCCGTCAGGATCAAGAGTCGCTGCTTGCGTGACGTTCGCGCCCACCGTCCCGCTATTGACCGGGACCTGATAAAACCGTGGCGCCGCAAACCCATTGTCGTCGCCCCTGCGGACGGTGTGCGTGGCCCAGAGCGATTCCACTCCGGCCAGATTTGTGTATTGATTCTGCATCATCGCGCGAAGGCCGACGACGTCGAGATCGTTCCCGCCTTGTGATGGCGCCGCCGCTGGAGCAGAACCCGGCCGGCTGGGCGCGGCCGACTTGATTGGACCAGTGAAACTCGACAGTGCGGTGTGGTCCCAATCGACGTGAAACTTGTAGACGCCAACTCCGTCGGTGAATTGCCAGGTGGAAATAAAGAGGTTCGGCGTGCCGGGCGGCGGGGTTCCTGTCTGTAGGCGCGCATTGCTCGGTAACAAGGTGAAGTCAGCCGGCGGAGCATCGAATGAAATTGCCTGCACCGTGGCAGCGCCCGAGTACATCTGCATTTTGTTGAGCGCCCAGACGCGCGGGTTCTGGTACGCACCACCGGCGGGAAATCCGTAGAGATTTGCCGACAGGTAAATGCCGTCGGGCCAAATGCCAAATTTTGGATAGGCATTGAGGAGGTCCGTCAGGTGGAGCGAATAAAAATTCCAGCCACCCGCTACGGGATCACCGCTCTTTGAGACGGCAATGCATTGATACGAGCCCGGCGGATTGGCGACGCCACCGCCGCTCAGTTGAAATGCGTAATCACTGATAACCCAACGGTCTTCGAAACTGTCGTAGAGGACTACCGGCTCTCCCATGTTGTTCGTATCGCAGAGATTGCCGAACTGGCCCTGGCTCATGAAAGAATTGAAACCAAAAACTGCGACCAGATTGCCGTTAGCCTTATCGAAGATGCCGATCGAAGTATTGATCGCCTGGATGTAGTAGTTCGGTCCTACGTCACCGTTTGCTGATGGCGGATGGCCCGATCCCGAGTTTTGGAAATCCAAGCCATCAAAACTGCTCGTGGGTGGAGGCGCCGGAGCGTTGATGCTATCGCTCAAAGCAAACGAAGCAACCTGCTCACTCGCACCTGCTTGATACTGCTCGCTCTTCGCGCTCTGCCCTTCGCCCTTAGCGCTTTGCTCTCTGCCCGGTAGTTCGAGGCGTTGCCCCCTGGCCGGACGCGTGCGCGGCAATCCGCGAACATCGCCGTCAAACGAGCTGCCACGTTTAATCCGCCACTCTCGCGGCGCACCGTCAGAATAAGGATTTGGCCGGCGGCGCGGGTCTTGTCTGTCGACAGGCTGCTGTCCCTGGTCGTCGTCGCCCAGAGAGCGCCGCGTCAAGGTGTTAGCAGAGAGTTGCGCTGGCAAATGCCGCACAGACGGCCTGGCGATCTCAGCCTGAGATACGTTGGTGAAAGCGAGCGCAGCGCCAGCGGCGATCGTCAGGACGAGTGCGGTTAATTGGCCGGCGCGAGCTTCAATAACAGCGGCGACACGACGACTCGAACGGGATTTGGGTCTCATCGGGGGAAACCTTCTTTCAGCGCTCTTGGTTAGCTAATGTCTAGAGACAGTTTGCTCCACGCGCAGCGTCTCGCTCCGGTGCCGCACCGTGTCCGGAGAAACCTGGTTTTAGAGAGGATTTATTCGAGAAATGGCTAGGATGGCTTATTCGCCATGTTCCCGGCTAGCAATGAATTAGCAATTGGGGCACATTCAACATAAGACATCGGTTGGGCCGGCGTCAATAGCAAACATTTGACACGTAGGGTTTTATGGGCGGCTGGTTGCCCGAGGAAGAGCGGACCTCAGAAGTCGGAAGTCGGACTGCAGAGACTTGATTCCGGCATGGGGGTCAATTGATCCGGTCGCTACCGCTCCCGGTTCTGACACCTGCCACCCGACACCCGATACCCGTCTTCCGCTCAATCCACCCGAAACACCGGCGACCAAACTCCGGTATTGTCGGGCGGCAATCCACCCGCCCGGCCGGCGCTGATGTTCCCGCTATGGTCCATGAAGTAACTGTCCGCCGTGCCGGAGACCGATCCGCTGCGTCCCAGCGCATCGCTCACATAATAATCGGAACCACGCGCCGGGCTGGCGATCTTCACATCGCCCGGTCGCACATGCACACCCTCGTTCGGATGATTGAGCCGGCTGAGTGTCTGTTGAGCCTGGCGCGACGCAGCCAGCGATGCCTGCAGGCTGGCATTCTGCATCGAGATTACTGAACCGGTAATCTGCCGCACGCGTTGTTCGTAATTGGCATTCCAATGCGGATCGAGCTTGAATGATCCGGCCATGTGTTCCATCACATAACGCGCCGTCATCGATTTCATCGGATCGGCAGAAAGAAAAGCGGACACGCGCAGCACGCTCCAGATCTGCGTCATCGGACTCGATCCGATCACCGTGACCGCGATGACCTGGCCCTGTTGGGTTCCGCAGAGAAAGCTGACTTCGCCCGCGCTGGCCGTTGCCTGCACGCCCCAGGCGCGTGCTTCGGGCTGAATGGATGCCGTCATGGTCTGCGTGAGTTCCGGCAAGTCCGCCTCTCGCACCCACTGTGGTTGCCGGCAGAGGCGCCACATCGCGTGCTGCTTTGCGTACTGAGCGCCGGTGAGAAATCTCTGGACTACGGCCGGATCGCCCGAAGGCGTGCGGAACACTTGCCCCTCACCCGCGTTGGTTTGCAGCCACGAAAAGGCATTTGGCACCTGGCGCGGCAGGATGTCCGGGTCGCCGACGAAAACCTGTACGATCTCGTCAGGACTCCGCACGCGCACAAAGGGCTGAGCGTTGGTGGGCCCAACCCAATTGACGCCGCCCACGATTTGCCAACCCTGTGGCACGTCAACCGTAAAGCTGCGCTCCGCCGGCTCTTGCCAGGATATGAATTGAATGTCGTTCATTGTTTCAGTGTTGTAGTCGAAGCCCGCCTGGTTCTCAATTGCCAAATGATAAATCTCAAATCTCAAATTCCAAATAGTTTGACCCGCCCGGCTTGCACACCTCTGCCACTCAAAGAATCCGGCGTCCACGAGTCGTGACCATCTGCGCAAGCGGATCGGAACAGGGTGCGATTTGGATGAGACCGCTTTGACCAGACCCCTGCTTCTTACTGCGGCCTCGGTATTCGTTGTATGATGCGCCGCTGAAAAACCAATACTGATCCAGCCAATCAATCATGATCATCGACTTTCATAATCACTATTATCCGCCGGCTTATCTTGAGGCGCTGCGCCGAGGTCCATCGAACGTCGGCGTGAGTTTCGATGCGGAAGGCAACCCGCTGTTGCATTACCCAGGCGACTACAACATCGTCGTGCGCGGCCACCGGGACATTGAATACCGGCAACAGGTGCTGGACGAAGCGGGCATCGCCAAACAGATTCTGACGCTGACGACGCCGGGCACGCATATTGAAGCTCCGGGGCGCGCGGTGGCATTGGCCCAAATGGTAAACGACGCTTTTGCCGAAGTGGTGGCCACCCGAGGTGAGCGCTTTGGCGCCCTGGCGACTTTGCCCTTGTGCGATCCAACCGCTTCGGTTGCGGAGCTCGAACGAGCGATTAACCAACTTGGTTTTCGCGGCGCCATGATCTTCAGCAACGTAAATGGCGTGGGTTTGGAGGACCAGCGCTTCTGGCCGTTGTGGGAAAAAGCGGACGAACTCAGTGCGGTGGTATTTATCCACCCGACGCACCCGGCGAATGTTGACGCCATGAATGATTATTGGTTGACGGCCCTGGCCGGCTTCCTTTTCGATACGACTCTGGCGGCGGGCAAGCTGGTGTTCAGCGGTGTGGTCAAACGATTTCCGCGAATTACCTGGGTGTTGGGCCATCTGGGCGGAACAGTGCCCTACATGGCCGAGCGTTGGGACCGCGGCTATCGGGCTTTCAAAGAATGCCGGGCCAACATCGATCAGCCGCCCAGCGATTATCTAAAGAAGTTCTATTACGATTCGGTGAACTTTGATGTGCCCTCGTTGATGAACGCGATTGCCTTTGCGGGTGTCGATCACATTCTGGCCGGCAGCGACTATCCACACCAAATCGGCAGCATCGAGTTAATGAAAGAGAGCCTTGCCGCACTCCCCATTTCGGAAGTTGACCGGAACAAGATTCGCTCCGGCAATTCGATCAGGATTTTAGGGTTGTAGTCTTATTCCGGCACTCGCAGATCATAATTCTGCGGCATGACGATCCGACCGTTGATGATCATTTGATTGGGATTCGGCCCTCCCCCCAGGGTGGTCTGTACCAGATCGATTTCCATCATGACCCGCATCTCAGGCCGGCTGATTTGATCGGCCAGGGTCCGGGCCCGGTCAAAGTCGACGCGGCCCAGAGTGGACAGCACGCGATTGAGTGACAGAATCAGATTGGAGAGTGCATTACCGCCCTGCATCAGCCATTCACCGTCTCTGAGGTAACGATAGTCGACGCCGTCGAGCACCACCGCGGCCGCCACCATTTCGTTCGTCCGCACCAATAAAGGTTGGAGCACGCCAAAGGCCTGATCGGGATCGAGACGCAGGTAGGCCTGCGCCAGTTGCAATTGCGCGTTGAGCTCGGCGCCTGACTGAGTCGCCGAAGCCAGCACTGACTTGGCTTCGCTCAGCAGATCGAGGGCAGCTTTCTTGTCGGTGGCGGCGAGGCTCGTCGCAGCTTGCAGGAGTATATCGATCTTGCGCGCGATGCTGGTGGCTTTTTCAGAAAGCCGGCGCGCCTCGACGATCTTGTTGTCGCCCTCGGCTTTGCGCGTGGCCAGGTTGTCGAGCTGGTCCATCACCTGACGTCTTTGGACCGGGTCGCTGATTTTTTCGGCAATCTCTTTTCCGCGCGCCGTATCGCCGTTACTCACTGCCTTCCAGGCGGCGCTTTGATAAATCAGACTTTGAAATTCCGGCGGATACTTCGCCGCCAGCCCCAGCAGATCGTCGACGCTGCCTTTGTCCGTGAGGCTCCGAATCTCTTCGTACATGCGGGCGTTGGGATCGAGATTTTTCTCAATCCCACGCGACCACTCGCGCAACTCTGTGGCTCGGGCCGGCGCGTACTTTTCAACCAGCGGCATAATCCGGTCGGTCGCGAGAAACATATTATGCGCAGCATTGCCATCAGGTTGGGTCTGATGATTCAAAGAGAAGAGATAGGAGAGCATCGACGTCAACAGGTCGCGATAAGTATCTTCATCGGCCTGCGGCGGTTGAAATGAGATCAGCAGGCCCCACGCGTTGCTGGCCAGTTCAGGATTCCGCGCGACATCGTCGTTCTTAATGCGCGCCACAATTTCCTGGTACAAACTCTGCGCTGCCTTGGCATCCTTTTGATAGAGCGCCGGAAGAAACTGAATCAAGCTTATCGAAACCCCGCGAGACAGACTTGAGCGCGCGAGTTTGAGCGCGGCTTCGGGATTGGTGGCGGCGATTACCCTGGCCAGCGTCAGTTCCAGGTTTGCTTCGCTGCTGGCCATCGCATTGCCATACCGCGAGCGATTGTCGCCCTGAAAGCGCGTCCGATTCAGCGCGTCGATGGCCATGTCTCCGTCGTGCCGGGCAATGCGCATCAGCAGGTCCTGGCGCAGGGCAGAGAGACGCGTGATCTCGTTGTAGACTTCGGGATCGCTATAGTCGAGGTCTGAGATTTGGCTGGCCAGTTGACTGACCGCAGCGGTTAACAGGTTGCGCGCGCGCTTCTCATCGCGCGGCCACAACAAGTCGGCCACCTGGAATTCGGCGTGGATGCGATTTGCCGGTGCGTGGAGATTCACTACCTGATCGGCCAGGGTCTCGACCAGGTCGAGCGCTTTTTTTTCGGTTTCGGGGTCGAGTTTGGTTGGCTGCTCGGTGGGCGGCGGCGGCGCGGGCGTATTGACGATTGGCGTCACTGTTACCTGGCCCTGACAGATAGCAGCACCAGAGAAAACCAGGAGCGTAAGAAAGAGCACCTTGGGACGAAGCATGACGGACGTCCTTTCTGCTGAAACGCAATCGGTCAGATTGCGCCGGGCTTCAAACCAGCGGTTCGCGCTGGTGGGTCGATGTTTGGAGGCCTAATCAGCGTTCGCCGCTGACCTGGTGAATACACCCTGTTTAGTTGGCGACGGTCTTCGCGAGCTGCCGGCTTGCGTTACACTGGTCAGGGCACACGTTACCTTGCGCAACAGATTTAGACCTTATTTGACGCCGCGCTTTGAGTATTGTTCCGTAAATTACTAGACTTAATTCGATGGCTGACCCCCAAATCCGACGAATTCTCGATGGCGTGCTTGATGGCCGGCGGCTAAGCGCCGCCGAGTGCACGACTTTGCTCGAATCCTACGACGTAGCCGCCATTGGCGCCGCAGCCGACGAGATTCGCCAGCGGCGACATCCGGACAATGTCGTTACCTACATCATCGATCGAAATATTAATTACACGAACGTCTGCAACGTCGTGTGTACGTTCTGCGCATTCTATCGCCGACCGGGCGCGCCGGACACCTACGTCCGCACGTTGGACGAGATTTGCGAAAAGATCGACGAGACGATCGCACTCGGCGGCACCGGCGTGCTGATGCAGGGCGGGCTGCACCCTGATTTCGGCGTCGAGTGGTACGAAGATCTGCTGCGCCAGCTAAGCGCGAAGTATCCCGGGTTTCAATTGCATTGCTTCTCGCCGCCTGAGATTCACAACCTTCATCTAATCTCCGGACTAGACTACGAGACGATCATGCGGCGTTTGAAAGCTGCCGGTCTTTACAGTCTGCCCGGCGGCGGCGCGGAGATTCTGGACGACGAGGTGCGCAAGCGCGTGGCTACCAAGTGCACCACCGATGAATGGCTCGACGTGATGCGCGCCGTGCACCAGGTTGGTCTGCGGTCGTCGGCGACAATGATGTTCGGCATCGGCGACGCGATCGAACATCGGGTGCGGCACCTGCAACGTATTCGCGATTTGCAGGATGAGACCGGCGGCTTCTTCGCCTTCATCCCCTGGACATTTCAACGCGAGAACACGGCGCTGGGCCGCAAGATTAAGACTGAACCAACCGGGATCGATTATCTAAAGATGCTGTCCGTCTCACGCCTCTTCATGGACAACATCGACAACATTCAATCGTCCTGGCTGACGCAGGGCTTGCGTCTGGGCCAGATTGCCTTGCGCTGCGGCGCGAACGACATGGGGTCGATCATGATCGAAGAGAATGTGGTGTCGGCGGCGGGCGCTCACAATCGCGCTTCAGAGGAGACGTTGCGTTATTTGATTGCGGAAGCGGGCTTTATTCCGCAACAGCGGGACATTCTTTACCGGCACGTCGATCGCGATGCGCGGGCCACGACACCCGCAGCCGCAATGGCGCTAAGCTGATCTCTTCCGGCCCTTTTTCTTTTCGCCAAAGTCCACCAGCTTCCGCAGACGATCCGGATGCTCCCGCTCTTCGCCAGCCTCAACCAGAACCGGTTCAAGCTTTGCCCCTTTCGCCAGCAGGCCGGTGCCTTCGGCCGTGGGTTTGACCTTAGCGAGCAAGACCCGCGCAACTCGCTTGGGCATCAAAATGGGAGCGATCGTGGCTGCCGCTTCGGCCAGTTGCACGATGTCGCCGCCGCCGCGCCAATGTTCGCGCACGATCATGTCGTCGGTGCGATCGATGAGGCGCAGGACCGTCAGCGAAATCAGGAAGAGATCGTCGATTTGACCCACGAACGGGATCATGTCGGGAATAAAATCGAAGGGCACGATCGCGTAGATTACGGCCGCGGCAAATAGCGCGCGTTCCGTGCGCGGCACGCGCTTATCTACCATCAACTTGGCGCAAAGAACCACCATGTTGGGCAGGAACATGAGGAGGTTCTTCATCCGGCTTTTTAATTCACTCTTGCGCATGGCGTTTTCAGTGGTCGGTGGTCAGTGGTCAGTAGTCAGTAGTAATTCCGTCAGCCCTTATAGTACTCAGTCTAAAACGAGGCTTGATAAGGGGCAAGCCTTTGGCGCCGTGAGATCTCGTGATAAATTCCCGAGCAACCGGCAGGCAATCAATCACTGACCACTGACCACTCGCCATGTCCATACTCGATCAAATCCGTCAACGCGCCGCTGCTGATCCACAACACATCGTTTTACCCGAAGGCGAAGATCCGCGCACCGTGGTCGCCGCCGGCATGGCCAGCGCGCAACGCCTGGCGCGAATTACGGTGCTGGGTGATGAACAGAAAGTTCGCGAGGCAGCGCGACAGGCAGGGGCCGATCTCAGCGGCGTCGAGCTGATCGATCATGTGCGCGCCAGTGATTTCGAAAAGATGGCTGCGGTGCTCTACGAGGCGCGCCGCGCCAAAGGAATGACGATTGACGAGTCGCGGGGGGCCCTGCGCGATCCCCTGTACTACGGAAACCTCATGGTGCGCGGCGGCCGCGCCGACGGCTCGGTGGCGGGCGCGACGAATACGACTTCACATACGGTGCGGGTCGCTCTGCACTGTATTGGGGTGCGCCCGGGATTCAAATTGGTTTCGAGTTTCTTTGTGATGGTACTGCGCGACCAGACCTTCGGGCACAACGGCGCCATGATCTACGCCGACTGCGGCGTGGTAATTGATCCCAGCGCCGCCGAGTTGGCAGAAATTGCGATCGCTTCGGCTGATTCATGTCGCGCCTTGCTGGGAACTGAACCGCGGGTGGCGATGCTTTCGTTTTCAACCAAAGGATCGGCCAAGCACAAGCTGATCGACAAAGTCGTCGAAGCCACGCGTACCGTGCGCGCCCGGGCAGCCGAAATTGAAATCGACGGCGAGTTGCAGGCCGACGCGGCGCTGGTCCCGGCGATTGCGCAATCTAAAGCGCCAGGCTCGCCCGTCGGCGGGCATGCCAACGTGCTGATCTTTCCCGATCTTCAGGCGGGAAATATCGCGTACAAACTGACTGAGCGGCTGGCTGGAGCTACGGCGATTGGGCCAATCCTCCAGGGACTCGATCGGCCGGCCAACGACCTCTCGCGCGGGTGTAAGGCCGAAGACATCGTCGATGCCATTGCCATCACCGCGGTGCAGGCCCAGGCGCGCAAGGCCGCGGGTTAATGCGGTGCGCCGGCGTGCCCTAAGTCGCGGCCACTCTTTTCGCCCTGGCGGGCAACGTTCATGTAGCATCCCCAGCATCAAACCTGCCGTCAACCGCAAATCAAGACGGAGTAACTTGTGCGCGCAGCGTTCTCTATTCTCGCGATTCTACTTTTTTCGTCGCTCGTCTGCGCCCAAAGCGGTCAGCGGCCGGCGCCATCGCCCACCCCGGATCAGGATCAGGAACCCGTCCGAGTCTTCACGGAAGAGGTGCGTCTGCCTATCGCAGCGACCGACACCTACGGGCATTACGATCCCAGCCTCACGGCCGATGATGTACTGGTTCTCGAGGACGGCCAGCAGCAACAAATCAAAAGCATTCAGCATCTGCCGGCGAATGTCCTGCTCTTGCTCGACGTCGGCAACCAGCTGGGATTAAAGGATACGAATATGACGCGCGACGTGGCGATGCGGGTGATCAATAGCCTGTTCGCCGGTACCCAGGTCGCAGTCATGCAGTTCGCGATGAAGCCCGAGGTCTTGCAGCCCTGGACGACCGACAAGTCGGGCATTGAATTATTACTTAAGCGGAAACTGCTCTCAGGAAAGACCAGCCGGCTCGCAGATGCTTTGGCTGCCGCATCAGATCAATTCAAGAATACTCCACAGGGTACCCGGCACATTGTGATCATCAGCGATGGCGTGGATACTCCCGGCGGCAAAGTGACCATGGCTAATGCCCTGAAACAACTGAATTCGATTCAAGCCAGCGTGCACGTGCTGAGCTACACCGCATTGGAACGCCAGGTGCTCCAGGCAAAGACGAAAGTGCTCAGCGGTGGTGATGGAGTTCAGCGAGACGGAGCGCCCGGCGGCAATCCCGTCGCCAACGGCGATCCCACCCTGCCTCCCGGTTCTACGCGCACTCCGAGTTTTAAGATTGGGGCAATAGATACAGACGTCGCGATGCGTCGCAAGCGGAAGGAATATGAGCGCGCCACCCGTGAGAGTGAAAAGCAACTGACGGCGTTGGCGGAAGAGAGCGGAGGGCGAATATTTCTGCCGGTAGATTCAGGCGAACTGCTCGCGCAAGCTGACACCGTCGCGCGCGACATCGGCTCGCAATACGTGCTCACCTATCGGCCCACGCGGCCATTGTCGCAGGCAGCACCAGGTGAATATCGAAAAGTGGTGGTCGCCTCACGGCGAGTCGGTCTTTATCTCAGGACCCGGAAGGGCTACGTCGTCCCCACAAATTACTAGCAGGGAGTCTGCCGAGCAGACATCGGCCGGGACTTATTCAGCAGGGACTAAAAAACGAGAGTCTTTTGAGGAAGGTGTTTCTTAGCTGGCCGGCGCGTTCAGTTGAGATTCCACCGCAGCGCCCGTAATCGAATCCCAATCAGCGCCGGCGGGTTTTGGCAACAATGACCGGCGTCGCAGTTCGGCCCAGTCTTCCTGGGGTACGCGATGAAAAGCCTCGACAACCCTGGGATCGAATTGACGGCCGCTCCACTCATCCAGTTCGCCAGCCGCAGCTTCGTAGGGCCGGCCCTGGCGATAGACGCGGTCGCTGGTGATCGCGTCGAACGCATCAGCCACCGAAAAGATGCGCGCGCAAATGTCGATGTCATCGCCAACCAATCCTAACGGATAGCCGGAGCCATCCCACTTTTCGTGGTGTTGCGCGACCACGCGAGCGGCGCCTTCCAGAAATTTTATGCCGCGCAGAATTTGCTGGCCGTGCATGGGATGCTCGCGCATGCGGACCCACTCTTCGTCCGTCAGTTTCGCGGGTTTGCGGAGAATGGCATCGGGCACGCCAATCTTGCCAATGTCATGCAGCAGAGATCCGAATTCAAGCGCCTTCATTTCCTTCGGACTCAAGCCGTATTCACGTCCCAGACGCAAACTAAAGGTGACCACGCGCTCTGAATGACCGTGCGTCTCCGCATCTCTGGTTTCCAGAGCCGCCGTTAAGGCTTTCAGCGTGGAGCGGTAGGCGTTCTCGAGTGAACCCAGGGCCTCGTCCAGTTCCGCAGTGCGCTGGGCTACGAGGTCTTCCAACTGAGTTTCGTAGAGACGTTTCGCGACGATTAACTCGTAATGATTCAGCGCCCGGGAAACAGCCGCTTCCGCCTGCCGCAGGTCGAAGGGCTTCATGAGATAGTCGAATGCGCCGAGACGAAGCGCGTTGATAGCGCTTTCAATGGTCTGCATTCCGCTGATCATGACGATGACCGTGTCCGGAGAGATCGCTTTGACATGCGGGATCATTTCCAGTCCGCTCATACCACTCATGGTGATATCGCTGATGACAAGCTGGAAATCGTTGCTCCGCAATTTTTCGAGTGCGTCTTCGGCAGACGGCACCTCGGTGCACTCGTAGCTATCGGACAGCAGGTCGTTGAGAACGCCGCGAACTTCCGCTTCGTCGTCGACAATCAGCAGACGGGGTTTTATGGTCGCATGAATCATACGTCAGAAAGATATTGCTCCAAGGGAACGAGACTGGCGGGAGGAAATTTCTTAGATAGGACTGCCACCGGCACTCAACCGGCCTGAGCATTGTACAACGCTGCTATGGAATTGGCAAACATTCTTTTTTCACCGTCTAATCTGAAGGAAATGCTGGGAATTTGTGGGAATCCGAGTGGCCCGGGCGCGGGTTTGACCGCCATGGCTGGGGTCATTTAAGATGGCGACCGCGCCAACCACCAGCCGGAGTGGCGAAATTGGTATACGCACCAGACTCAAAATCTGGCGAGGTTCACTCCTCATGAGAGTTCGAGTCTCTCCTCCGGCACCAACTTCTCGATAGTTTCGTGAAAATAGAAATGGCTGAACGAGGGAGTCGTTCAGCCATTTTGTTTGCTGGACCAGACTTACTTGATGCGCGAGTCGACCGGGCTTATGGGGCTGCTCGGCGGCGCATCGGGATCGCCTGTCGCCTGACCGGCCGGCGAAACGCCGTGGGTCTGGATTTCATGCTGCGTGTGGCGCGCCATCACGCTGTGGCGGCGGCCATAAGCAAAATAGATCAGCAATCCGATAATCAGCCACACGATTAACCGCACCCAGTTCTCATACGGCAGCGAGAACATGAGCAGTAAGCAGGTGAGTATGCCGAGAATCGGAATGAGCGGCACCAGCGGAGCGCGGAAGGGCCGTTTAGCGTTTGGATTTGTCCGGCGCATCACGATGACTGCGCCGCAGACAATCACGAAAGCGAACAGGGTTCCGATGCTGGTCATCTCAGCCAGAATACTGAGCGGAATGAAGCCGGCCATGGCCGCTACGAAAAACCCGGTCAGAATCGTTGATTTCCACGGCGTGCGGAACTTTGGATGAATGTCTCCAAAAAAGCTGTTGGGCACCAGGCCATCGCGGCCCAGGGCCAACATCACGCGCGGCTGGCTCAACATCATGACGAGCAATACGGACGTGATTCCGGTCATGGCTCCGGCAGCCACGAGGTATTGCATCCACGTCAATCCGGCCCGCTTGAAGGCATCGACCACCGGCGCGTCAATGTTGATTTCCTTGTAAGGCACCATGCCGGTCAACACCGCTGAAACTGCAATGTAGAGCACCGTGCAGAGAATCAGCGACGCGATGATTCCGATAGGAACATCTTT
>Ga0126383_10000226_pt1 | contig 29502 bp, 17 predicted proteins | sample PanSoiMetPlot_35_FD_96882 | JGI IMG/M metagenome (GOLD analysis project Ga0126383, IMG submission 96882) | Tropical forest soil microbial communities from Panama - MetaG Plot_35 | ecosystem: Environmental > Terrestrial > Soil > Tropical forest > Bulk soil | place: Panama | collected 2016-02-17 | reverse complement strand
CTGGAAGCCGGCGATCACGCTGATCGAGAGCGGCCGCTCAGGTCTCACGTTGCCCTTGCGTGCAACTTCTGAGATTACCGGCAGCAGCGCATAGATCACGTGGGTGGTGCCCGAGCCGAGCACCAAAACATAGGTGGCGATGGGCGCGATGAAAACGATGTGTTGCGGATGCCGGCGCATGACTCGTTCGGCGAGTGACACCAGATAATCGAGACCGCCGGCCGCCTGCATGGTCGCCAGCGCCGTGATCACCGCGATGATCATCCCCAGCACACCGGGCGGCGGACCACCCGGAGGCAGCGCGAACACAAAGACGAAAATCGCCAGACCGATGCCGGCAACCGTGCCGAGAGCAATCCCGCCGAGGCGCGCGCCGACCAGAATGCAGCCGAAAAAGATGATGAGTTCAAGCGCGATTTTCATAAGGAGGAGCGCAGGCATCCTGCCTGTGGTGCGCGCGCATCCTGGCGCGCTCCGACGCTGCCCTTTCTAACGGTCTGCTGTCTGAGACTTAGTAGCTATAGAACAGGCTTTGAATGTCTGCCTTCGTCCGGTCCTTCAGCAGCGCCAGGGAAAGCAGAATGCGCGCCTTCTGCGGATTGAGTTCATCAGACGCAATGAAGCCGAGCTTGTCGTCATCGACTTCGACGTTCCGGCCCACGTTGCCGGTCGGGACTCGCGAACTGCGGACCACCACCACACCTTTCTTGACGGCATTAGCGGCGGCCTCGAGCGAAGCCTTATTCATGTTGCCATTGCCGACCCCGGCAATCACGATGCCCTTCGCTCCGTTTGCCACTGAGGCGTCGATCAAATCGGGCGGCATGTCGGCGCAGGCAAAGACCACGTCGACGCGCGGCAGCGTGCTCACTCCGGAAACATCGAACTCGCTTCCGGTCGTGTGCTTCCACGTCGGGTTGTTGTAAAAGTCGTTCTTGCCGTAAGTCGCAGTGCCCACCAGACCGCGCAGCGGCGACATAAAGGTCTGGACCGCGGTAGTGCTGGTCTTGGTCAACGAGTGCGCGGCCTGGATCCAGTCGTTCATCACCACCAGCACGCCGCGACCTTTGGCATTCGGATCAACCGCCACTCCGACCGCGTTGTAAAGATTGAGCGGACCGTCGGCGCTGACTGCCGTCGAAGGCCGCATGGAACCGACCATCACCACCGGCTTGTCGCCCTTGACCACGAGGTTCAGGAAGTAGGCGGTCTCTTCCATCGTGTCGGTGCCGTGCGTAATGACGATGCCGTCCACGTCGCTCTGCTTCATCAGTTCATTAATTCGCTTCGCCACCTTGAGCATGATCTCGAAAGACATGTCCTGCGACCCGACATTGGAAATCTGCTCGCCTTTGATGTTGGCCAGATCTTTGATTCCCGGCACTGCGGCCACCATCGCGTCGATCGTCACGGCCCCGGAGGTGTAGCCCGCCTGGGTGCCGGTAGCGGCGGCGCCGGCGATGGTTCCGCCGGTTGCCAGAATTACGACGTTCGGCTTCCTGGCTTGCGCAATCGCGCACTGCACGCTCGCGATGACGAACAAAACCAGCAGCGTGCTACGGGTTGTGGTTGTTCTCATCTCCGTCCTTTCGCTCCTGTAGTCTTCGATTTGGAGTGCGCCGACTTGTCGGCGCTTTACACGCGCTCAGAAACAAAGCCCCGGCAAGCCGGCGCACTCCAAGGTCATTTCTGGTACTTGCTCTTATCAAGCCCGGTAAGCTTGACCGGATCGAGCAGGTCTTTTATCTGCTGCTCGTTGAGAATTTTCTTCTCGCGAATAATTTCCAGGATTCCTTTGCCGCTCTTGTAAGCTTCATCGGCCAACTCGGTCGCCTTCTCATAGCCGACCAACGGATTAAGCGCCGTGACGATGCCCACGGTCGTTTGCATGTAACGCTCCAGCACCTTTTCGTTCAGGGTGATGCCGTCGACGCACTTGGTGCGAAAGGCAGTCGAACCGCTGAAGAGCAGCGCTTGTGATTCGATGACCGCCAGACCGGCCAACGGTTCATAGGCATTCAACTGAAGTTGCCCGGTATGCGCGGCCAGGCTCACGCTGTAGTCGTTGCCCATCACGCGAAAGGCGATGATATTCATCAACTCCGGAATCACCGGATTTACTTTCCCGGGCATGATTGAAGAACCGGGTTGCAGCGGCGGCAGGTTGATTTCGGCCAGACCGGCCCGCGGACCTGAGGTCAGCAGAATCAGGTCGCCGGAAATCTTGGAAAGTTTGACCGCCAGGCTCTTGAGCGCCGACGAGTAGACGACAAAGCCCTGCTGGTCCCAGGTGGCGGCAATCATGTCCGTGGCCGGCACGATCGGCTTGCCCGTAAGTTTTGCCAGATGGGCCGCACATTTTTCCGCATAGCCCTTGGGCACGTTAATGCCGGTGCCAATCGCGGTCGCGCCCATATTCACCGGGTACAGATACTTCTCCGCGTCACGGAGCAATTGGATCTCGCTTTCCAGCGAAGCGGCAAACGCGTGGAATTCCTGGCCGACAGTCATCGGCACGGCGTCCTGCATTTCCGTGCGGCCCATCTTCACGATCTCGAGATAGGCATCGCCCTTGGCGCGAAATGACTTGACCAGCTTTTGCAGCTCTTCAATTAACTTGTCGTTGCGCAGCAGGAAGGCCACCTTGATCGCCGTGGGATACGCGTCATTGGTCGACTGCGACATGTTGAGCGCGTCGTGCGGATCGATGAACTGGTACTCGCCTTTCTTATGGCCTGATAGTTCGAGCGCGATGTTGGCGAGCACTTCGTTCGCGTTCATGTTCGTCGAAGTTCCGGCGCCGCCCTGGTACCAGTCAACCTTGAATTGATCGTGGTACTTGCCGGCCATCACGGCCTGACAAGCCTTCTCAATGGCGGCGAGTTGTTCAGGTTTCATGGCGCCGACGTCGGTGTTGGCACGCGCCGCGGCCAGCTTGACCAGGGCCCAGGCTTCGACAAAGCCGGGATAGTGATTGATCAGCACACCGGAGATTTGAAAGTTCTCCAGCGCGCGCGCCGTCTGCACGCCGTAATAGGCGTCGGCGGGAATGCTCTTTTCGCCGAGCAGGTCCTTTTCCACGCGGGTCTGCTGGCCACTGACCAGCGGGACAAAGACCAGTGCGGCGACTGTGATACACAGCGTTAGTGTTCTTCCGATTCTTCGACTTCCGGCTCCAGGGCCGTCTGCTTTCTTCATAAGTCCTCTAAGGCAATGGGCTCTCCCGCATGGTCGGGCTGTTGCCACGTCGCTTTTAGAATGGCCAACGCCATTCCACAATTTCCGGCTTATCCGTTCCGTGTTCATGCGCATAGTGCCGGGCGTCAATCTGTTGATTGCGGAACCTTTCTTTGGCATGCGCTCCAATCGTCTGGAGTTTCGGCACCCGGTCGATAACGTCAATCGCCAGGGTGAAGCGATCTATTTCGTTGTCGATGGCCAGTTCCATCGGCGTGTTGATGTTGCCGCGCTCTTTATAGCCGCGGACATGCAGGTGCGCGTGACCGTGGCGGCTGTAGGCCAGCCGGTGAATGAGCCACGGATAGCCATGAAAGTTAAAGACCACCGGCTTATCGACGGTGAACAGGCTGTCGTAATCGCGATCACTCAGGCCGTGCGGGTGTTCGCGATCGCTTTGCATCTTGAAGAGATCAATTACGTTGATAAATCGGATCTTCAGATCGGGAAACTCGTCACGCAGCATCGCCGTGGCGGCCAGCGCTTCCTGCGTGGGAATGTCGCCGGCGCAAGCCATCACCACATCAGGCTCCTGTCCCTGGTCGTTGCTGGCCTGGGCCCAGATACTGATGCCTTTGGTGCAATGCGTAATGGCCGTGTCGATGTCGAGATACTGCAAGTGCATCTGCTTATCGCTGACGATGACGTTGATGTAGTTTTCGCTGCGCAGACAGTGATCGACGACCGACAACAGGCTGTTCACGTCGGGCGGCAGGTAGATGCGAGTCACTTCAGCGCGCTTGTTGACGACGACGTCGAGAAAACCAGGGTCCTGGTGGGTGAAGCCGTTATGATCCTGGCGCCAGACAGTTGAGGTAATCAGCAGGTTCAGCGAAGCCACCCGCTGCCGCCAGGGCAGTTGGTTACAAATCGACAGCCACTTCGCATGCTGATTGAACATTGAGTCGATGACGTGCGCGAAAGCTTCATAAGTCGAAAAGAAACCGTGCCGCCCGGTGAGTAAATATCCTTCGAACATGCCTTCGAGCGTGTGCTCGCTCAGCATTTCGATCACCCGGCCATCGGCGGCGAGCTCGCCGCCATCTTCATCTTCCGGGAACCGTTCGGCGATCCAGAACTTCTTGCTGACCTCGTAAATGTTGTCGAGCTTGTTCGAACTGTTTTCGTCCGGGCCGAACACGCGGAAGGTGTTCATGTTTTCTTTCATCACGTCGCGTAGGAACTTGCCCAGCGGCCGCGTGTTTTCGGCTTCGATCTGTCCCGGCTTATCGAACTCTGCGGCATAATCGCGGAAGTCCGGAAGACGTAAGGCTTTCTTTAACTGCCCGCCGTTGGCGTGCGGGTTCGCGCCCATGCGGCGCCGTCCCTGCGGTGTCAACGCTCTCAGGGCGTCAACCGGCGCTCCGTTTTCATCGAACAACTCTTCCGGCTTAAAGCTGTGCAGCCAGTCTTCGAGAATCTGCAAATGCGCGGGATTTTTCTTGACTGAGGCCAGCGGCACCTGATGGGCACGCCAGAGGCCTTCGAGTTTCTTGCCGTCCACGGCGGCCGGAGCGGTCCATCCTTTGGGCGTCCGCAGCACGATCATCGGCCAGCGTGGACGGGCTGGTGTTCCGGAATCGCGAGCGTCACCTTGCGCTGTCTTGATCAGGTTGACGCAATGATCGAGCGTCGCGGCCATGGCCTGGTGCATGGTGGCCGGATCTGATCCTTCGACAAAAAACGGCGTGTACCCATAACCCTTGAACAGATCTTCCAGCTCCTCGTGACTAATGCGCGCCAGCAGCGTGGGATTGTTGATTTTGTAACCGTTGAGATTAAGGATTGGCAGCACCGCGCCGTCGCGCATCGGATTAAGAAATTTGTTGATGTGCCAGGAAGTGGCCAGCGGTCCGGTCTCAGCCTCGCCGTCGCCGACCACGGCAGCGACGATCAGATCGGGATTATCGAATGCTGCGCCGCAGGCGTGCGACAGCACGTATCCTAGTTCGCCACCTTCGTGGATCGAGCCGGGTGTTTCTGGCGTGCAATGACTGCCGATGCCCCCGGGAAACGAAAACTCTTTGAAGAAGTGATGCAGGCCTGCCAGGTCCAGACTCTTCTCGGGATAAATTTCAGAATACGATCCTTCCAAATAGACGGGGCCGAGCACGCCGGGCGCGCCATGTCCCGGGCCGGCCATGAAAATCATGTTGAGGTCGTTCAGCCGGATGACCCGATTCAAATGCGTGTAAGCAAACGAGAGCGCCGGACTTGCGCCCCAGTGGCCCAGCAGCCGGTTCTTGATGTGTTCAGGCTTGAGCGGCTCGCGGAGCAGGGGATTGTCCTGCAAGTAAATCATCCCCAGCGCCAGGTAATTGCAGGCTCGCCAGAAGGCGTGAATCGCGCGCGCTTCTTCATCGTTGAGGGGCGTGCCCTCAACCGTGGAACGGGCGACGCCAAAGCTACTAAGTTTGTTCACCGCCGACTGGCTCGCGACCATAAGACCTCCTGGAATTAGCGGCCGCGCCGGGGCCAAGCCGCTCAATCAAACACACTTACCGAATCTTTTTGGGAATTCTATTGTTGCGAGTGTGGAGAACGTACTGTCAGAAATAACAGGTCAATGAGCGTCCGGGTCGTATCGAGATGTTTAGCTGGCGGCCGGCATGAAATAAAACATCAGCGCAATGATCGCGTAGACGGTCAGCAACTGAATGCCCTTGTACCAATTCGATTGACCATCGCCGCAGACGAGCGCGCCGCAGAGGACAGCTATGAACAGGGATCCAATCTCGGCGCGACCAAACGCCAGTTCCAAAGGTCGAGGCGCGATGAGATAACTGGCGAGCACCAGCACCGGAGCCACAAACAAAGCGATTTGAATACAACTGCCCAGACAAATCCCGACCGACAGGTCCATCTTATTCTTGCGCGCCATGGCGATGGCCGAGACGCTTTCAGCTGCGCTGCCGACAATTGCGATGAAAACAATTCCGATAAAAACCTGCGACATGCCCAGGGCTTTGCCCGTTCCTTCAGCAGCGCCCACCAGGATCTCGCTCATCCAGGCAGCGGCCACTGAAGCGATGACCAGAGTGATAATCGCCCGCGCCACGCTCCAATGTCGTTCCAGATCGTGAGCACCCTCTTCACCTTCTACGCTGGCGAAAGCATGAGGATGCGTCTTGAGTGAGAATAAGAGATACAGACCGTAGGTAACGAGCAGGAGCATCGCGATGCCGACGTTCAGCATCTTCTCTTCGGGAATCGGACCGAATTCGGTGGCGTAGGCGCGATTGAAAGCGCTCGGCACCGTCATGCTGACGGCCGCCACAAACATCATGGTGCTGTAAGCGCGGGTGGCCGCCGGATTGAACCGCTGCTCCTTGAATCTCAAGCCGCCGAGCAAAAGGGCGACTCCCAGCGCCATCAGCAAATTGGCGAGAATTGCGCCCGCCAATGCAGCCCGCACCATGTCCAATAAGCCGGTCTTCAACGCCACCAGCGCGATAATGAGTTCCGGCGCATTGCCGAACGTAGCATTCAGCAAACCGCCGATCGCGTCACCGGTGCGCGTTGAGAGTTGTTCCGTCGAGGCGACAATCAAGGCGGCAATCGGCACAATCGCCAGCGCTGCGGAAAAGAACAGCGCCGGCGCCGGAATGCTATGCACATGTTCAAGCGCAATAGTCAGCGGGATAAACAGCAGAAACCAGTTTATCGGCTTACGCAAAAAAGCGATGAACGGATTGCCGGAACCGTGGGGCATCACTGCCTCTGCTTGAGTGGATATGACTAGCTGCCTTTCAATCTATGGCGTGTCGCGCATTGATTTCTGCAGATCGACCATTGACTGTTGATTCACTTCCAGCAGGCCTCTGCCTGGCCGGTCGAGGTCGGCGATAATTGCGAACACCAGCGAAAAGGCGAACACCATCCCATAGACTGCCAGCGTGTGCCGGGTGCCGTTCATTCCTTCGTAGTAGCCGACGACCAACATGGCAAACACCAGCAACATATAAAGTCCAATCCAAATCATTGGGGGAATGCGGTTGTAAACTGCGGCGGTAACGCGCTTTTCATGCAGCGCAAACACGTCATTGAGCGACGACATGAAGAGCGAGGTCATGGGCGAGCGCTCTTTCTGCGACGCCGCCACCGCTTCGCCCCACATACGTTTGTGCAGCTCTTCTGACTTGGCGATGCCCTGAGCAATCTGGCCCGTTTGGGTGGTGGTCAAACGCACGTCCACATATTCGCGCAAGAGGTTGCGGGCATTACCGGACATCGGGTCAGGAATCATTTGGGCTCGCAGGTATGCGGCATTGATCGCATTGCTCTCGGCCAGCACGGCCTGGCGACGCTCTTCGAATCGCGAAGCTGCGGAGCCGAAGGTGAACGCCACCAGGAAGGCGAGCAGGCCCAGCGTGGCGCCGACGATCGGCGCGGTCGGCGCTTCACTATGGTGCTCTTTGGCCCTTCGCTTACGCCAAATGGCGACGCGATAACCGGCTTCGACCGAAAATGCTCCGATAACCAGGGTGATCGGAATTAGTGTCCAAATTGGGAAGACGTCCAGCGATCCAGCCTGCATCAACGTAGTCTGTACTCCGGTGCAAGAATGAAAAGAGCTAAGGCGATCGAAAAATTCGTGTCAGAACCGGGAGCGGTAGCGACCGGATCGAGCGCCAGAAAGATTCGCATGGCCCCGGTCGCTATCGCTCCCGGTTCTGACATGGCGTCAGAGGGCGTTGACTCCCTCGGCGCGAAACAGCGCACACACGCTTTCGATCTGGTCGGTAGACGGCGTTTGAAAATCCGCCAGCCTGTAATCGAGCCCCAGCCGTTCCCATTTGTATTTTCCCAGTTGATGAAACGGCAAGACCTCGAGCCGCTCGACATTCCCCAGGCTGGCCGCGAATTTTCCAATCTGTTTAATATCTTCAGGGTCATCAGTCAACCCCGGCACCAGCACAAAGCGGATCCAGATGGGCCGGCGCCGGTGCGCCAGACGTTTCGCGAACTCCAGGGTTGGCTTGAGTTCCTTGCCCACGAGTTGGCGGTGCTTTTGATCGCCCCAGGTTTTTATTCCCAGCATCACCAGATCGAAGGCGCCGAGTTCATCGTCGCCGAGCCGCTCTCCTAAATAGCCGTTGGTCTCAATACAGGTGTGCACGCCCATCGCTTTGGCGGCGCGGGACAACTTCAGCACAAATCGGTCCTGCATCAACGGCTCGCCGCCGCTCAGCGTCAAGCCGCCCGACATCAGGTTCAAGCCGTGGCGATATTTATTAATTCCTTCGATGGCCCGCTCGAGCGTCACCGGCATCCCGTTGGTCATGTTCCAGGTGTCCGGGTTGTGACAGTAGCGGCAGCGCCACTGACAGCCCGCGGTCCAGGCAACCACGCGGATCCCCGGCCCGTCGACCGCCGATCCGGTGGTGAATGAATGAATAAAGCCCATGTCGCCGGTGGCCAGCGCATGTTTCACCGACGATTCGGAAACATGACTGCTTTGACCGACGCGCAAGTCATACGGGCTGCTGCCTTCCAGTGGCGGCAATGCCGGTGCGGTTTGTTCTGCGCTCATGCGGCTTCTCTACGCGCCATGAAAGGTGCGATTGATGACGTCCATTTGCTGTTCGCGCGTCAGCCGGACAAAGTTCACTGCATATCCCGACACGCGAATGGTCAGGCTCGGATATTTTTCCGGGTGGTCCATGGCGTCGATAAGCATTTCACGATTGAGCACGTTAATGTTCATGTGATAGCCGGTCACGCTGAAAAACGCATCGAGCATGCTGCGCAGATTGGTAATGCGATCGGCCGCCACCCGCCCGAGGCCCTCGGGGATCAAGGTGGTGGTTAAAGAGATTCCATCCGCCGCATCGCGATAGGGTATTTTTGCGACTGAGGCGGCTGAGGCATGAATGCCGTGTGAATCGCGGCCGTGCATGGGATTGGCCCCGGGCGCGAACGGCTCGCCGTGGCGGCGCCCATCCGGCGTATTTCCGGTGGCCTTACCGTAGACCACGTTTGATGTGATCGTCAGAATTGACTGGGTGTGGATCGCGTTGCGATAGGTGGGATGCTTGCGCAGCTTGCCCATAAAGGTGCTGACCACCCAGGCAGCGAGATGGTCCACCCGATTATCGTTGTTGCCGAATTTCGGAAAGTCACCGGCAATCTCATAGTCCTTGACCAGTCCCGTCTCATCGCGAATTACTTTCACCTTTGCATGGCGAATGGCTGAGAGACTGTCGGCCACCACGGACATGCCGGCCATGCCGAACGCCATGGTGCGCACCGGATTGTAATCATGCAGGGCCATCTGCACGCGCTCATAGGCGTACTTGTCATGCATGTAATGGATGACATTCATGGCATTGACGTACACGCCGGCCAGCCAGTCCATCATGTTCTCGAACTTGCCGAGCACGTCGTCAAAATCGAGATACTCGCCCTGGACGGCGGGAAGTTTCGGCGATATCTGTTCGCCCGAAACTTCGTCTCGGCCCCCGTTAATCGCGTAGAGCAGACACTTTGCCAGATTGGCGCGCGCGCCGAAGAATTGCATCTGCTTGCCCATCAACATCGGCGACACACAACAGGCAACGGCGCCGTCGTCACCCCAGGCGCGCCGCATGATCTCGTCGCTTTCAAATTGAATGGAACTGGTGTCGATGGCCACTTTGGCCGCAAACGAGCGAAAGCCGTCGGGCAGCCGGGCTGAATACCAGATGGTCAGATTTGGTTCGGGCGCCGGGCCGAGATTGTAGAGTGTTTGCAGGAAGCGAAAACTCGTCCTGGTGACCAGCGACCGGCCATCGTCGCCGACGCCGCCAATCGATTCAGTGACCCAGGTCGGATCGCCGGCAAACAACTCGTCGTACTCAGGGGTGCGCAAAAACCGGATAATGCGCAGCTTGATCACAAAGTCATCGATGATCTCCTGCGTTTGCGCTTCGTCCAGCGTGCCGGCGGCCAGGTCGCGTTGAAAGTAAATATCCAGAAAGGTTGAAGTGCGGCCCAGCGACATGGCCGCGCCATTGCCTTCCTTGACGGCCGCCAGGTAAGCCAGGTAAAGCCACTGCACCGCGTCTTTGGCGGTCGTCGCCGGCTGCGAAATGTCGCAGCCGTAACCCGCGGCCATCTCCTGCAGTTCTTTGAGCGCGCGGATCTGTTCGCTCACCTCTTCGCGATCGCGAATGATCGAGTCGGTGGACATCTCGGCATCGAGCGCCGCTTTCTCTTTTTGCTTCTCGGCGATTAATCGTTTGACACCGTAAAGCGGCACGCGGCGGTAATCGCCGATGATGCGTCCGCGGCCATAAGCGTCCGGCAGGCCGGTAAGAATGTGCGAGCTGCGGCAGCGCCGAATATCGGACGTGTAAGCATCGAAGACCCCGTCGTTATGTGTTTTCCGATACTTAGTGAAAATGTCGACGATGTGCGGATCGGGTTCGTACCCATAAGTCTTCAGGGCGCTCAGGACCATGCGAAATCCGCCCTGCGGCATGATCGATCGTCGCAGCGGCGCTTCGGTCTGCAGCCCCACGATGATCTCATTTTCCTGATCTATATAGCCCGGAGCATGGGAAGTAATCGCGCTCGGCGTCTGGGAAATTTCGAGCACACCTTTACGGCGTTCTTCAATGAATAAGTCACTCAGCTGCTGCCAAATCTGCTTCGTTCGTTCCGTGGCCGGCGCGAGAAATGATTCGTCGCCTTCGTACGGCGTGTAATTCTGCTGGATGAAATCGCGCACGTTGATCTCTTTCTGCCAGAGACCTTCAGTAAATCCTTCCCAGGGCGATTTCTGATCACTGGGAACGTCTAGGGTTGCGGTAGGACTAACCATACCTTGTTCTCCTTATGCTGCTTGTTCGGCAGTCTGTGTGCGCAGCCCCAGCAACTCGCCGGTGTGGAGCGCGATCATCAATTCTTCGTTGGTGGGGATCACCCAAACAGATACTTTGCTTTCCGGTGTCGAGATGACGGTGGCTGTGTTTTCGTTGGCGTTGGCGTCGAGCTGAATTCCGAGCCACGCCGAAGCTTCGCACACGCGCCGGCGAATCTCGGGAGAGTTCTCGCCAATGCCGGCGGTGAAAACCAACGCCTCCACGCCGCCGAGGGCCGCGGCCAGCCCACCGATCTCTTTGGCGATCCGGTAGATGAAATAGTCGACCGCCAACCTGGCCTCGGGCTCAGGGCGCCCGAGCAAGTCGCGCATGTCGTTACTTATTCCGGAAATGCCAAGCAGGCCTGATTTCTTATAGAGAATCGCTTCCACTTCTTTCACCGACAGTCCCAGGTTTTGAAACAGATAGAGAACTGAGCCCGGATCGATACTCCCCGGGCGCGTGCCCATGCACAGCCCTTCAACCGCCGTGAAGCCCATGGTGGTGTCGACGCTATGGCCGGCCTTCAAAGCGCAGAGACTCGCGCCGCTGCCGAGGTGCGCGACGATTACTTTCCCTTGAGCAATTGCCGGCGCGACTTCCGGCAAGGTTGAGGCGATGTATTCATACGACAGACCGTGGAAGCCGTAACGCTGTAAGCCTCCCTGGCAAAACTCCTGAGGCAACGGAATCAAATCGGCCACCCGCTCGTGATCGCGATGAAAGCTGGTGTCAAAGCAGGCAACCTGCGGCACGCCGGGGAGTCGTTCGAAGACGGCTTCGATCGCCGCGAGGTTATAAGGCTGATGTAACGGCGCCAGCGGAATCAGCGTTTTCAATTCTTCAAGTATTTCCGGCGTGACAATTACCGGCCCGGTGAATTTGGCGCCGCCGTGGACCACCCGGTGGCCCACTCCCAACACCCGCGCGCCGCCATACTGCGCTTTAAGCCAGAGTGCGAGGGCACCGATCGCGTCGCGTCCGTTCTGGACTGAGGTGTCCAACTTTTCGTCGGCCACCTTCCGGAGGTTCACGTCCTTGACGGACAGTCGGGGCGATGTGCCGATGCCCTCTATCTGGCCCCGTGCTTCCAGCCGCCACCTCTCCCCATCGGGACGCTGGAAGACGCAGAATTTAAGGCTCGAAGAGCCAGCGTTTAGTACCAGTGCAAAGTCATTCATGGTTGCTTATTGGTGCTTCTGTCCCATCGTCCCGTGTGTCCTATGGGACAAATGGGACAGATGGGACCAATGGGACGAATCATTTTCTCATCGAAACAGCCGGCGAAACGCATCGCGTTCATAAGCGCCGGGGTCGGGCACCCGGTGAAAACTCATGTTGCCGCGCATCTCTTCGAGCGATTCCCAATCGTTTTCCTTCATCCACTCTTCCAGCGCGCTCAGCAGCGTGCCGATGTGGCCCGCCCCATTGGCAATCAGGGCCGAGACCAGTTGGCAGGCGTGCGCTCCGGTCATGGTCGCTTTCACGACGTCGAGCGCCGTATGAACGCCGCCGGTGATTGCCAGAGAGGCATTGACTCTGCCCGAAAGAGTCGCCACGCCCCGCAGCCCGACTTGAAGATCGGACGAATCAGAAAGCGAAAGCGAGCGCAGTACGTCGTACTCGATGACGTCGATATCGACATCATGCAGCCGGTGAAACAGGACCAAACCATCGACGCCGGCCGCGTCGAGTTGCATCGCAAAATTGGCAAAAGCCGTGAACCGGGTTGAGAGTTTGGCGGCCACCGGAATCTTCACTTCGCTTTTCACGGCGCGCACCGTCTCGATCATCTGACTCTCGACCTGGGCGGCGCGGGCCGAGGCATCGCTGGCCGAGTGGTAAAGGTTCAACTCGATGGCGTTAGCGCCGGCCTGCTCCAGCATGCGCGCGTACGAAGTCCAGCCGCCGCTGGTAGCGCCGTTGAGCGAGGCAATCACCGGCACCGAAACCGTCTGTTTCACGCGCTGCAGATGCTCGAGGTATTCGTCGGGCCCGGGCGCCAGCAGCGGATCGGGGAAATAGGTTTCAGCTTCAGCCGACGAACCGCTATGGCCATCGCTGTGGAAATATGTGGACAGTTGCTCGCTGGTGATCTCCTCTTCATAGAGCGAGCGGAGCACCAGCGCCGCGGCGCCCGCGTCTTCCAGTTGCTTTACTGTCTCGACATCGTCAGTCAGCGCGCCGGCCGCTCCGACAATCAGCGGATGCGGCAACTTCAATCCCAGGTAACTAGTAGTGAGATTCATTTCTTCACCTCGCCATCTCCGCCGCCATTTGCATCTTCGCCGGCATCTCCATTTCCGGCAGCGCCAGTGGTGCGCGCAGGCAGCGTAATTTGGGCCAGTTGTTGATAACCGGAGTAACGGCGCGTGGCGGCCGCCTGAGCTTCTTCCAGGAAATACTTGAAGCGGGCCGGATCGGCGCGCTCAATCATGCGGAAGCGCGATTCGTTGCGCATATATTCCGCTACGGTCGGCTTCGGCGGGCCGTAATCGAGTTTGAGCGGCGCCTCGCCTTTCACCAGCCGCCGCGGGTCGAATCGATAAAGCGGCCACACGCCTGATTCGACCGCCAACTTCTGCTGCGCCGCGCCCTGGGCCATGTCATAGCCGTGCGCGATGCAGTGACTGTAGGCAATGATGAGCGAAGGTCCGTCGTACGATTCAGCTTCCAGAAACGCCTGTGCGGTCTGCACCATCTTCGCGCCGAAGGCGACGCGGGCGACGTAGACGTGACCGTACATGTTGGCGAGCAGGCCGAGATCCTTCTTGCCCACCATTTTCCCCGAGGCCGCGAATTTCGCCGCGGCTCCGAGTGGAGTTGCCTTCGACTGTTGGCCGCCGGTGTTGGAATAGACTTCAGTGTCCATCACCAGAATGTTGACGTTGCGATGACTCGCGAGTACGTGGTCGAGTCCGCCGTAACCGATGTCATAGGCCCAACCGTCGCCGCCGACGAGCCAGACACTCTTCTTGACGAGATAATCAGCCAGCTGGGCGAGATGGCGCGCCTCGGCAGAGTTGATCCCCGCCAACTTCTCACGCAGGGCTTTTACCCGATCACGCTGCGCGCTGATTCCGGCTTCGTTGGTCTGGTCCGCATTCAGGAGTTCCCAGGTGAGAAAATCGCCGATCTTCGGAGCCAGATGTTCGAGCAGCACTCGGGTCGCATTGATATGCGCGTCGAGCGCCAGCCGGAAACCAAAACCAAACTCGGCATTGTCTTCAAAAAGGGAATTCGACCAGGCCGGTCCGCGGCCCTCGGCATTCGTGGTGTAGGGCGTAGTCGGGAGATTGCCGCCGTAAATTGATGAACAGCCGGTGGCGTTCGCAATCATCAGACGATCGCCAAACAGCTGGGTGAGCATTTTCAGATAAGGCGTCTCACCGCAACCGGCGCACGCGCCTGAGTATTCGAAGAGTGGTTCGAGAAACTGCGAGCCCTTGTGATCGAGCCGCACCACGCTGCTCCGATCCAGTTCAGGCAAATTCAGGAAGAAGTCATAGTTCACACGCTCGGCATCGCGCAGCGGCGCTTGCGGCGACATGTTGATGGCCTTGTGCTTGGGATTCGTGCGGTCCTTGGCCGGGCAGACGTTGACGCACAGATTACAGCCGGTGCAGTCTTCCGGCGCGACCTGGATGGTGAACGATTTGCCTTTGTATTCGGGCGCTTTGTAGGCAATCGACTTGAACGTCTCCGGCGACGAACCCAGCGCCGATTCTTCGTAAACTTTCGCGCGGATGGCCGCATGCGGGCATACCAGGGCGCATTGATTGCACTGAATGCAGACCTTCGGATCCCACACCGGAATCTCGAGCGCGATGTTTCGCTTTTCCCATTTCGCCGTGCCCACCGGCCAGGTGCCGTCGACCGTGAAAGCGCTGACCGGAAGCAGATCGCCTTTGCCGGCCAGCATTACCGCGGTGATCTTCTGCACAAAATCAGGCGCCTTCTCAGACACGATCGGCGGTCGCGTGCGTTGCGCGGTCACCGCCTCAGGGAGGGGGACCTGGTGCAGATGGGCCAGCGCCAGATCGACAACTTCGCAGTTGCGTTTGACAACTTCCGGGCCGCGCTTGCCGTAAGTCTTCTCGATCGATTTCTTGATATGCGCAATCGCCTCGTCTTTCGGCAGAATGCCTGAGATGCCGAAGAAGCATGTCTGCATGATCGTGTTGATGCGGCCGCCCATGCCGACCTGCTTTGCCAGCGCATAAGCGTCGATGGCATAGAAGCGAATCTGCTTCTCGATCATCTGTTGCTGCATCTCACGAGGCAGGCGGCCCCAGACGTCGGCGGGCTCGCCCGGAGCATTCAGCAGAAAGACGGCGCCCGTCGCCGCGTGTTCGAGCACGTCGATCTTGTCGATGAACTCGAATTGATGGCAGGCGACAAAGGCGGCCTCTTCGATGAGATAGGCGGAACGGATCGGCCGCGGGCTCGAACGCAGGTGCGAGACGGTGATGGCGCCGGACTTTTTCGAATCGTAAACGAAGTAGCCCTGCACGAAGCGTTCGGTTTCCTGGCCGATGATCTTGATCGAGTTTTTGTTGGCCCCGACGGTGCCATCCGCGCCCAGTCCATAGAACAGCGAAGTCGAAACGTCGTCAGATTTGGTGCGAAACGACGGGTCGGAGGTGAGTGAGAGATGCGTGACATCGTCGACGATGCCCACGGTGAAGTGACGCAGCGGCTTCTCTTTCCGGAGCTCGTCAAAGACGGCTTTAATCATCGCCGGAGTGAATTCCTTTGACGACAAACCATAGCGGCCGGCAATCACCCGCGGCTCGGTCTCGAATTGCGACTCTGACCACGAGCGCGCTTCAGCCAGGGCCGTCATCACGTCGAGGTAGAGAGGATCGCCGGGCGCGCCGGGTTCTTTGGTCCGATCGAGGACGGCGATGGCGCGCGTGGTTTTCGGCAGCGCCGCCAGCAGGTGTTCCTGAGAAAATGGGCGATAGAGACGGACCTTGAGCAGACCGACCTTTTCGCCTTGAGCTTGCAACTCGGCGACGGTCTCATGGGCGGTCTCGGCGCCTGAACCCATGATGACGATCACGCGTTCGGCAGAGGCGTCGCCTTCATACTCGAACAATTTGTATTGCCGGCCGGTGCGTTCGGCGAACACCGCCATCTTCTTCTCGACGATGCCGGCGCAGGCGTCATAAAACGGATTGGCTGCTTCCCGGGCCTGAAAGAATACATCCGGGTTCTGGGCCGTCCCGCGAATCACCGGCCGGTCCGGAGTCAGAGCGCGCTCGCGATGGGCCAGGATCGCATCATCAGAAATCAAGCTGCGCAAATCGTCATCGCTCAGTTCCTGGATTTTCGCAACCTCATGCGAAGTGCGAAAGCCGTCGAAGAAGTGCAGGAAGGGAACTCTTGATTCCAGCGTCGCCGCGTGCGCAATCAGCGCGAAGTCGTGCGCCTCCTGCACTGAGTTGGCGCAGAGCATGGCAAAGCCGGTCTGGCGACAGGCCATCACGTCGGAATGATCGCCGAAGATCGAGAGCGCGTGGGTCGCCAGCGTGCGCGCGGTCACGTGCATCACGAAGGGCGAAAGCTCGCCGGCGATTTTGTACATGTTGGGGATCATCAGCAGCAGACCCTGCGATGCCGTGAAGGTGGTCGACAACGCGCCCGCTTGCAGCGCTCCGTGCACCGCACCGGCCGCGCCGCCTTCCGATTGCATCTCCGCAATCTCGGGAATTACGCCCCACAGGTTGGTGTGCTTCTTGCTGGCCCAGTCATCGCAGAGCTCGGCCATCGGCGAGCTGGGCGTGATGGGGAAGATGGCAATCGCCTCGGAGAGACGAAAGGCAACTGAAGCGGCCGCTTCATTGCCGTCGACGGTGATGTGTTTGGTTTCGCTCATGACTGATCAGGTGTTTTGCCACAGAGACAGAGAGAACCGGGTCAGTACCACCCGCGTCAGCGGGTGGGACCAGGAAGTCACTCAGGAAGCATCTTGATCCATCCGCTTACGCGGATGGTACTGACTTTATATCTCGGTGTTTCTGTACCCTTCATCGATTTATGGCCTCGCGCGGCGCGCGTGCGCGACCAGCTTCGCGACGGCGCAGCTGGCGATGCGCGAACGGACGCTGTCGGCCCGGCTGGTCAGAATCACCGGGACGCGGGCGCCGAGGACCATCCCGGCGCTATCGGCGTTGGCCAGAAAAGTCAGGTTCTTTGCCAGGATGTTTCCAGCTTCCAGATCGGGCGCCAGCAGAATGTCGGGATCGCCGGCTACCAGAGACTTAATCCCCTTGGTTTTGGCCGCGTCGGCGCTGATGGCATTGTCGAAAGCCAGCGGCCCGTCGAGAATTCCGCCTTTGATCTGTCCGCGCTCGGCCATCTTGCAGAGCGCGGCGGCATCCAGCGTGGCCGGCATCTTCGAATTCACCGTTTCCACCGCACAAAGGATTGCGACCTTTGGTTTCTCATGGCCCAAAGAAGTGACCAGGTCGATGGCGTTTTGCACGATGTCGACTTTGTCTTCCAGCGCCGGGGCGATATTGATGGCCGCGTCCGTGACGACCAGGACTTTGTGGTAAGTCGGCACATCCATGATGAATACGTGACTGATGCGGCGGCCCGTGCGCATGCCGCCTTCGCGCGAGACGATGGCCGACATCAACTCGTCGGTGTGCAGGCTGCCTTTCATCAGCACTTCGGCGCGGCCTTCGCGGACCAGCGCGACCGCCTGCTTGCCGGATTCGACGCTGTTCGGCGTGTCGACGATTTCAAAATTGCCGAAGTCGATTCCCGCCGCCTTCGCCGTCTCTTCGATCTCTCGTCGTGGGCCCACCAGGACGGGCGTAATGATTCCGGCCTGGGCTGCGTCGATGGCGCCTTCCAGCGCGCTTTTTTCGCACGGATGCGCGACGGCGGTCGGCACCGGGGCCAGTTCCTTGCAGCGTTCCAACAATCGTTCGTATTTTCCGGTTCCTACAGCTTGACTCATTTCTTTTCCTTCGCGGTGGCTTTATTCCTGTCAGCAGCCGGGCCTGTCTCTTTGAGGACAAACGCGAGCACTATCGCGATCACCACCCCAAAAAGGAGCGGCGTGAAGGTCGTCTGGTAATCCGACCGGTCGATGACCTGGCCGCCGCCTGAAACGCGAATCAGCAGCCAGCCAAAGACCGGGCCCAGCAGGGCGCTGAAGGTGAAATTCAAAAAGTTAATGACCCCGGTCGCCGTGCCGCCGTACTGGGGCGGGTTGGCTTCCTTGATAACCGTGTAAGGGATCATTGCGGCGCCTGAGGCGATCCCGGCGACCAGTCCGAGTGAATACGGCGGAAACCGGTCAACGGTGCGATAAAGGATTAGGATCAAGCAGCCCAGCAGCACCAGCGCGCCGCCGACGATGACCGGCTTCCGCCGCCCGATGCGATCCGAAATGAAACCGAGCAGCGGACAGCCGATTATCCAGCCGAAGGGAACCGTCGCGGATCGCATTACCGCATCGCCATAAGTCAGGCTATGTGCTTCCTGCAAATAGCGGACGCCCCAGATCATGTCGAAGATGGTAGTGGGTATAAAGAGAAAGCCGGCGATCAATCCACAGAGGATCGATTGCGGGTTTTTGAATACGATGGCGAAACCCTTGGCGATTTCCTTGATGCCGCCGTCATGTTCCTTTGCCTGTTCTGAAGGGATGAGGAGGTAGAGCACTACGCCAATCAGCAGACCCGCCACACCCATGCCGACCCAGAAACTGTTCCACGAAACTCCGGCGCTGATTAACGGGCCCACGACGAATTGACCGGCCGAGCCGCCGGCCATGCCGAACATCTGGGTGGCGCCAATGAGCGTTGCCGCTTGCGACGCAGGAAAGTTTTTCGTCGCGATATAAACCGCGCCGATAAGCGCAAACACACCGCCGGCGCCCTGAAGAAAACGGCCGACGCTGGCGATGTTGGCATTCCCGGTCGAGAAAAGCAGGGCCCCCAATCCGACGATGACCGCGGCGAAAGGCACCAGTTTGCGTGGGCCGAGCCGATCCATCGCCGCGCCGGCAACCAGACTAAAGGGGGAGTATCCGTAATAGAAGAGACCGACAATCGAAGCCACCCCCAGCGCACTCAGACCGAAGGCCTGCGATAACTGCGGCATCATCACGGCCGGCGCCGAGCGCATGGCATATTGATAGAAATAGAAGATGGAGGTCAGGACCCAAACGACGACAATCATCCTCGCGCGAGGTGATTCGACTGCTTTTACAGTTGCGACTGCTTGAGCCACGCAGACACCTGGGTATGAGTCTTGGCGACTGCATGATCGTAGCCAAGGAGATAAGTGGCCGTAACTGTAAAAACTTACAGTTTTAAGGACGCGGCAGGCACTCTGACGCGAGGAGTATTAACTGGATGTTAACGGTCTGAGACGCGGGAATGGGCGAAGAGGGGAGGGAAGAGGTCGGAAGTCAGGAGTCGGAAGTCGGAAGTCAGGAGCCAGAAGTCCTGGCGAGCCTCAATTCTGACCGCCGACCACTGACCACCGACCACCGACCACCGATCACTGAGTTGCCTACCGCTAAAACGCCAGCACAGTCTGCACCATGGGCACCCAGCCGTTCATTCCGGCCGTGTACGGAGTAAAGGCTCCGCTGTAGGGGGATTTGTAAACCCGCATCAGCTCGCCCGTCATCCACAGACGTTCAGTCGGAAGGAAATACCACTTGAACCCGCCGCCATATTCATAAGGGTTGGCGAACTGTCCGAAGACCTTTGAGCCGCGGGCATACAGCTCCAGCTTTTTGGGAATGATGAATTTGCCCGTCGATAATTCAAAGCCATGATCGAAGGTCGAGGCCAGCGGCAGCGGTCCATCGGCTTCGAAATGGTTCAACCAGCGAAAGTAGTATTGGCCGTTGATCGAAAAGCCACTCTTTTTGAGGCCGCCGTCAATCGCCCACATTTTGTAGCTGGCTTTCTGCAAGGTTACCCCGGGAGCAAACGCCCCGGTGGCAAACGCCAGCACGCCGTCGGAATTGTAGATTGAAGTGTTATCGGGATTTGACTGGTCGGTTTGTGAGAATCGGTCTTCCCGCGACCTCGTAAAGCTGGTTCCAATTCTGATGCGAACATTCTTGCGTGCAAAGTAATCGTCGTACATCTGCCATGACTTGCCGGGCTCTGAATAGGAACCCAGCGGCTCCCACCAGACACTGCCCGCGGTCAACAGGTTAGTATCGATCTTGTTGGCCGAGATATTGAGGGTGTTGAGACCGTTGCCGACGAAGACGAGATAGTTTAGGCCCTTCACAATCTCTCCGTTAGCCCACACTCCCTGCGTAAACCCCGGGCGGAAGAAGTTGTCCGCCATGCTGCGATCGGTAGGTTGAAAAAATGGGAACGTGCTTACCAGCGAACGGCTGCCGGGTACGCCCGTGTAACCTCCCGTGATGGTCAACTTCTTGCTGAATCGCCAACCAATATTTCCGGCCACCACAATGGAAGCGGCGCCGGCAGAAGTCCAGACCGTGAGGCTGTACTGGAGCTTCTTACTGAACATGTAGCCGCCTAAAATAAACATCGAGCGGTTCACGGTGATGTCGTTGCGATTATGAACGTCGCGCACCACGCCGAGATGATCCGTGAAGTTCTCTTTGCTGTTAAGCGTGTTGAGGTAACGGATCTGCGTATTGTTATTGAACTTCAGCAGGAAGGGGACTTTGGCCTCGTCGGAATTTTGATAAATGATAATTCCGTCTTGATAGCGATCTTCCTTCTCGGGCTTGATTTGGGCTGCGGTGGCTCCGGCATTCCCTGGCTGGGCCGGCCCATTGTTTCCGTTGTTCAAAGGAACTGTGCCATTTGCCGCTTGCGTCGACCCTGGTGCGGCAGCGTCGGACTGCGTGTTCCGCGCGGCGCCGTTATCAAGTCTTCGCTGCAGACGATCGACTTGTTCAAGCAATGTCTTTTGCTGATCGGCCATTTGCTGAAGCAGTTCCCGCACCGCCGCATTCTCGGCCTTCAAGGCCTCGACTTCGCTTTGCAGATCAGGCCGTCGCGGCTCATCTGCCCCAACCTTGTTATCTGACTTAACGGCAGGCGCGGTTGCGGAATTGTTTGAGGGCCCTTGCGCCGTGGCGACCTCGCTGGCCTTCGGGGGCAAAGGTGACGGAGATTGTCCGGCCGCAGAGCCGGCCATTATCATCAGCGCTATCAACGGCAAAAAGACCGAGAGCTTGGCGTACGCGGGATGTTTCGACATTTGGACCTCCATCACTACGATAAAGGCTCACCAAGTCATGAGACTTTCTATGACTTGGTGAGCCGCATATTGACAACTCCGATGGCGACCAGCGGCGCCAACGGGTTGTTGGGATTAGCAGAGCACAACTGACAGGGCGAGTCCGGCCTCGCTGGTCTCTTTGTACTTGCTGTTCATGTCTTTGGCCGTTTCCGCCAGCGCCTGGATCGTCGCATCGAGATCGATGCGGTGCCGCGAGGCAATCTCGTTGCTGGCGATGGCGTAGGCAGTCCAGGCTTTGACGGCGCCGAAAGCGCACCGCTCGACACACGGCACCTGTACGTAACCGGCGACCGGATCGCAGGTCATGCCCAGATGATGTTCGAGCGCCGACTCTGCGGCGTTCTCAACCACTCGCGATTCAGCATCGAACGCGGTAGCGATCAAAGCCGCCGCCATCGAAGACGCCACGCCGATCTCGGCCTGACAGCCGCCTTCCGCTGCCGCCAAAGTCGCGTGATGCTTGCACAGATATCCCACTGCAGCCGCCGCCAGCATGCCGTCGCGGACTTTCTCCAGTGGCACTTTGCGAACTTCGGTCAGGGCATAGACGAGCGATGGCATGACTCCCGCAGATCCGCCTGTGGGGGCCGTGATGACCAGGTGGCCCCGCGCGTTCTCCTCCGACGCCGCGATGGCGCAGGCAGCCAGCATGGCCACGCCGCGGTCTGCGACATTCGGATCATCCTGCGCGCGCTTATAAACCGTGGCCGCTTTGCTTTGCAGTTTGATTGGACCGGGCAGCACGTTGTCCTCAGGCATAGAAAGCCCGGACTTTACGGTGGCCGTCATCGCATTAATAATCTTGTCAACGAAAGCGTAAACTTCCTCTTCCGTCCTGCCGGCGATCGACATCTCGTTCGCCAGCATTATTTTTGCGATCGTCGTCTTGTTGTTATCGGCGTGCTCGCGGAGCTCCTTCATCAAACGGAACGGATACTTCGGCGCATTCTTTTTCGGCGGCGTATATCCCTTCCACTCGATAAAGCCGCCGCCGACTGAGTAATACTCCTGTTCGAGTAAGACCTCGTTGCCGGCGAGTAACTTCACCGTCATCGTGTTGGGATGATGGAAGTTGCCCTTGGTCGCATCGTAGATGACGTCTTTGAGGCTGACATTGATGGTCGAACTGCCGAGCTTTACCGGAAAGACCTGATCGGGTTTGTCGCGCAGGCTGTCCAGAAACAGCGGGTCAACTGTCGCCGGTTCTTTACCGATGAGCCCCGCCAGGGCCGCGCGCTCGGTGCCGTGGCCTTTGCCCGTGGCGCTCAGGCTGCCGAACAGGTTGACCTGCAGCTTGGTTGATTTCGCGAGTTTATCGGCGGGCAGTTTGGTGCAGCGCTGATAAAAATCGTAGGTGATGCGCATCGGGCCGATGGTGTGCGAACTCGAAGGGCCGGGACCGACTTTGTAGAACTCATCGATCACGGTCATCACCGGGCCCTGGCCCTTCTTGACGACGTTGAGATTCTTGTCCAGCGGCGGGGCCGGAGACTGCGGCGGCTCCACCGACTCGCTAAAGGCCTTCAAAGTGCGTTCGCGCGCGCTGACGACCCGGCCCGTCATGACGGCTGCCGCACCGATCACCGCGCTGCGCATGATGAATTTGCGGCGATCGACGCCCGGCGGAATTTCCTGATCCAGCAGTTCCGTGTTGTCGAACGCTGCTTCATTGGTGTTGATGTTTTCTTTTTTTGCCATGTCAATACTCCTGGTTAAGGCGATCAAGGGTGCGTGTTTTCTTAATTGCTCGAGTTGTCTTTAACTGGGGACCAGGTGCGATCCGGATTGAACCGATCGATGGTTTGAAACATCTCGAGTGTCTTTGGTCCCAGGTCCTTCTCCCACACCACGCCATCCTGGCTGACCATAAACGTCTTGACGCCGGTGTTTCGATACTGGGCGGGTGAAGCCAGCAGCGCAAAGCCGCCGATCATCACGCCTTTGATGACATAATCCAGTTCGCCCAACGGTGCGGCCGGACCCTGTCCTTTCAAAATCTTGAAGTAATAGCCGTGATAGGGTTGGCCCTGACCGTAGCCCTTGGTGATGGCGTTGGCGATTTTCTCGCCGATGGGTCCATCCCAGGTGCCGTCAGCGTTCTTCCATGCCAGGCCATCCTGCTGGCCGTCAGTAGAGATAATTTTTTGCGCGTACTGGTTAGGCCCGTCGGGGGTTTTCTTTGTCAGGGCATATTCGTTTTGCGCGTCGACATAGCCGCGACAGACCTGCATCGCGTCGAGTTCGTTTTGCCCGACGCGCCGGTAGAGCAACTCCTGGCGGCCGGCTTTGGTGTCAAAGTACCAACTGTGGCCGAGCTTCACGATGGGAACCGGCATGGGCCAGTTCTCTTCGCCCACGATGATGTTCGCGCGGGTCTTGAGCTTGTTGTAATCAAGACTCATTTTGCTGCGCGCCTGAGCTGCGAACGCCTGCGAGTTTTCCTTGTCGCGCACCGGCTCGCCGGTGTGAATGATGTCATAGCTGTCCGGACCGAGGATTTCACCGAGAGCTGCTTCATCATATTGCTCGGTCGCATTCACCAATGCGTCCGCCGCTTCCTGCGCCGTCGCGAAAGCCTTGCCCTTAGCAGGAGGCGCAGCCGCCGCAGTCTTGGTTTGCGCGTAGGTCGCCGACAAGCACATGAGTGTCAGGCCGCACGCGATTGCCAACGTGCGAAATGTCGAAACCAGTAATCTTCCGCTTTGTTTTGAAGTTGTCTGATTCATTTTCATCTCCTTTCACTCATCCTTCTATCTGCGACGTCCGCCGCCACCGCCGCCGCGGGCACCGCCGCCGCCGCCGCCACGACTGCCACCACCGAAGCCGCCACCGCCGCCGCTGCGACTACCGCCGCCAAAGCCGCCGCCGCCTAAACTGGATGAACCGCGGCTACTGCTCGAACGGGCGCCCGCGCCACTGAAGCCGCCTGAACCACCGCCGCCGAAGCCGCCACCGCGATTACCCAGCCCGGAGCTGCTGCCGCCGCCGCCGACGCTGCGATTTCCGACCCGGTCGCCTCCGGCGCCGCCGATTCCACCCGAACCGCGATTGCCGCTGAGACCGCCGGAGTTGCCGGCGCCGCCGCGATTGCCGCTGAGTCCACCTGAGTTGCCGACGCCACCGCGGTTGCCACTGAGTCCGCCGGAATTGCCGACGCCACCGCGGTTGTTACCTACTCCGCCGCGGTTATCGCCAACACCGCCGCGGTTGCCGACGCCACCACGATCACCGACACCGCCGCGATCACCGACGCCGCCGCGATTGTTGCCAACGCCGCCGCGATCGCCGACGCCGCCACGATCGCCGACACCGCCGCGATTGTTGCCAATGCCGCCGCGATCACCGACACCTCCACGATTATTACTGCCGAGGTTGCCGCCCTGCCGGCCGATTTGATTCCGCGCGCCTTGCTGACGATTGGCCAGCGAATCACCACGAGTCGTGCCGCCAAAGCGATTGGCCGTGCCGCGATCGCCATAGGGCGCACCGCCCCGGTGTGAAGGATTGTGTTGCCAGGTGTTGCTCCCGGTGCGGTTCCCGGTGCGGTTGCCGCTGTTCACCCGATTGCCGCTGATGTTGTTGACATTCGTATTGCGATTGAAGTTGTTATTCATGTTGACGTTGACGTCGCCATGTCCCCAACCGCAGCCCCAACCCCAACCGCCGCCCCACGCCGCGCCCATCGCCATACCTACGCCGAAAGAGATCGCGCTGGAAGCAATGATTGCTCCCGTTGAAGGCGGGTAATAGATCGGCGGATAGGGATAAGCCGGCGCGCCGTATACAACCGTCGGGTTGTAAGAAGGCACATAAACCGTCTGCGGGCTGGCCTGCTCGATTACGATGACCTGCTTGCTCTCAACCGTCTGTGTCTCCACCTTTTGCTGCTGGTTCGAAGCCAGCGCGCCGGTGCCCTGGGCCTTCGAGCGCATGCGTTGAACGGAATCCATCACATCGCTCTGCTGCGCCAGAAAGGCATTGCCGAGATCTGTGGTCCATTGAATGTCGTCGGACAGCCGTTTGACTACGTCCGGCAAAGCCGCCATCGCCTGGATGCTCGGGTCCCATGGTTGTTTCTTCATCGCTTCGGCCAGTCTGTTCTGGTCCTTGGCAATGTCGGGGTTTTTATCGAGCCACTGTTGCAGCTGCATGATCTCCAACGGATAGGTTGAAGCCACCAGCGTCTGACTCAGAAGATTGTCGGGATAGAGCGCGATGGGCGCGACGAGCGAATCGAGTTGATCGGGCGGGATCTTGGCCGGCGCGGCTTGTTGATCTTGTAGCGGCCGCCGCGAGTGAATTCGCGTGGCGCTGGCCAGCGGCGTCACGGCCAGCACCAGGGCCCCGCAGGTAAGCGCCGCGAGGAGGCGTAAACGCCTGGGTGATCCGAATGCCGATGATGAATTGCTCTTCATTGCAAGCCTCCTTCTACACTGGGGACGTCGCTGCTAGCGGGGTATCGTCAATGAATCTCAAGACTGTCCCATGCAGCGGATGGATTTAGGCACAATACTGTACGCCGCATAACTCGGATCGTAGCGATGAGGCGAATCGTGGGAAACTGTCAAAACTTACAGGCTGAGGTTGTTGGGGTGGGAAATTCTGAGCAAATTGAACACTCGAAGGTGATTAATCATTGCTGCGGGAGCGAGCGTCTTCGCCGGCACTGAATTTTTTGGCGTTGAGTCTTTTCGCCCGCATAAGAAAAGGGAGAGCGGATGTCCGCTCTCCCGGGATTGCCGAATACATTTAACGTCGCCGGCCGCCACCGCCTCCCCCGCGAGCGCCGCCGCCGCCGCTACGAGCGCCGCCACCGCCGCCGCGAGAGGCGCCACTGTAACCGCCACCGCCGCGACTGCCACCTCCTCCGAAGCCGCCGCTGCCACGACTGATGCTCGACGAGCCGCGATTGCTGCTGGCGCGTGTGCCGGCGCCGCCAAAGCCGCCGCTGTAGGTACCGGTGCGGCTATTGTTTCCAATACTTCTGTTGCCGATCCGATCGCTGCTGCCAAACGATCCGCGGTTACTGCCGGTGCCGCCACTTCCCAGGCCGCTGCGATTACTGCCGGTGCCGCCACTCCCCAGGCCGCTGCGATTGCTACCGGTGCCGCCACTTCCCAGGCCGCTGCGATTACCGCCAGTGCCGACGCCGCCGCGGTTGCTCACACTGCCGCCGCCCCGGTTGCCCACACCACCGCGGTTACCGACGCCGCCGCTGTTACCGATGCCTCCGCGATTACCGACGCCGTCGTTACCAATGCCCCCGCGATTACCCATCCCGTTGCCGCCTATGCCGGCGCCTCCGCGGTTGGCGACGCTGGGGCCGCCGGCGCCGCCGCGCCCGCCGATGCCGCCAGGTCTGTTGGCGCTGCCGAGGTTACCGCCTTGCCGTCCGATTTGATCGCGCGCGCCGCGTTGACGATTTGCTAGCGAGTCTCCGCGCGCGCTGCCGCCAAACCGGTCTGCGGTGGCGCGATCGCGATAGGGCGCCCCGCCGCGATGCGCCGGGTTGTGTTGCCATTGGGTGGCCCGGTTTCCATTGCCTACCCGGTTACCACTGTTGATCCGATTGCCGCTGAAGTTGTTGAAATTTGAATTGCGATTGAAGTTGTTATTCCAGTTAACGTTGACGTCGCCATGCCCCCAACCGCAGCCCCAACCCCAGCCGCCGCCCCAGAACGCTCCCATCGCAAAGCCGACGCCCCAGCCAATCGCCGCCGCAGCATAGGCGCCGCCGTAGTAAGGCGGATAGTAGATCGACGGATACGGATAGACGGCTGGTCCATAGACATAGGCCGGATCGTATGACGGCACGTAAACCACTTGCGGGTTTGCCTGCTCGATGACGATCACCTCTTTACTCTCGACCGTCTGCACCTGGACCGTCTGCTGTTGATTGGATTGCAGACTGCCTTTGTCCTGGGCTTTATGACGCATGCGCTGCACCGCATCCATCACGTCACTCTGCTGCGCGAGAAAGGCGTTGCCGAGATCGGTGGTCCACTGAATATCGTCCGACAGCCGCTTGACGAGATCAGGCATTGCCGCCAGCGCCTGCACACTCGGATCCCACGGCTGCTTTTTCACCGCCTCGGCCAATTTATGCTGGTCTTTGACCAGCCCGGCATTGCGCTGCAGCCACTGCTCCAGTTGAATGATTTCCAGCGGATAGGTGGAGGCCACCAGCACCTGACTTAGGAGGTTATCGGGATAGAGCGCAATGGGAGCGACCAAAGAATCCAGTTGATCGGGCGGGATAGTTGCTGACTGAGGTGAAATATTTTCCGGCGCCACGCGCGCCGCACGCGCCCAAGGCGATACCGTCAGTACGAGACTGACACATGTAACTGCCGCAACCGCCGGTAAAAGCTTTGACGACCAGTGTCTCTTGGTGTTCATCACCAGCCTCCTGATTCAGCCGCGCGTCACCTTCATCGAAGTTGACGCGCAGATTATTTGTTCACGAGCGCAAATTCCAACCCACCCGGCGCCGGCCAGTGTCCATGATGCGTTCGAAATTCCCTCGCACACCTCTGCCGGCGGCCGTCAGGCTGCAAAAACTCGTCCGGGTCATGACCTCGTTCGTTGAAACAGTAGTGCGTCGGCTATTGATTTACTTTGAACTCCTTTTTGAAATTGTACTTGAACGAAAATTGAACGTGCACGTCGTCCGAGTGGAAGCCGTCAAGCCAATTATCTCTCCGTCCCCAGATCACTTCGCTGCCGATCATCACGTTATCGACCGGGTAAAACAGCAGGTTGCCCGAGGCGTAGCGCCCGCGATGGAACGCGCTCGGCAATTCACCGTCAGAGTTGGTGATGTTCAGCATGGAATAACCGAACGAGCTGCTGAACCGTTTGTTCCAGGTGTGATCCAGATAAGCCATCACGCCGGTGATGGGCAGCGGCACGCCTTTGATAGGCACCCGCGGATTCGAAGAGAACGTGCGCGCGATGCCCACATCAACGGGGGCATCGTTCATATAGTTCTCAATGCCGTGACCATAAACGAATGAGAGCTTCAGCACATCCTTCTTGCTCAAGTTCAAGCCCGAGGTGAGTCCGACACCCGCGCCGGTGGCGCTGCCACTGAGATCGAAGTTGTCCGCCAGACTGTCGACCCATTGCATGTGACGTATGACGCCGGACGCCTGAAAGTGGCCCCAGTGTCGGTCGAAGCGGACATTGCCGGTAAGGTCGGGCAAGGGAAACTTCGGACGAACTCCGGTCAACTCGATGCGGTCGGCCGCCTTGCCCAGATCGGCGCTCGCGCCGGGCCGCTCCAAAGCGATGGTGACTGAGTTCTTACCTTTCAAAGGCATCCAGCGGAACTGCACGTTGCGAAACCAGGCAATGCCGTTTGGTCCCCAATACTCATTGGTATTCGGAAACACGTCGGGATCGACAAAGGTGCTCCAGTATTGTCCGGCCCCAAACTGGCCCATTTCGCCGTAAGCGTGACGCAGCCGGAAGGTTGTCTGTCCGGCATCAACGCCGGTGCCGAACATTTCAAATTCGAAAACTGTCTTCAACTCGCCGTACTTGGTCGGCGTGGACGATTTAACGCCAAGGCGCGTTTGCCTGACACTGAAATAGGCGTTTCCGTCCGGCGCGAATTGATCTTTGAAGGCCGGGAGCTTCACCGGGCGCACTGTGTCGAACCAATTCGGATCAGCCTGTTTGAATTGATAACCAGCATCAAGCATTGCGAACCCATAGACGCTGAACGAGCTTTCACCACTTGCTTGTCCACCGCTGGGTTTGGCCGCCGCGTCCGGGGCGCTGGTCGCCGGAGCTGTGGTCGCGGAAGGTACGGTTGTCGAAGCCGTCTTATCGGCCGGCGCGGCGATCTTTTCCGCTGCGGCTACGTCGGTTTTCTCTTTTGCGGCGATCACAGCTTTCAGCTCCGCCTTCAACTCTTCGACGGTTTGTTCGAGCTGATTCACTCGCTCCTTGAGTTGTTGCACATCAGATGACGGCTTCTGCGGTTCCTGTGATTGTCCCATTACCGACAGCAACGGGATGGTCGTCAGAATTACCGCTAACGAAGCCACCGTGATTAGTCTCACTCGTTTCAGGGGTTGGTTGGTTCTCATGATGCCTCCACACTCTTCAGCCCAGACGGGGATCAATCCGGTACTGGAATCGTAGG
>Ga0126383_10000225_pt1 | contig 29571 bp, 26 predicted proteins | sample PanSoiMetPlot_35_FD_96882 | JGI IMG/M metagenome (GOLD analysis project Ga0126383, IMG submission 96882) | Tropical forest soil microbial communities from Panama - MetaG Plot_35 | ecosystem: Environmental > Terrestrial > Soil > Tropical forest > Bulk soil | place: Panama | collected 2016-02-17 | reverse complement strand
CCTCGGGTCGGGACAGAGATGTCCACCGAGCCCGATCAGCGTCCGGAAACCGTCCGGCCGGGGCCGGCCGTGCCGGTGCTCTCGCCAGTAGCTGCGGTTCAGCCGGTGACGGCTCATCCGGACAAGCCGCCGCCCGTGCTGGCTTTTGACGAGCCTCCTCCTGCCGAGCTCGGCGCGACAGCACTGGCGACGCTCGCCGTGCTGAACACCGAGCTCGCCGGCCAGGAATTTGCGTGCGCTCGCAACGATCTCAAGATCGGCCGCTCTCGCGAGAACGACATTGTGCTCGACCACCCGTCGCTCTCCGGAACTCACGCGCGGCTGCTGCGCGACCCGTCGGGCGAGTGGCAAATCGTCGATCTTGAATCCTCGAACGGCATGTTCGTCAACGGCGAAGCGTTTGGAAAGGCAAGGCTTCGCAACGGAGACCTGCTCGAGCTGGGGGAGGTCAAGCTGAGGTTCGTCACCCCAGACGACGACGAGATCTCCGACTCGCTGGACGTGGGGAGCAGCCGATCGCCGAGGCGCGGTTGGTTGATCGCGGCGTTGCTGTTGCTCGTTGCGGGTGGCTCCGCCGCCTACTGGCTAATCGGGACGTCGGGCTCCCCGCTGGTCGCTGCGAATCCGCCCAGTGCGCCGAAAGAGGAACCGGTCGCAGCTGCGCCGCCTGCGGCTCAAGCGACGCAGCAGGCGGATGTCAATCTCGCGAAGGAGCCCGCAACGCCCCCAGCGCCCGTGCGCAAGGAGCCTGCGCCTTCGCCGCCGCCTCAGCTGGATGCGAAGCTGCGGTCGGCCAGCTCGGCGATGGCGCGGAAAGATTTTCAAAAGGCGATCGACATCTTGGAGCCAATCAAGAACTCAGATGGCTCGCGCCCTAGCGAGGTGGACCAACCGCTCGCCCGGGCAAACACGGAGCTCGCGGCCAAGAAAAAGATTGCCCAGGCGCAAAAGAGCCTGAGCGCGGGCAAGGTCGACGAGACGCTTCGACTGCTCGAGGAAGCGACCGGAACCGTCGCCTTCGCCAAAGAGCGCGAGCAGCTCAAGACCCGCGCGGAAGCGGCTCGGCGCGCACCAACCCGGAAGAAGGACAAAGATGTCAAAGTCGCCCAGGCGAGCAAATCCGCGAACCTCGACGCCGCCGAGGTGCGCACTCCGCCAGCCGGGGACCAGGATGCCCAGAAGCTGTTCGACCAAGGAACGAGTCTTTACCGCAAAGGCCAGTTCACGGACGCCGCGAACACCTTGAACCAGTGCCTGAGAGTCGATCCGTCGTTTGCCAAGTGCCACATGGTGCTCGGGTCGACGTATGCAAAGCTGAGGGAGCCCGAGCTCGGGGCGCAGCACTACCGCCGCTTCGTCCAGCTCGCCCCCAACGATCCGGAGGCGCCCAAGGTGAAGCTCCTTTTGGATCAGTACGAAACCCGCAAGTCGAGCAACGAGTAGAAAGCGCGACAGCCGACGGCCCGCGCGCAGCTCCGGATTGAAGGTCAGCCGAGAACAACGAGCACGTCCCCCTCGCTGACCGGCTGGGCCTCGGCGCATCGGATCTCGATCACCTTGCCGCTTTCGGGCGCTTCGACCGGCATCTCCATCTTCATCGACTCCAAGATGAGCAGCGTGTCTCCCGCCGAGACTTGCTGGCCCACCGCAACCTCGATCTTCCACACAGTGCCGGTGATGTGCGCCGAGACTTCTGCCATTTCCACTCCTCTTCAATCAGCTCATGAGCTGCTCGACGGCTTGCCCAGATGCTCCAAGAAGGACGTGTCCACGGCGCCGGATCTGAAGCCGGGATCGTGCACGATCCGAAGGTGAAGCGGGATATTAGTCTTGATTCCCTCGACCATAAATGAGCTCAGCGCCCGCGCCGAGCGTTCGATGGCTTCGTCCCTCGTGGATCCCGACACGATGAGCTTGGCGATCATCGGATCGTAGTACGGCGTCACCACGTTCGACTCTCGGTAACCGGCATCGACGCGCACGCCCTCTCCAACGGGCAGCACCAAGCGCTTCAACGTCCCCGGCGAAGGCAGAAAGCGCAGCGGGTCCTCCGCGTAGATTCGAAACTCGATTGCCGCTCCTTTCCGGCGGACGTCACTTTGCTCGATCGACAGTTCGGCTCCGGAGGCAATTCTCAGTTGCCAGCCGATCAGATCCAGGCCGGTGGTGATCTCGGTGATGGGATGCTCCACTTGGAGGCGGGCGTTCATCTCGATGAAGTAGAAAGCACCGTTGGCATAAAGGAACTCCACCGTCCCGGCATTGGCGTAGCCGAAGGCCTTGGCGGCCGCGAGCGCGGCCTCAAACATCTCGCTTGCCAGGCCGCTGTTCGCTCCACCGGCGAAAAGCGGCGAAGGCGCCTCCTCCAGGACCTTCTGATGGCGGCGCTGAATCGAGCACTCGCGCTCCAGGCCGTGAATAAGGTGCCCGCGGCGGTCACCGAGGATCTGGACTTCGATGTGGCGGGGCGCATCGAAGTAGCGCTCCAGGTACACGCCTTCCCGGCCGAACGCTGCCCGCGCCCGGTCGGTGCATTGCCGGAAAACCTTCTCGACCTCACCTCGGTCGCGCGCCACGGCCATCCCGATCCCGCCGCCACCCCCAGCGGCCTTGCAGAGCACTGGAAAGCCAATGCGCTCGGCCTCCTCGACCGCGGCAGAGGCGCTCGGCACGATCCCTTCGCTGCCCGGGACCACTGGGACGCCTGCTGCGCGAACGATGCGGCGGGCTTCGCTCTTATCCTTCATCTTCGCCATGGCGTCCGGCGGCGGGCCCACGAACACCAGGCCTGCCGCGCTGCAGGCTCGGGCGAACTCCGCGCTTTCAGAGAGAAACCCGTAGCCGGGATGGACGGCTTGCGCGCCCGTTTTTTCCGCGGCGTCGAGGATCGCCCCGACGTTCAGATAGCTGTCCTTGGCCGGCGCGGGACCGATTCGCACCGCCTCGCTCGCCTCCCGAACGAAGGGCAAGTCGGCGTCGGCGTCCGAGTAGACCGCTACCGTCGAGATCCCCATCGGTTGTGCGACCGCATTGATCCGCCGCGCAATCTCTGCCCGGTTCGCAATCAGCAGCTTGGTGAACATTAGAGTCGGAGCTGGTGCAGAAGGTCCGGCAACCTAGCGATGGCGCTCGGCCGTGGCAAGCGGGAACGCCGCAGTCAACCGCAGCAAATTGCAGGCGTCGTTGCACTCGTCACAAGGGGTGGCGTACCCTGCGCTCGTGGGAAAGGCGGCTACTGAATCAGGCGTGGTAATCCAGCTTGCCAAGCTGCGCGCTCAGCGGCGGCTCCTCGCCTACCAGAAGAGGATCTCGCAGGCTTTGGAGTCGAACCGCCGGTCGATCGGTCGCCTCTACACGACCGGGCTGATCTTCTCCGCAGAAGGCAGCTGCGCCGGCCGGGATCTGCTGCTCGCGCATCAGCACCTGCTCAAGGTGTTGGCACTGCTCAATCGGTTGCGCTCATCGGGACCGGGAGGGGATCCGACCTCTGCCGAAGATGCCTATCGAGAGCTTGATTCGCTGCTGGAGAAGACGGGCGAGCTGACTCATCGGACGGGGCACTATCTTTCCCGCCTGCGCCGCGAGTAATGGCAATCTCGCTCGGGTCGCGACGGCGCATCAGCTAAAAGGGTTGCTCATGAAAGTGCTGGTGGTCTACGCGAGGCTTTATGCAGAGTGCCTCACCCAGGCGATCAACGGTCTAAAGAAGAACGCCTGGACGCTGTTGTTGCCGGGGGGACTCTACCTCGCCTGGCGCGAATCGATCGCGCTCCTGGCTGCTCTATTCGGCGGCTCGGCTCTCGGGCTCATCGGCGGGATTCTTCAGACCCTTCTCATGGCCGCGCTCTTCAGCTGCTACCTCTATTTCGTGGGCGAGATCGTCTCGCACTCCCGGGTGACGTTGGCGGAGATGGGGCGCAGCACCGGCGCCTACTTTTGGTCGATCGTCAACCTGTCATTCGTCCTGTGGGTCGCGCAAATGCTGGTGGGCATGTTGCTGCGCGGGAATCCGAACGCTGGCTATCTGATGTTTGGACTTTTCTTGATTGCTCTCATTCTGCTCAGCGCTGCACCGGAAGCGATCTACCAACGCGGTACTTATGGAGGCCTCGCCACGATCCAGCGGAGCATTTCATTTCTTCAGCAGCACTGGATCGAGTGGTTGGTGCCCAGCGCGCCCTTCCTGCTCGCGCTCTGGTGGATTCCGGACCTCTCCTACGTTGGATTGCCTGGGCTGATCGCAACCGCGGTGCTGCAGGGCGCGGTCTTCCATCTGGGGATGGTGTTCCGCGGCTTTCTCTTTGCCGCTCTCGACGGGAGCACCCATCGCCAGCGAATGTTCAAGTACCGAGGCTCGTGGCCCGTCGGAGGGTAGCAATTGGGCAACAAGCTCTTTGTCGCTTGCAGCGCTTCGGCGGCCGGGCCGCGTTGAGCCGGTGCGGCGAACGCAGGTTCTCTGCCGGTCAGCGATGATCGCTTTGGCCGTGCCTTCGCAGGAAGGTCGGAATGTCGAATTGATCTTCGTCCACGGGAAGACTCGGGTCCCGCGGAATGGATCGCGCGCTCGGGGAGAGCCTGGCCTCCGACGCGGCGCTGCTGCGAGCGGCAAGCTTTGCCGAAACGGGGGCGGGCACTTCTTCGCGGGCCACCGGAGGCGGTCCCGGCCGAGCGGCCTGCACCGCCTGCTGATGCGCCACCGACGGACGGTGCTTCACGTCCCGGTGGCCGAAACCGGTGGCGATAATGGTGATCTTGATCTCGTCTTGGACCCCGTCGTCGATCAGCGAGCCAAAGATGATTTCCGCCTCCGCATCGGCCGCGTCGTGCACGAGCGTGAGCGCTTCGTTGACCTCCTGAAGCGTCATGTCGCGGCCGCCGGTGATGTTGATCAGCAACCCAGTTGCGCCATCGATCGAGACGTCCTCGAGCAGCGGGCTGGAGATCGCCTGCTGCATCGCCGCCACCGCCCGCTTCTCGCCGGCGGCCCTACCCGTGCCCATCAGCGCCAGACCGCGGTCGCTCATGATCGTCTTCACGTCCGCGAAATCCACGTTGATGTAGCCGTGGTACTGAACGAGATCAGAGATGCCCTGGACGGCGTTGAGCAGCACCTCGTCCGCGCGCTTGAAGGTATCGAGCAAGGACATCGGCTGATCGCTCAAGGTGAGCAACCGCTGGTTTGGAATGGTGATCAGCGTATCGACCGCCGCTTTGAGCTCGATCAGGCCCTGTTCTGCCTGCTTGCGCCGCTTGTTGCCTTCGAACAAAAACGGCTTGGTCACCACCGCCACGGTTAGGCAACCCAGGCTCTTGGCCAGGTCGGCGATGATCGGCGCCGCGCCGGTTCCGGTGCCGCCGCCCATTCCGGCGGTGATGAACACCATGTCCGCGCCCTCCAGAGCCTCGGCGATCAGCTCCTTGGATTCGAGCGCCGCCTCGCGACCGATCTCCGGGTTTGCGCCAGCGCCGAGACCCTTCGTCAACGTCGCGCCAATCTGAATCTTGGTTAGAGCCCGGTTGGCGGCGAGCGCTTGGATGTCGGTATTCGCGGCGATGAAGTCAACGCGGTCCAAGCTCGCCGCGATCATCGTGTTCACCGCGTTGCAGCCGCCTCCGCCCACGCCCACCACTCGGATTTTGGCCGCCTGTTTGCTCTCGTCAATTGAACTCATCGATTGTTCCCTCTCAGAAAATCTCCTCAAGCCACTCGCGCATGCGCCCCTTCACCTTCTTGTAAACGTTGTCCTCCCGAATTCGAAACATTCGGCGATCTTGGTGTTTCGCGCCGTAGACGACCAAGCCGACGCCGGTGGCGTACATCGGGCTCTTCACCACGTCGACCAGTCCGCCAATTCCGCGCGGCATGCCCCTGCGGACCGGAAGGCCGAGCACCTCCTCGGCAAGCTCGGGCATGCCCGCGAGCAGCGTCGAGCCGCCGGTGATCACCACGCCCGAGGCGAGCAGCTCTTCGTATCCGCAGCGTTGGATCTCCCGCTGCACGAGCTGGAAGATCTCCTCCACGCGAGGCTCGAGGATCTCGCACAGAATTTGTCGGCCCAGGATGCGGGCCTGCCGGCCGCCCACCGAAGGAACCTCGATCGTCTCGTCTTTGTTGACCATCGCGGCGAGCGCGCAGCCGTATTTCTGCTTGATTCGCTCGGCCTCGTGCGCCGGGGTGCGCAGGCCAATCGCAATGTCCGAGGTCAGATTGTTGCCGCCGAGGGCGATCACCGCGGTGTGCACGATCGAGCCCCCGGAAAAAATCGCGATGTCCGTGGTTCCTCCGCCGATGTCCACCAGGCAAACGCCGAGCTCTTTTTCGTCTTCGCTGAGCACCGCCTCGGACGATGCGAGCGGCTGCAGGACGATGTCCGCCACGTTGAGACCGGTTCGGTTGGCGCACTTGACGATGTTCTGGGCGGAGGAGACGGCGCCGGTCACGATGTGAACTTTCGCTTCCAGCCGGACGCCGGACATCCCTAGGGGCTCCTTGATGCCACCTTGCTCGTCGATGATGAACTCCTGGGGCAGCACGTGGATGACTTCGCGGTCGAGCGGGATGGCCACCGCCTTGGCTGCGTCGATCACCCGCACGATGTCGGCGTCTCGCACCTCCTTGTCCTTCACCGCGACGATGCCCTGGCTGTTGAAGCCCTTGATGTGGCCTCCGGCGATCCCGGTGTACACGTTCGCGATCTCGCAGCCGGCCATCAGCTCCGCCTCTTCGATCGAGCGGCGGATCGACGCGACGGTGGCCTCGATGTTGACCACCACGCCCTTGCGAAGCCCCTTGGACGGGTAGCTGCCGATGCCGATGATGTCGATTCCATTCTCGGTGAGCTCGCCGACGATGGCGCAGATCTTCGTCGTACCGATGTCCAGGCCCACGACGATTTCCCCCGACTTCTGCTTCCCCATGAACTCCTCCCGATGGTTCGCCCGTGTGGATGCTTCGCTATCGCGCCGGGCCGCCTTTCTTGTCAGCCAGGGCATTTGCAAGCTTCACCGCGACCCATCCCGGCCGCGATCGGTTTTCCAGATGGATGACCTGGCCCACCAGCCCTCGCTTCTCGAGCTCTGCACGCACCTTCTTCAAGCGTAAAAATGACTCGGCAGGATCGCCTTCGCCGAGCCGAATCTCCTCGCCATGGGCGGACACCAGCGCCACTCCGGTGCGCCCGATCCGAATCTCTTCCAGCGGAGAAAGGTGCGCCGCCTCGGAGCGCGCATAGGCCTCGGCGAGGTTGAGCATCTCCCTCAGCCGAAGACGGCTCCGCTCCGGGCTCTCGACGAACTGCTCGCGCTCCATCCCGGTGATCAACGGCAGGTTGGTCGGGTCTCCGCTCTGGATTTTCTTGAAAGGCCGGCCCTCGCTGTCTACGAGGTAGAGCTCGCCCAGCGAAGCGACCGCCGCGGGCTGGTGTTCCTTGACCGATATGGTCAGCGCTCCGGGGAATCGCCGCGTGGCACGGACCTGGTCGACCCAGGGATGAGCAGTGATCGACCGCTCGATGGCGCCGGGCTCCAACTCGAAAAGATTCTGGCCGACCTTCAAGCCTGCGAGGCGAAGGAGCTCCGCCTCCTGTGCGTGGTGAAGCCCCTGGAAGCTCACTTGCTTGAGGCCAAACTGAGGAGCGCGATGCGCCCAGAGATAGACGCGGTATCCGCCCACCCCGATCGCGGCGATGGACCCACACGCGAACAGGCTCCACAACAGCACGCGGGCAAAAGTTGCCAGAGCTCCCTTGACCCTCGCCGCCTTCGCGGGCGCGTCCGCCCGCCGGCGATTCCTGTGCTTTTTTAGGCCCACGTTCCGTCCAGGCCTCGAATGCTCGATGCGGTTTGATCCTCACGCCAGTTTTTCGCCACACCTCTGTAGCGATTTAGACCGACGTTCGGCTTGACGCCTTGGCGGTCAAGCCTTCAAGGATGCCCCGAGCAGGAGTCGCTCGCACAAGCGCGGAAAATCGATGCCCCGCCCAGCGGCGATCTTGGGCAGCAAGCTGGTGGCGGTCATCCCCGGCAGCGTATTCAGCTCGAGCAGGTACACCTCGCCCTTGTCGGTGACGATCACGTCGGATCGAGTTGCTCCGCTGCACCCCAGCGCTCGGTGGGCCGACAGACAGACCTCGTTTACCCGCTCGTACTGCTCCGGGGGCAGCGGGGCTGGAAACACGTAGCGCGTGCCGCTCCCGGCGCTGTACTTCGCTTCGTAGTCGTAGAACTCGCGCGCGGGAACGATTTCGATCGCCCCCAGCGCCTCGTCGTCGAGAACCGCCCCCTGGACCTCGCGCCCCTTGATGTACTCCTCCACCATCAGCACGCCGGCCAATCGAGCGGCGTCGTCCACCGCCTGCTCGTACTGCTCGCGCGTCTTGCAGATGTGGACGCCGACTGAAGAGCCTTCGCGGGAGGGCTTCACCACCACCGGCAAAGGAAACGGCAGCGAAGCAAAGCCCGCCCTCGCCGCGGCGCCGTCGGCGAAGGTGGCGTGGGCTGGAGTGGGAATGCGCGCGGCGATGAAGATTTGTTTGGCAAAGACCTTTTCCATTCCGACCGCCGAGGCCAGCACGCCAGATCCGGTATACGGGATGAACATCGATTCGAGCAGGCCCTGGACGCAGCCGTCCTCGCCGTAGCGCCCATGGAGGGCAATGAAGGCGACGTCGACGCGCTCGGCAATCAGGCGCGCAGGCAAATCCTTCTGCACATCGATTTCGAGGACCTCGTAATCCAGGCTGCGCAGCGCTTTAGCGACCGCCGCGCCGGTGCGCATGCTGACCTCCCGCTCGACCGATAGCCCGCCGAGCAGGATTCCGATGCGCTTTTGCTTCATCGCGTCGCGCGACCAAGCATTCACGTGAAAATTCCCAATCGTCTCACCTCTGGACTGAGCTCGATCCCGGTCTGGTCGCGAACGCGCGACCTCGCCAGCTCCATCAGCGAAACCACATCGCGCGCCGTCGCCCCTCCCAGGTTGACGATCCAGTTCGCGTGCAGGGCCGAGATCTGCGCCCGGCCAATGGTGTAACCCTTGAGCCCGGCCGCTTCGATCAACCGACCTGCGAAATCACCGGGAGGATTCTGGAACACGCTGCCAAAGCTCGGTTGGTTGAGCGGCTGCGTCCGCTTTCGATAGCCGAGGTCCGCATCCATCTGGGCCTGCGACTGCGCCATGTCTCCGCGGCGAAGGAGGAACCGCACTCGAGTCGCCACGCCATTCACCGCCGTGTGGCGATACCGATAGCGAAGCTGCGAGCGCTCAAGCCAACCGATTCCCTCCGCGTCCGCGATCTCCACCGCTTCCACCACGCTCATGCACTCGCCCATCTTGGTCCCGGCATTCATCGCCGTCGCGCCGCCGATCGTCCCCGGAATGCCGGCGAGGAACTCCGCCCCGACCAGACCATTCTGCTTGGCGAGCTGAATCAAACGCGCGATCGCCGCACCGGCGCCGAGCGTGAGCCGACCCTCCGACGAAGACAGCCGGATCTCCTCAGCCGAGAGATCCGCAGGCAGCTTGAGCGTGATTCCTGGAACCCCGACGTCTCCTACCAGCGAGTTCGCTCCGCCTCCGAGCGCGGTGAGGGGAATGTTTTCCGCGCCCGCGTCCTTCAAAACCGCGAGTAGGCCGTCGACCGAACGCGGGCGCACGAAAAGCTCCGCTCGTCCGCCGACCCGAATGCTCGTCTTCGGCGCGAGCGGCTCGTCCGCCAGCGCTTCCGCGTCCCAGGAACGCGCCAGTCTCTCCAGCGGACTGCTCGAGGCGCGCGCCGAATTCATGCCCCGCTCACAATCCGTTGCGGGACCGAGGGCGAGGCCGCCTCGGCGGCGAGCAGCTGCAGCAGCTCCGGGCCGACCTGCGTGATGTCGCCTGCCCCGAGCGTGAGCACGATGTCGCCTTCCTTGAGCGCGGGCGCCATGGCGCGCGCCAGATCCGCTCTTTTGTCGACGAGCGTCACGTCGCGATGTCCATAGGCGACCAGCGCGTCGACCAGCGCCTTGCTCGTCACTCCGGGAATGGGAGGTTCGCCCGCCGGGTAGATGCTGGTGAGGAAGAGCACGTCGGCGTCGTTGAAGGAGGTGGCGAACTCTCCCAGCAGGTCGCGAGTGCGGGTGTACCGGTGCGGCTGGAACGCAACCACCAGCCGCCGACCGAAGGCTGCCCGGGCACCGGCAAGCGTCGCTTTCACCTCCTCGGGGTGATGTCCGTAGTCGTCGACGACGGTGATGCCCGCGACCTCGCCTCGAACCGTGAACCGACGTTGAACACCGGCAAATTCGGCTAAGGCCGCGCGCACGATCTCGACGGAGATGTCCATTTCATCCGCCACTGCGATCACCGAGAGCGCGTTGAGAGCGTTGTGCGCCCCAACCATTCGCACGGAAAAGTGGCCCAGGTCTTCGCCGCGGCGGAATGCGTGAAACGACGTGCTGAACCCATTGGGACGCACGCCCTCCAACCGGTAGTCGGCGGTATGGGCAGCTCCGTAAGTTACGAAGCGTTTCTCCAGCTGCGGCAGCAGCGCCTGCACGTTCGAATGATCGAGGCAAAGTACGTTCAGCCCGTAGAACGGCACCCGGTTGCAGAATTCCACGAAGGCAGCTTTGAGCGACTGCACCGTTTGGTAGTGGTCCATGTGCTCCGGGTCGATGTTCGTCACCACCGCGATCGATGGATGGAGCCGAAGGAATGATCCGTCCGACTCGTCCGCTTCCACCACCATCAGCTCGCTCTTGCCGAGCTTGGCATTGGAATCGAGAACGTTCACCTTGCCGCCCACGACCGCAGTGGGGTCCAGCCCGGCGGCGCTCAGCACGGTGGCAATCATCGAGGTCGTGGTCGTCTTTCCGTGAGAACCGGCGACCGCCACTGCGTACTTAAGCCTCATCAGCTCGGCCAGCATCTCGGCGCGAGCGATGACGGGAATCTTGCGTTGGCGGGCAGAGAGCACCTCTGGATTGTCCTTGGCGATGGCGGCCGAGATCACAACCACGTCGGCGTGCACCAGGTTCTCCATCCGATGGCCGTACATCACCTTCGCGCCCAGCTTCGAGAGCCGACGCGTGATCTCCGATTCCTTGAGATCGGAGCCGGAAATCCGGTAACCCAGATTGAGCAGCACCTCGGCGATCCCGCTCATCCCGATGCCGCCGATGCCTACGAAGTGCACATGGGCAGCGTGTCGAGATCTAAAAAGGCTGTGTGGCCACTGCGCACTCACGCCGGCAGCCTCCTTTTTTTGTCGGGCCGGTCGCGCCCGTGCGGTCCCCAGGTGTCCACCATCATCTGAACGCAGACGTCCGCGAGCTCCTTGCTGGCCTCAGGTCTGCCCAGCAGACCTGCTTGCCGCTCCATTTTCATCAGCGCCTCCGGATTGGCTTTTAGGCTGCGGATCTCGTTTGCCAATCGCTCGCCGGTGAGCTCCGACTCGCGAAACATCAACGCCGCCCCGGCCGCTACCATTGCCTGCGCGTTGACCTCCTGGTGATTGTCCGCCGCGGCCGGAAAAGGAATGAGGATCGACGCCTTCTTGCAGACGGTCAGCTCGGCCAGCGTGGCCGCACCGGCGCGGCAGATGACCAGCTCCGCCTTTGCGTATGCACTGGACATGTCGGCGATGAATTCGATCACCTCTGCGGAGAAACCCCTGCGGGCGTATCCCGATTGGACCAACTCGAGATCCTTCTTTCCCGTTTGGTGAATGAAGTGCAGCTCGTCCTTCAGCTCCCTGAGATGGTCGAGCGCCTCCAGTACCCGATCGTTGATGCCGCGAGCGCCTTGCGAGCCACCGAAGACGAGCAACGTGAATTTATCGTGCGCCCGGTGCGAACGAAGATAATTATCGAGCAGCATCCGCCGAATCGGGTTGCCGATCAGCTGCACCTTGCTGGCGGGAAAGTACCGGCGCGATTCGTCGAAGGCGACGAACACGATGCGCACGAATCTGCCGAGGATGCGGTTGGTCAGGCCGGGGAAAGCGTTTTGCTCCTGCACCGCGGTCGGCACTCCCTGTAGCTTGGCCGCAAGCACCACCGGCCCCGAGGCGTAGCCTCCGACGCCCACCACGACGTCGGGGCGGTATCTCATCAGGATGCGCCACGACTCAAAGAATGCGAGCGGCAGGGCGATCAACCCGAGCAACAGCCGCACCGGCCCCACGCCCTTGAGACCGCGCGCGGTGATCACCTCGAGCCGGTAGCCGCACTCGGGCACAACCCTCGCCTCCAATCCGCGGCGCGTCCCCACGAACATCACCTCGTTCTTCGGGTGGCGCGTGATCACCTCCTCCGCCAGCGCGATACCGGGAAACAGGTGGCCTCCAGTGCCTCCGCCGGCGATCAGCATCCTCACGCGGACACCTCGCCCAGGCGCGCCGCTTCACTGAGCTGGCCGGACTCCGAACGCGCTCGTCGTCCGCTGGCGCTGATCGAGAGCAGCACCCCAGCGCTGGCCATCAGCACCGCCAGCGAGGTTCCACCGTACGAGACGAACGGGAGCGTCAACCCCTTCGTCGGGACAAGCCCCATCGCGACGCCCATGTTCACGATGGCCTGAAAAGCGACCAACGATGTGATCCCGAGGCCGAGGTACGTTCCAAACGCCTCGGGAGCGCACAGCGCAGCGCGGATGCCCCGCCAGATGATGATGCCATACAGCGCAATCACCGCCGCCACCCCGAGCAGACCGAGCTCCTCGCCGATCATGGCGAAGATGAAATCAGTATGCGCCTCGGGCAGGAAGAACAACTTTTGCCTTCCGTCGCCCAGGCCGAGGCCGAACAGGCCGCCGCTGCCGATCGAGATGAGCGATTCCGCGACCTGATAGCCGACGTCGTGTCGATGCGCCCAGGGGTCGAGGAAGGCAAGGACCCGCTGCATCCGGTAAGGCGAGGACGCGATCGCGTGGTACGCGATGCGGATCGCGATCAGGACCGAGCCGATCAAATAGGAGAGCTTGGCGCCCGCTGCGAACAGCAGGGTGAACATCAGGAAAATGAGCCCGATCGAGCTGCCGAAATCGGGCTCCGCCATGCACAAGGCCACCAGGAGACTGAGAACCGCCAGATGGGGAAGAAGTCCGACCGAAAAGGTCGCCACCTTCTCGCGCTTCTTGGCGAGTGAAAAGGCGAGGTAGAGGACCCAGGCAAACTTCGCGAATTCCGCCGGCTGCAGCGAGAAGCTCAGGGCGCGGATCCACCGCCGCGCGCCTCCGATCGACGTCCCGACTCCAGGCAGAAGCACCAAGGTCAGCCCGGCGAACGCGACGATCAACAGCGGATAGGCCAATCGCGCAAAGCGACGGTAGCCGAGCTTCATCGCCAGGGCCATCCCCAGCAACCCGATCCCCGCCGCCGCGACTTGCCGCTTCAAGTAGTGAAAGCTGTCTCCCAACTTCTCCTGCGCGGCGATGGCGCTCGCCGAATACACCATCACCAGCCCGAGCCCAACCAGCGCCAGGACGCAGCCGAGCAGCAACAAGTCGAAGCGCAGCGAAGTGGAATGGCTCTGCGTCACCTAGAGCGCCCTCACCAGCCGCTTGAACGTGTCCCCTCGATCTTCAAAATTCTGGAATTGATCGTAAGAGGCGCAGGCGGGCGAAAGCAGAACTACGTCACCCCTTCGGGCCAGCGAACGGGCCCGCTCGACCGCGCGGTCGAGGCTTTCACACGAATGAACTGGCAAGCTCGAGCCAAACGCGGCTGCGATCGCCGCGGCGTCCTCGCCGATGGTCAGGATGCCGTTCACTTTTCCCCGCGACTCCTCGACCAGCGGAGCGTAGGGCGCGCCCTTTCCCTTGCCTCCCGCGATGAGCCAGATGTTCCCTTTCAGCGCGCGAAGGGCAACGAGGGCGGACTCGACGTTCGTCGCTTTCGAATCGTTGATCCATTCGACACCATTCAACGTCCGGACCGACTCCATCCGATGGGCGAGGCCGGAGAACGAGCTAAGCCCGCGCTGCACCGCTTCGGGCGGCGCGCCGCCCAGTCGCGCCAAAAGCGCGGCAGCCATCGCATTTTTGAGGTTGTGCTCGCCCCTCAAGGCGGGGTTCGACTGCGCGTACGCTTCTGGCTTGCTGCCGCCGAGCTGAATCTGAAATCCTCCGGGCGCACGACGGGCGCCTCCAGCCAGCGGCAATCCGCTCCGGGCTGTATCGAGGGAGAAGCCGTACACTGGAACGCCCGCGCTGCGCGCCAGCTCAATTGCGCCGCTGTCCTCGGCATTCACCACCGCGAAGTCGCCCTCGCGCTGATTGCGGAAGATGCGGGCCTTGGCGGCTCCGTACTCGGCAAAGCTCGCGTAGCGATCGAGATGGTCCGGGGTGAGGTTCAACAGCGCGGCGCCGTGGACTCGCAGCGAATCCGTGCCTTCGAGCTGGAAGCTGGACAGCTCGATGCAGTATGCGTCGAACGGTTCGGATTGAAGCGGCGCCTCGGCCAGCGGCCGCCCCAGGTTGCCACCGACGAATACTCGCTTGCCGGATTGCACCAGCAACTCGCCGGTCAGCGCCGTGGTGGTGCTCTTTCCGTTGGTTCCGGTGATGCCGAGAATCGGCCCCTCGAGGAACTTGGATGCCAGCTCTACCTCGCCCCAGATTTTGATGCCCGCGGCGCGGGCGCGCTGAACCTCGGGAAGGCCGAACGGCACGCCGGGGCTTAAGACAATCAGGTCCGCGGAGTTGAGCAGATCCGCGGGAGCGCTGCCCAGCGACAGCGTCAGGCCTTGGGCGCGCAGCACCGCTGCCGGCTCGCCGAGGTCCGCCTCCGTGCGCGCGTCGATTCCGCTGACGCGCGCGCCCTCGCGAAGGAGGAGCCGCGCCGCCGCGATGCCGCTCTTTCCGAGTCCGTAGACCACGACGCTCTTGCCTTCGAGAAAGCGCTCCATGCCGCTCACCGCAGCTTGAGGGACAGCAGCGCGACGCCTCCGCAAAGAATGGAGACGATCCAGAATCGGACGATGATTTTCGGCTCTGCCCAGCCCTTCAGCTCGAAGTGATGATGCACCGGCGCCATCTTGAAAACGCGCTTGCCGGTCAGGCGAAACGACGCCACCTGGATCAACACCGACAACGCCTCGACGACGAACACGCCGTTGATGATTCCAGACACCACCTCGTTTTTCGAAAGCAGCGCCAAGCTTCCCAGCGCCCCACCGAGGGCCAAGGACCCGACGTCTCCCATGAAGACCGACGCGGGGTAGGTGTTGAACCAGAGAAAGGAGATGCCGGCGCCGACGATTGAGGCGCAAAAAACCGCCAGCTCTGCGCCGCCTGGGACCTGCGATATCCCCAGATACTTCCAAAGAACGATTCCGATCAGCTTTTGCGTTCCACCACCCGTATCGACGACATCGGCGATGTGAATGGTGGTGCCAGCGACGTAGCAGAGGACTGCGAACGTCGTCGCCGCGACGATGGTGGGGACAATCGCGAGCCCGTCCAGGCCGTCGGTGAGGTTCACCGCGTTGGACGTTCCGACGACGAGAAACCACCCGAGCACGGGATAGATCAATCCGAGGTTGGGATTGAAGCGGTGGGTGGGCACAAACGGCAGCGTCAGGCGCGTGTCGAGGAGAAGATGCGGAATGAGCTTGCCCTCGGTGATTCTCCAGTCGGATAGGAAAACGCCAATCGCCGCGACGTAGACCAAGGTCTCCAGGGCGAGCTTCTTCTTTCCGGCGAGCCCCTTGGAGTTGTTCTTGGAGAGCTTGAGATAGTCGTCAAAAAAGCCGATTACCCCATAGCCAAAGGTGATGCTCAGCACTGCGCCGACGGTGGGAGAGCGAAGGTCCGCGAAGAAGGTGGTCGCCACCGCGATACAGAGCAGAATGAGCGCCCCACCCATCGTCGGCGTACCCTTCTTCTTCTGATGCGTCTCGGGCGTGTCCTCGCGGACATTGTTCTGCCCGTGCTGCCTGAACCTCAGGCGGTCGATCAACCGCGGGCCGATCAGCATTCCAATCAACAGCGACGCGACCCCCGCGGCGACGATGCGGAAGGATGGGTACTTCACGAAGTTGAGAAGCCGCGCTGCGTAGGTTCCGCGGAGGTGCTCGTAGAGCAGGTAGATCACCGGTGGATTTCCTCCGCGATCTCTCCGCCGAGCTGCTGCACCACCCGCTCCAGCCGCATTCCGCGGCTCCCCTTGACGAGCACGAGATCGCCCGACTGCAGCTTGCCGCGAAGCCAGTCGACCAGCTGGTCCAGCTCCTCGAAATGCGCGGCGTTGGACCCCCGCGCCGCGGCGGCGCGGTGGCCTTCCTTTGAGCGCGGGCCGAAAAAGGCCAAGAGCTCGGCCGAGCTCGAGGCCAGTTCTCCAACCTCTCGGTGCTCGCGCACCTCGGCGGGCCCGAGCTCCAGCATGTCGCCCAGAACCGCCACCGGCCGGCTGTCGGCGGCGAGCGAGCGCAGCGTGCTCAGCGCGGCCGCCATCGAGGATGGATTGGCGTTGTACGAATCATCGAGGATGGTAATGCCGCTGGGTGCGCGCACCAGGTTGAGCCGGTGCGCTTGAGGGCGGGCAGACTCCAGGCCGCGAACGCATTCCTGCGCGGAGTAGCCCAATGCCGCGGCCAACGCGAAAGCTGCGGCGGCGTTTTGCGCGTTGTGCTCCCCGATGAATCCGAGGCGTATTGCGTATTCGGCGCCGCGAAATCCCAGCGCAACCGATAGGCCCGCTGCACCGCGGCGCTCGACGCGCAGAAGCCGCAGGTCCGCGCCTTCTGCGCGACCAAAGGTGATGCGGCTCGAATCGAGCGCTCGAGCCTGGGCGACCACCCGCGGATCGTCCAGATTCACCACCGCGGTTCCTCCCGGACGCAGGCCTCGAAAGAGCTCGCCCTTCGCCGCAGCGACGCCCTCGACCGATCCCAGTCCCAAGAGATGAGCCGGTTGAACGGCGGTGATCAGCCCCGCGTCCGGAACCGCGATCGCCGCGAGCCGCCCAATCTCTCCCGGCCGATTCATTCCCATCTCCACCGCCGCCGCCACGTGCTCGCGCTCCAGCCGGAAGAGAGTCAGGGGAACGCCGACCTCATTGTTCAGGTTGCCTTCCGACTTGAGGGCCGGACCGCGCGTCGCCAAAATGGCGTGGGTCATCTCCTTGGTGGTCGTCTTCCCGTTGGAGCCGGTGATCGCGCCCAAGGGAACTTTGAAGCGCAGTCGATGAAAGCGCGCGAGCGCGCCGAGGGCGGTCAGCGTGTCCTCGACCTCGTAAATGCCGAATCCAGCCGGGGTCTGCGGTCGCGCCACGCCGCGCCGCACCACGGCTCCAGCCGCACCCTTCGCGGACGCCTCGAGCAGAAACTGGTGCGCGTCGAACCGTTCGCCTTGAAGCGCCACGAACAGGCAACCGGCGCACGACTTGCGAGTGTCGGTGGCAATTCCTTCGTATTGGCGGGCTGCGCCCGCTTGGACGCTCACGCCGCCGGTCGCCTCGAGGATTTCGATGTCTGAAAATCGCGCTGCCATCAACTTCGCCCGACTCACCCCCGTGCTTTGAGCGCCTCCGCCGCCTGTTGCCGATCGTCGAACGGGTGGCTCTCACCGTCGACCTGCTGAAACGCCTCGTGCCCTTTGCCGGCGATGAGGATCACGTCACCCGGTTTGGCAAGGCTGGCCGCGAGCGCCATCGCTTCCCTGCGATCGGCCTCAACCAGGTATCCTTTCTCTCCGGCTCTGGCCTTCCCTTGAGCAATCCGCCGGAAGCCCGCGCGTTCGAGCCCGACGGCGATCTGCGCGATGATCTCGTCGGGATCCTCCGATCGGGGATTGTCCGAGGTAATCACTGCCACATCGCTTCCTTCCGCCGCCGCGGCGCCCATCAAAGGCCGCTTGCCGCGATCGCGATCGCCTCCGCAGCCAAAGACGAGGATCAGCCGTCCTTTTGACACGCCCCTCACCGATTCCAGCGCTCGCCGCAGGGCATCGTCGGTGTGCGCGTAGTCGACGATCGCCACCACCCCTCGATCGTCGATGCGCTCCATCCGCCCCGGCACGCCCTGCAGACGCTCGATTCCGTCTTGAACGTCCCTTCGGGAGAATCCCGCGGAGAGGCCGACCCCTGCCGCGGCGAGGATGTTCTCCAGATTGTGCGTACCCACCAGCTGCGATTTCACCGGGATGTCGCCGGCGGGAGTCTTCAGCGTCGCGCGGATCCCCGCGAGGGTGAACTCGGCATTGACGGCGGAGATCTCCGCGTTTGCCTGTCGCGAGAACTTCCATGCCATCCGCTTCACGCCGCGAAGCTCGGTGTAGATTCGATTGCAATAGGTGTCGTCGCCGTTGACCACCGCCACACCGCCGGCGGAGAGGTTCTCAAGAAACAGCTTTCGCTTCGCTTGAAAGTAGTCTTCGACGTCCTTGTGATAATCGAGGTGGTCGCGCGACAAGTTGGTGAACGCCGCGGCGCGGAACGTCAAACCGCAAACCCGATCCTGCGCCAAAGCGTGCGAAGAGACCTCCATCACCGCGGTGTCCACTCCTGCTTCGACCATCTCGCGCAGCAACCGATGCAGCTCGATCGGATCTGGAGTGGTATGCGTCGACGGCAGCGCACGACCGGCGAACTTGTACTGGATGGTGCCGATCAAGCCGCAGGAGGCGCCGCCAGCGGCGCAGATCGACTCCAGCAAGTACGCCGTCGTCGTTTTGCCGTTCGTCCCGGTGACCGCCAGCAGGTTCAACGCGTCCGCTGGCCGCTTGTAGAAGTTGGCGGCGATCAAGGCCAGCGCCTTCCTCGCGGATTCGACGCGAATCGAAGGACACGCCAAAGTGAGCGGCTGTTGGGCGACCACCGCGGAGGCTCCTCGCGAAACCGCATCCGCGGCGAACTGCGCCCCATCGACCTTTTCGCCCGGAACTGCAACGAAGAGATCTCCCTTGGACGCGCGGCGAGAGTCGTGCGTCAAACCGGTGATCTCGGTGGCCTTCGCCGCGGCCGGAAGCTCGATGCTCAATCCCGAGAGTAGTTCAGCCAGCTTCATGCATCCCTCTGCAGTGCTTGCAATCAATGAACCCGCTCACGTGCGGCCCTACTGCCGCAGCCGGAGCTCGATACTCACACGTGAACCCTTCTCTACGATTGAGCCCGCCGGGGGTGTCTGGGACACCACTCGCCCACTACCGGACAGTCGCGGCTGGAGAGCCGCAGTCAGGAGCCGTTCCACCGCATCCCGTCCCAAGCTCCCCCGCACGTCCGGGACGCGAACGCTCCCCCGATCGCTGAGCTCGGTGACATCCGAGGCGCCCGCCGCCGGCCGGAGCTTGGCGTCATCGCGGTCGGCGGGATTTACGGCCAGAGCCGGCGCGCCGAGCGCCCTCGGACGCGACGGAGCAACACCGAGGTAAGCCATCGTCGCAGCGGCGATCTCTTTGAACGCCGGCGCCGCGACGAGCCCGCCGTAGACATCCGTCTTCGGCTCGTCGATCACCACCAGGATCACCGCCCGCGGATCCTCCGCGGGAACTATTCCGGCGAAGGAGGCTATCCGCTTGTCTGAGTAGCCTCCTGCGACCGGGTCGACCTTCTGCGCGGTTCCCGTTTTTCCTGCCAGCCGGTATTCGGCCATTTTCGCGCGCGGTGCAGTGCCCTCTTTCTCCACGACTCCCTCGAGCATGGAAAGGACCTGGGCCGCTGTTTTCGCGGAGATGGCCCGGCGAATCTCGGTTGGGCGCCGCTGCAGCAGCACCGCGCCATCGGGATCCGTTACCTTTGAAACCAACCAGGGCCGCATCAGGACTCCACCGTTGGCGAGTGCTCCGTACGCTGCGGCGAGCTGAACCGCTGTCGCGCTCACGCCATGACCGAACGCCGCCGTGGCCAGGGACACGTCGGCCTTTGGAAAAGGAACCGAACCTCGCGCTTCGCCGGGCAGGCCGAGCTGAGCTCGCTCGCCGAAACCAAAACGCTCGTAGTACCGCACCAACCTGTCACGGCCAAGCACCTGCGCGATCTTCGCTGCGCCAATGTTCGAAGAGACCTGGAGAATCTTTCCTGGGCCAAGCCATCCATGCGGGTGCGTGTCGTGAATCGTATGGCGGCCGACGTCCCACGCGCCCTCCTCGCAGTAGAACATATCTTCGGCTTTGATGGAGCCCTGATCGAGAGCGGCGGCGATGGCGAAGGATTTGAAGGTCGATCCCGGCTCGAACAGGTCGAGGGCGGCGCGATTTCGGAACAGCTCGCGTGAGCTTTCGTAGGGCGTGTTCGGGTTGAACGTGGGGAAATTGGCCAAAGCGAGAATCTCTCCGGTTCTGGGGTTGAGCACCACCGCCATCCCGGATAGCGCCTTCGCTTCCTCAACCGCCTTGGCGAGCGCCTTTTCGGAGAAGTACTCGATCTGTCGATCCAGGGTAAGCGTCACGCTCGCTCCCTGCCGGTTCGGCGGATACAGCGTCCCCTGGGTCAGAAGCTTGCGCCCCTTGGCGTCGCGCAGGCCGAGAAGCTGAAGGTTTTGTCCTGAGAGCTCTTCGTCGAACGCCGCCTCGAGCCCTTCGAGGCCGGTTCCGTCCAGCCCAGCGATGCCGATCACCTGCGCAGCCAGCTCGCGATGCGGATAGAACCGCCGCGGTTCTCGGGTAAATCCAATTCCCGCCAGGGCCAAAGCCCTCACCGCCGCCACCTCTTCGGGCTTCGCCTGTCGCTTGACCCAGGCAAAGCGCTTGGCTTTGGCGAATCGAACCTGCAGCTCCTCCGGATCGACGTGAAGCGCGCGCGCGAGGCTGCGGGCGCTCGATGCGAGATTCGGCAGCAGCGATGGGTCTACCCAAATGGAATCCACCTCAACGCTCTGGGCCAGCGGCAGGCCGTTGCGCTCGAAGATGTCGCCGCGCCGGGCGGGAATCTCGATCTGGCGGAGGTATTGATCTTGCGCCAGCTCGCGGAGGTGCTCACGCTCGTAGACCTGCAGGACGACGGCGCGGACCAGGACGCCTGCGAGCAGGCCCCAAAAGACGACCGCCAGGAAAATCACTCGCAAACGCACCCACCGCGACGGCGATGCGCGTCCGGCTGCCTTGAAGTCCTTCACCGCGCCACCCGATCGGCGACCCGGACCGCAGTGGCTCGGTCGCTCGGCGAATCGGAAGTCTTGGGATCCAGCTGGGTGGCAGTGACCTTTCGATGCCCAGCGGCGATCACCGATCCGGCCGCGGGCGGAGCCAGATCCAGCGTTTCCCGAGCGATCCTCTCGAGGCGCGCGGGACTGACGAGGATCGCTCGCTCCAAGCTCAGCTGGTCATGCTCGCGGACGAGGGTGCGCGATTCGGCCTCGAGCTGGGAGATTTGATACGCGGCATGGACCACCAGCACTCGCGAGGTCACGTGGACGATTCCCACCGCGGCGAAAAGAAGGCTGAGCAGCGTCGGAGGCAGCAGCTGGACCAGGATGCCGCCAATGCTCGCCCCGCGGTTGGCGCGTCGCTTGGTCACCGAAGCTTCTCCACCGCGCGCAAGCGAGCGCTGCGTGCCCGCGGATTTCGGCGGACTTCGGCTTCGCTCGGCGAAATTGCCTTGCGCGTTTTGACCGAGAAGCTTCCTTGAGCCCCGCATGCGCACACGGGCAAGTCCCTCGGGCAGCGGCAGCGCCCCGCGAGATCGCGAAACCCTTCCTTCACCTTGCGATCCTCGAGCGAGTGAAACGAGATGATCGCCGCCACCCCACCCACCTTGAGCAACCGAGGCAGCTCCTCGAGCGCTGCTCCGAGCGCCTCCATCTCCCGGTTCACCGCCATCCTCAGCGCCTGGAATGTTTTGGTCGCGACATGGATGTGCTTTGGCCAGGCGCGCCGCGGCACGGCCCGTTTCACCTCTTCAACCGCCGCAGCCGTCGTGCGCGGCGGCGATCGCTTGAGGCGGCGCGCGATGCCCTTCGCGAACCGCTCCTCGCCATAGCGGCGGATCAGCGCCTCGAGCGAGCGCTCATCGGTGGATTCGATCAGCTCCGCGGCGGTTGGACCGGCGGGTCCCATGCGCATGTCCAGCGGCCCTTCCGATTGGAACGAAAAGCCGCGCGACGGATCCTCCAGCTGCGCCGAGCTCACTCCGAGGTCCAACACGAGTCCATCGACGGGAAAAAGATGCTCGCGCCGCAGGATGTCCTCCAGCTCTGCGAAATTCCCCTCCACGGCGCGAAAGCGCTGGCCGAAGCGCGCCAATCGACGGCGGGCAGCATCCACCGCGCGCGGATCGCGATCGACGCCAATCACCGTCGCTCCCGCCTCGAGCAGCGCTTCGGCATGTCCACCGCCGCCCAGCGTTCCGTCTGAGATCACCTTTCCGACCCCCGGTTTGAGCAACGAGACAACTTCGTCGAGCAGAACGGGCTGATGCGAAAACTGCAAATCGACACTGCCTCCTAGTGCTGCCGCAGCTCGGTCAACACGCGCATCACCTCGGCTGAATCGGCTGCAGTCCGCGCTTCTTCTTTCGCCTTGAGCCATCCCTCCTTCGACCAAAGCTCGATCACTTTCACCATCCCCGCCCAGATGACGTCCTTGTGCAGCTTGGCGTGGCCTCGCAGCGTCTGCGGGATGAGGATGCGGCCCAGCTTGTCGAGCGGACATTCCTGCGCGCTGGCGACGTAGAGGCGCATCAGCGTCTTGACGCCGGGCTCCATCGGATTGCGCTTGGCGAGGGCGCTCTCCAGCTGCTCCCACTCGCGCACCGGATAGGCGTGCAGACAGTCGTCCAGCGCCGTGGTGAGGATCAGGCGTTCGTCGTAGCTGCCGAAGAGCGTGTCCCGAAGCTTGGCCGGCAGGCTGGTCCGCCCCTTCGCGTCGATTTGATGCTCGTAGACGCCCCGAAACACTGCACACCCGTGGGATGGGAAGAAAGTCGATCGTCACTCCACTTATTACCACTTCTTTCCACCGAATCCGAAAATACGGGCCTTCCTTCGAGGCGTCAAGAAGCGTCCGGCGACGGCCGACAGAAACGGGCTTACCGCCGGTCAGCCGAGGCCGATCGGGTAGCCACTCTCGTCGGCCACCTTCTGAGCGATGGTCTCCTCGAGTTGAGCCGCGTCGCGCGCTTCAGAGAAGCAAAGCGGGGCGACACGCTCAAGGAGCGCAGTGGGATCGCCGCCCTTGGCGGCAGCGCAGATGACTTTGCGCGCGCGGTCGAAGGCCCTTGGCTGCGCAAGAAAATGGCGCGCGCTGGTAAACGGTTGAAGATTTCGCTGTCCGGCGCACCCGGCAAGGGAGAGATCTTGAAAAGGTTGATCAAACTGGTGGTCCCTGCAGCGCTGCTGATGAGCGCCTGCGGCGCAACGGTGGGCGACGCGTGCACCACGGCTTCTGATTGCGGCAATCAACTGTGCATCAACCAAGCTTGGACACTCGGCGGGTACTGCAGCAAGCCGTGCACGACGGGGGACGACTCCACCTGTCCCTCGGGCAGCACCTGCATCGCCGGCGGTAACGGGGCCAACAGTCCGGCCTGCTTTCGCCTCTGCAGCACGTCTAAAGATTGCCGCAGCGGATATGTTTGCGAGCAGTCCCGAACCAACCCGAAGCTCATTTGCATCGGTCCGGCCGACGGGATCTAGCGACGTCCGGCGTCAGGCGGCGGCTGACCGGTCTTCGGGTAGACCAGGCACAGCTCATCGAAGATTCGCTTCCCCTCGCCGCGGTAGTAGCCCGAGAGTGCTCGAGCGATCGATGCCAGCTCGGTCCCATATGACGGCACCAGGCAGCTGTCGGGGGCCTTTGAGAACTTTTCTTTGAGTTGCTCCAGAGCTCGCCGAAGTCGCGCGATGTCCAGCTGGCCACCGCGGATGGGCACCGTGGGTCCATTTGAATCCGAGCCCGCCATTTTTCCGATGTTCGTCTGCAACTCGAACCCGTCGGCTCGTTGGACGACGCGGATCTTCCCCGGCACGGGTTCTGCCAACCAGTGCTCGAATTGAGCGTTGTCTCTCAGCGACACATTGAAGCCCACCGGGGCGTCAGGGTGTCGGATCCAAACTTCGCAGCCGGCGGCGGCAAGCAGCTCCAGCAGTGGCGCCAGGTCCGCGAGGTACCTGTCGGGATCCGAAGACAGCACCACCGCGCACGGCGACCTGCGCAGGAGATCCAAAGCCCGGCGCGGCCAATTCGAATCGCCTCGATTCAGCATCTGCTTGCCGACGGAGATGCTTCCTGCTTCCACGTAAACAGGCTGCAGCGACCTCGGCAGGTCATCGCCCCAGGGCGCCGCCCGCTCGATTTGAAGCAGCGCCTCGCGATCGTCCTCGGTTGTGCGCGCCGCTTCCTGCGGGGCTTGCAGGACCGGAAGTGCAGATGCGGCGCTCGAGCGAGGAGATTGGCCGCTCTTCTGCTGGCAGCCAACGCCCAGCAGCAAGCCTAGGAGCGCCTGGATACCCAGGCGGGCCATCGCGAGCGATCGACGACCACGGCTCGGGTAGCTTCGGAACCAGGTCGGACGCGAGTCTGGGCGCGCTTGCCGCGCTCGCCATCCTGGTCGGGGTCGCATTCGGTAGCACACTCGCGTCACGCGATTAAACAATAAACTTCTTCTTTCGCGTCCTAGACGTAGCGTACGGTCTACTTTTGATGCTAGGAACGGCCGCGCCGACGGGTTGTGAGGTCAATGGCTGAGTCCGCACCGCAATTGTCGCTCGCGGTCGGTGACCGCGTGGTTTACCCCAACCAGGGGGTCTGCCGCGTGTTCAATGTCGATTCGCGCGAGGTCGCCGGTCAAACGCTCACCTTCGTAAGCATGCGCCGCGAAGAGGATGGCGCGGTCGTCATGGTCCCGACGACCAAGGTTAGCTCGATTGGCCTTCGCAAGCTCGCCACGCATGATCAAGTGGCTAAGATTTTCGCCTTCCTGCGGTCCGACAGCGATAAGGCGGACCTCGATTGGAAACAGCGCGCGCGAACCAACATCGATCGCATGACCCAAGGCGGTATCCTCGGGCTTGCCGAGGTAGTCAAAGGGCTCCAGGTGCTTTCGGAGCTTCGCCCGCTGCCCACCAAGGAGCGCGAGCTGTACGACAACGCTCGCCACCTTCTGGTTTCGGAGATCGCCGCCTCGCTGTCGATCTCCGAATGCGATGCGGAGGACGCGATCGACCTTGTGCTCTCCCCGCCTGGGCGGGAGCGGCCCAAGCGCACCGCGGAGGAGTTCAAGCAGGTGTCTGCGTCCGATGACGAAGGGATCGAGCTCGGCGCCGACCTGCTGAGCCTGGGTGGAGATCTAGAGCTTCCCTCCGACGAGGAGGCTGAAACGGAGGAGGCTGCGGAAACTGCCCAGGCGGATGGCGAGGAGGAGGAGGCGGCTGGAAAGGGACGGCGCGCCAAGGCTGGCGCTGAGGCGAAGAAGGCGTCGACCGACGGACGCCCGGTCGCAAGGCATTCCAAGAAGAGAAAGGGAGCTGCGGAAGGAAGCAAACCGAAGGCCGAGGCCAAACCGCGCAGTGCGAAGCTCGCCGCCGCGCACCAAGACTCCAAGGCCAAACGAAAGGCAGGCGGTGCGCGGCTTGCCAAGCCTTCCGCGCGCAAGAAAAAATGAACTCATCCACCGAGAGCGGCAAGCAGAGGTGAGCGGTTGATCCGGCTGGTGACGTTGGACGATTACGATCCCAAGCAAATCGAAAAGCTCTGCCGAGCGCTCTACACGGCGTTCGGAGTTGGTTGCGAGCAATCGACCCGGGTCCCCTGGCCCAGCGGAGTCGGCGATCCCGCCGATGCGAGAAAGCTGATTGAACACGTTGACCCGGTGCGCGCCTACGCCGACGACAAGATTCTCTATCTCGTCCACAAGCGGCTAAAGGATCGCGAGCTGCCTTCCGGCACGGCTCCGACGCACGGATACGCGCTCTATGGCAAAGACCGCGCGCTGGTGACGACGCATGGCGTGAAGAACCTGGAGGAAGGACTCAAGCGAGTGACGCGCAACAGCATGCACCAACTCGGCCACCTCTGGGACCTGTATCACTGCCTCGACCCCAGATGCTCGATGTACCCGCCGTGGACGCCCTCGTTTGCGAGCGGGGATGCTATTTTCTGTTCCTTCTGTCGCGACAAAAGCGAGCAGAAGATTCGCCTTGCCAAATCCTGAACCGGCAGCGGGCAGTCCTCGGATACGGCAGTTGCGCATTCTTTCGCTCGCCGACTTTGCCGTTTTGACAGTTGCCGCGGTCGCCGCCCTCTATTTTCAGCTGTCGCTGCCGGGCCGATTGCCGACCGAAGGCGATTACCGCGGCGTTGCCGAGTCGCTGGCGAAGGAAAGCAAGAACGGCGACGTGCTGCTGCTTTACCCGTGGTGGGCCGAGCGGGCCCGTCTTTACGTTCCGCGATCGCTGCCGGTCGTCGGTTATCTGGGATCCGACACCAATCCTCTTCGGGATTTTCCGCGCATTTGGGTGCTGGCGCAGCCGAACCTGCCCCGGTCCGACATTAAGGCATTCGAGCGCAGATTCATTCCCGGTCGCACCGCGCTCGGTTCGCCGCGCAGTTTCGGCAATCTCCAGCTCTCGCTCTATCGAAACGGACTTTACCGGCCGGCGGTGTTTTCAGCCGCAGCCGAGCATCCATCGGCCCGCGTATACATCGAAGAACCCGACCATCGACAGTTGGATTGCCCATTCGATGGCAAGGTCCACCGTTGTCCAGGTCCGGAGCAGCTTCGGGTCGACCAAGAGTGGCATGAGGTACTTTACGAACCGCGGCACTGCCTCTGGATGCATCCTCCGGGAGGACCTCGCCGGCTGGTGGCGGAGTTTCCCTCCGCGAAGCTTGGCGAGAGGCTTACCCTTGCCGCCGGCATCGTCGGCGAGTACGCCTCTCGAAGGCAACCGGAATTGACCGTCACCCACGTAGTGGTCGAGGAGCTGACGAGCGGCCGCCGCCTTCTCGAGATCGCGATACCGCCGGGTCGCGAAGGCATGCAGCAAGCGGAGACGCCGAGCCAACTCCAGTTGCCCTCCTCGATGGCATTGAAGATCTGGGTTCAATCGGACAATCCAGCACTGCGCGAGACGTGCCTTGAGTTGTTCTCCGACCGCAGCGCGACACCGTGAGCTCGCGCAGCACAAGACAATGGCTGGCGTTGCGGTTGAAGGATAACTGGATCGCGGCCGCACTCTTCGCTGCAAGCGCGGCCGCCCTCGCGGCGACGCAAGCCCCGGTTGGATTTGTTCGGGACGAGAGCGTCTATTTCGTCGCCGCCGAGTCATACGCGCGTTGGTTTCAGCATCTTCTTCGCGCGCCGGCGCAGGCGCTGACCGACAACGACATCGTTCGTTTCTTCGACATCAATCACGAGCACCCCGCGCTGATGAAAATGCTGTTCGGCCTCTCCTACCTCGTTTTCCACGAATGGCTGGGGGTGTTGAAACCCGCGGCCGCATTTCGAATCCCCGCCTTTGTCGTTGCGTCACTCATCCCGGCGGTCACTTACCTGTTCGGGCGGTCATTGTTCGGTCGCAAAGCGGGGCTGTGGGCCGCCGTCTCCTTTCTCCTCGTGCCCCGCCAATTCTTCAATGCGCACCTCGCGTGTTTCGACGTTCCGATCGCAGCCTTCTGGCTGCTTACCGCGTACGCTTTTTTTCGAGCGCAGCGCAAGCCGCTGGGGTGGTTGTGGTGCGGCCTCGCCTTTGGTGCAGCGCTCGCAACGAAGCACAACGGATGGTTTCTGCCCTTCGTGCTCGCCCCATTTGCGGTGGTGCGCGGATGGATTTTAAGCCGCGGCTCACCCGAGGCGCGGGTTTGGTTCTACCGGTTCGTCGGCCTCTACGCCGGCGTTGGAGCTCTGTTCGCCGTCCTCTGGATCAGCGAAGGGCCGAGGCGCTTCGTGGCGAACTTCACCGCGCTCAGTCCAGCGAGCGCGCTCCTCGCCCTGACCGCCGTGGGAACTGTTGCGATCCTTCGGCAGCTTCGCTGGGCGAGCGAGTCGCTGTTCCGCGCGCTCGCTCCCCTTGGAGCCATGGCGATCCTCGGGCCGCTCGTTTTCTATTTGCACTGGCCGTACCTGTGGCACCACCCGATCGATCGGGCTGCCTGGTACTTCGATTTTCACGCCACCCACGTTCACTACGCCTGGTTCTACCTGGGCACGCTTCTGCGCGATCCGCCCTTTCCGCTCGACTACGTCGTCGTCAAAACAGCGCTCACCGTGCCGATTACGATTTTTTTGCCGATGGCAATCGGCCTTGGCGCGGTTGCATTGCGCGCCGTCGCGTCGGTGGCGCGCCGATGGCGATTCTTTCGTCCCTCGTTCGGCGAGGCGCTCGTGGCGGCAAATGCAGTTGCGCCGATCTTGATCATCAGCCACCCGAACGTGCCGCACTTCGGAGGCGTCAAGCATTGGTTTCCGGCAATGCCCTTTCTCGCGCTTTTGGGCGGAAGCTGCGTTGCCTGCGCGGCTTTGAGCTTCGTCCACGCGCTGCGCAGGCGCCGGCGCGCGCTGAGCGGCGGGCCGGTCGCCGGACTGCTGTCCGCGCTCCTGTTCGCGCCGGCGCTGGTTGCGACCGCTCGGAATCATCCGTACGGAACGAGTTACTACTCGGAGCTGGCGGGCGGGCTTCCCGGGGCCGCCACGCTCGGGATGCAGCGGCAGTTCTGGTCCAACAACGTCACCGGAGTGCTCGATTGGTTGAACGCACACGCCCCGCCAAACGCCCGGGTGTGGTTGCATGAGGTGACCGGCCTTGCCTTTCAGGAATACCAACTGAACGGGATGCTGCGCCGCGACCTTCAAGCTGCGGGAGGACCCTGGGACGCGCAGATCGCCGTCTACCAGTATCATCAGGAATTCCGCGAGCACGAGATGAACGTCTGGCAGGCGTTCGGTACGGAGACGCCGGCGGCCGCGCTCTACCTCGACGAAACGCCCCAGATCATCGTCTATCAAAGGGAGTAAGTTCCAAAGCCAGCCCGGGGTGAACTGCATGAAGCGGCTCGGCGCGCGCGCGTTTGTCTTGGCCATGATGCTTGCCGCCTGCCCTGAAACGAAAGCGCCGACTCATCGCGTAGAGCTGCGAAAGCGCAGCGGCACCACAGTCCAGCTCGTCCCTTTGCAGGGGCAATTGCCCTACTGCCTGGTCTTCACCATCTCGTCCTCTGGGGTGATCCGTCAACTGACGATGAATTCGGAGGACAGCGCGATCGACTGTCCGGCGAACGCGCCGATCGGCGGCGTGAGCTACCGCTTTCCGGTAACCGAAGGAAAAGTCAGGATCTACGTCTTCTTCTTCGACCGGAAACTGAAAGCGAGCTCCGTTGCGGCGCAAATCGTCGACAAGGTGCAAGAGCGGGCGCCCGTTCCGGGCGGAGCGGAGCTGAACGCGACCGATCTTCGTTTGCCCGGGCAGGCCGCGGTGGAAGTGCTTGAGTTCTTGCCGAGCGCCGAAGGCGAGGCAATGACTGGGACGATCGTCGGTCACAACCGCCCATCGACAGATGGCGGAGCTGATCAATCACCCGACGCTGGAAAATGACCGCCTCCATTCGTCAGTAGGCGGCCTGGAGCATCGCCAGCAAGTCGCCTTCCGTGCATGCGCGGGGGTTCGTCCGATGCGATGCATCCTCGAACGCTCGAGAAGCGATGCGCGGCAAATCTGTTTCCT
>Ga0126383_10000224_pt1 | contig 29577 bp, 26 predicted proteins | sample PanSoiMetPlot_35_FD_96882 | JGI IMG/M metagenome (GOLD analysis project Ga0126383, IMG submission 96882) | Tropical forest soil microbial communities from Panama - MetaG Plot_35 | ecosystem: Environmental > Terrestrial > Soil > Tropical forest > Bulk soil | place: Panama | collected 2016-02-17 | reverse complement strand
TCCGAGCATGTAGTCGGCAACGTGCGCGTTGCTAGTCCAGATCTTTGAGCCGTTGATACGCCAGCCCTTCTCAACTTTCGTCGCCTTGGTCTTGGCAGCGAACAGGTCAGAGCCGGAGCCTGGCTCGCTCATGCCGATTACAAAGCACAATTCGCCGCGACATATGCGCGGCAGAATGTCAGCCTTGATGTGCTCGGGTGCATATTTGAGCAGAATAGGACCACTCTGACGGTCCGCCACAAAATGCAGCCAAACAGGTGCGTTGGCGACGCGAAATTCCTCCGTCACTACGTAGCGTTCAAGGAAACTACGTTCGTGGCCGCCATATTTTTTGGGCCATGTCATCCCAATCCAGCCTTTGGCGCCAATGCGTTTGCTGAACGCACGGTCATGCGAGTCGCCGTGGCCAGGCCTGTGCGGATCGAAGGTGCCATTGGCGATTTCCTTCGCCAGAAAAGTCCGCACATCTTGCCGCAGCGTCTCGCATTCTGGCGGAAGACGGATTTGATCGAACTGCAAATTAGTACTCATCGTGAAGCAACCAAAGGCCAAAATTCGTCAGCGCCATGCCGGGCAACATGCCTTCCAAGCTCAGCCGCCCAATAGCTTTCGTTGCCGAAGTCGTCGCGCCACGCCAGCAAGCGTAGAGTGAAGCGATGCAGCACGTGCTCCTTGGTAAAACCGATTGCACCGAAGACTTGGTGCGCGATGCTTGCGCTTTCGGTTGCGGCTTCGGCGCAGCGAATCTTTGCCGAAGCTGCTTCAAGAAATGCTGCGTCATCAAAGGCGCTGCTCTGCGCGAGAGTGTCGGCGGCAGATCCGGACACCGCAAGCGCCGCTGCGACTTCGCTGGCGAGCCGCGCTAGATTCTGCTGCACGGCCTGGAATTTGCCGATCGGTCGTTCGAAGGCGACTCGGTCATTCGCGTAAGCGACACTAAGCGACAAGATCGCTTCCAATGCACCAGTAGTCTGCACGCTACGGGCGACTGACCCCATTAGCATCGGAGGCATGCGGTCAAAGCCGGCTGGGGCGCGCGAATGACGCAGGGGCTTCACACGATCAAAGATCACGACGTTTGACGCATCGCCTGCCGGAGTTTGTCCTTCATCGATCCGGCAATCTTTTGTCGCGACGAGCGTAACGGCAGGGTATGTCGCATCTTCGGCCACCACAGCGATGTGCTGCGCATCGGAAGCAAAGGGAACGCCGAGCGCACGGCCGCTCAGCGTGCCATCCTTACCAAGCGTGATGCGATCGAGCGGCCGGGCAGGGGCGACCGTCATGGCGCCATCCGGGGACTGCAATCCGGCACGCGCCAGCAGCCAACCGGCTATCAATGTCTCAGCAAGCGGTATCGCCATAGCGAATCGTCCAGCGGTGCCAAGCACGGCGAAGCCGTCAGCAAGACTGGCACCCGAGCCACCTAAATGTTCGGGGACCCAAGCAAGTGGTAGGCCGGCATTGGAAAGCGCCCGCCAAAACGGCGCTTTCCAAGCGTCGTCCTTTGCCCGGTTGATGGCCTGAGGATCGGCGAAGTCCGCAAAAATCCGCGCCGCCACTCCGGCGACAATATGGTCACTCGCGCCTGTCAAGATCGCTACTTTTTACCGGCTACGGTTCCCGGCCCGCGTTTTGGCTTGAGGCCATTCACATTAGGCCATGGTGGGGCCAAGTGTCAGCGTTGGCAAGGATACTGCACAGCCAGCGCCCGTCGTTCTGTCATGCCTTTTTCTCGCGGTTGATAAGGAAAAACACACCGGTTAGCGTGACAACCAAACAATGAATGGCACCGGCGGCCAAAAGGCCTAGCGCGCGGCACTTTGGGAGGATTTTTATGACAGCCAAGCCCAGTGCGTTGGCGTTCGTCACCTTAGCCGTTGCCGCACTCGCGATTGCGCAAGCTGCCGAACCCAAGCATGGCGGCATCCTGAAAATCTATCACCGCGAGACGCCGCCCAGCCTCTCTATCCACGAGGAGGCAACATTTACGGTCAATGTCCCGGGCATGCCAATGCTCAATAATCTGGTCGTCTATGATCAGCACAAGCCACAGAATAGCATGGGCACTATCCTGCCCGAGCTGGCAACGAACTGGGAATGGAGCGAAGACAACCTCTTACTCGTCTTCAAGCTACGCCAGGGCGTAACTTGGCACGACGGCAAACCGTTCACCGCTAGGGACGTGAAGTGCACCTTCGACCTTCTGCAGGGCAAGGCGCAAGACAAGTTCCGCAAGAATCCGCGCAAGGATCTGTTCAAGAACATTTCCGATGTCACTACCAATGGTGATTACGAGGTGACATTGCATCTTAAGCGACCGCAGCCCTCGTTGCTCGCCATGCTCGCGTCCGGCTATTCGCCAATCTATGCGTGCCATGTGACGGCCGCGCAAATGCGTACGAATCCGATCGGTACGGGCCCATTTAAATTTGTCGAGTTCAAGCAGAACGAGTCAATCAAACTCACAAAGAACGAGAATTATTGGAAAAAAGGTCTGCCGTATCTGGACGGCATAGAGTTCACCATCATTGCCAACCGCGCAACCGCCGTGCTGGCCTTCGTCGCCGGCAAGGTCGACATGACCTTCCCAACCGAAATGACGAAGGCGCTGATTACCGACATCAAGGGGCAGGATCCGAGCGCGATCTGCGAGATTGGACCGATCAACGTCAGCGTCAATCTCATCATTAACCGCGAAAACCCGCCGTTCAACAACATCGAGCTGCGCAAAGCGATGGCTTTGGCGATCGACCGCAAGTCGATGATCGATATCATTTTCCAGGGGCAGGGTGATGCCGGCGGCACGATGCTGCCGCCGCCGGAGGGCGTGTGGGGCATGCCGCCCGAGCTGCTCAGGGCGATTCCTGGCTACGGCGACGTCAACAAAGACCGTGAGCAAGCACGAATGATCATGACGAAGCTCGGCTATGGGCCAAACAACCCACTTAAGATCAGAGTATCCACCCGCAATCTCGCCACCTATCGCGATCCGGCGGTCGTGCTGATTGACCAGCTCAAGACGATCTATATCGATGGGGAACTCGATCCGGTCGAATCGAGCCAGTGGTTCGCCAAGGTTGCGCGCAACGATTATTCCGTCGGGCTCAACCTTACTGGCAACGGCATCGACGATCCAGACCAGGCTTTCTATGAGAACTATGCCTGCGGCTCGGAGCGCAACTATACGCACTACTGCAACAAGGAGCTCGAAGCGCTGTTCGACAAGCAGTCGGTTGAGACCGACGTCGAAAAACGCAAAAAGATGGTGTGGGACATCGATAAGAAACTGCAAGAGGACGTAGCGCGTCCGATCCTCATGCACGCGCGTTCCGGCACCTGTTGGAAGCCGTACGTGAAGAACATGACGATTATGAGCAACAGCGCCTATAACGGCTACCGCTACGAGGACCTCTGGATCGACAAATGAAACTCGGCGAAACGCGGCGCGCGCTATCGTAGGCGGCGGGCGTCGTCCCCTTTAACGACGGGAGGCGAAACTGGGGACCTATCTGATCAGGCGCTTCTTTTTGATGCTCCTGACGCTGTTCGGGATTTCCGTGCTGATTTTCACGATGCTGCGACTGGTGCCGGGCAACATCGCGGACATCGTTTTCAATGCAGCCGGAATGATCGATGTCGCCGAGAAAGCGAAACTCGAAAAAGAGCTGGGGCTCGATAAGCCGATCGCCGCCCAATACGTGCAATGGGTGAGCGGTCTTGTACGCGGCGACCTCGGCTACTCCTACGTCTCGGAAAAGCCGGCAATCCAGGAAATCTTGCCGCGCATTCCGATCACCGCCAAGCTGGCCGGGCTTGCATTGGGCTTTGCGGTCTTGTTCGGCGTGCCGCTCGGGGTCTTGAGCGCGGTCAAGCAGAATTCGACGCTCGACTATGTGTTGCGGGTGATCAGCCTCAGCGGACTTTCGATGCCCTCCTTTTGGCTCGGACTGCTGGTTTTGATGGCATTCGTCGCCTGGTTCGGCACCATCCCGATCTACACCGATCCGCCGCATGGGTTTTGGAACACGCTCGCGCTCTACTGCGTGCCGGCTGCGGCGGTCGGCTTCCGCTCTTCCGCGCTGGTGATGCGGTTGACGCGCTCGTCAATGCTGGAAGTGCTGCGGCAGGATTACATCCGCACTGCACGCGCTAAGGGCGCATCCGATCATAACGTCAATTATCATCATGCGCTGCGTAATGCGCTACTGCCAGTCGTCACTGTGATAGGAATAGAGGCAGCCTTTCTAATGGGCGGGCTGATCGTCACGGAGACGGTGTTCAACATTCCGGGCGTTGCGCGTTTCCTGGTGGAGGCGATCCGTTGGCGCGACTATCCAATTGTCCAAAACCTGGTGATGTTCATCGCCGTGGTCGCGGTGTCGGTTAATTTCTTCATCGACCTACTCTATGCGGTGCTTGACCCACGCATCCGGTATGCGAGTTGACCTATGGCAAGCATCGATATAGTCCCGACACCTGCAGCGGAGATCGAACGCGCCGAAGGCATATGGTCGAAGATCCTCCGCCATGCCGGTTCACATCCGCTCGGCGTTGCCGGCGCCGGCATTATGCTGGTGTTTGTCTTCGCTGCGGTGTTCGCCGATCTTATTACGGCTTATGCCCCAACCACCACCAATTCGGCGATCTCGCTCCTGCCACCAGGACATGGCCACCCGCTTGGCGCCGATGCCATGGGACGCGACATCTATAGTCGCATCGTCTATGGCGCTCGTATCTCGCTCGCGGTGGGGCTCGGCTCGACGTTCCTCGGCAGCGTACTCGGCGTCGTGCTCGGGCTGACCTCGGGCTATATCGGCGGCTGGGTCGACCTGATCATCCAGCGCGTAGTCGACGTGTTGCAGGCGGTGCCGTTACTTGTGCTGGCGCTGGTGATGGCTGCTGCGCTCGGGCCAGCCCTCGACAACACAATCGTCGCCATTGCCGTCCCGCTCATCCCCTATACCGCGCGCGTCGTCCGCTCCAACACGCTCGCGCTGCGAGAACAGCCATTCGTCGAGGCCGCGCGTGCCGTTGGCATGAGCGAGTTCCGCATCGCGGTGCGCCACGTGTTGCCCAATACACTGGCGCCACTGATAGTGATCGCGACCGCGCAGCTTGGCGCCGCAATCCTGACCGAAGCGTCGCTCTCGTTTCTCGCCCTGGGCGTGCCGGAGCCGCATCCGTCCTGGGGCCGGATGTTGTCGGAATCGGCGGCGGAATATGTGCGCGTCGCGCCCTGGCTGGTGATCTTCCCGGGCCTCGCCATCAGCCTCGCTGTTTTCGGTACTAATTTGTTCGGGGACGCGCTGCGCGACATCCTTGACCCACGGCTGCGCGACTGATGATAACCGTGCCTACTGGACGTTCAGTGATAGAAGCGGGAGCACCGGGCGAGCCGCTGCTCGCGGTCGAAAATTTGCGTACCTATTTCGACCTACGCCAGGGGATAGTGAAGGCGGTGGATGGCGTAAGCTTCTCGCTCGCGCCGCAGGAAACGCTTGCCATCGTCGGCGAATCTGGCTGCGGCAAGAGCATCGCCGCGTTGTCACTCATGCAGCTCGTGCCCGATCCGCCCGGCCGTATCGCCGGAGGCGCGGTCAAGCTGGCCGGCACCGATTTGCTCGCGCTTGACGAGGAGACAATGCGCGACGTCCGCGGCAAAGACATTGCAATGATCTTCCAGGAGCCAATGACCTCGCTCAATCCGGTTCTTACAATCGGCAGCCAGATCGCGGAAGCTGTATTGTTACATGAAAAAGTCGGCCGCGCGCAGGCTTGGGCGAAGGCGATAGAGATGCTACGCATTACACGCATCCCTGAGGCGGAACAGAGGGCGAAGGAATATCCGCACCAGCTCTCCGGCGGTATGCGCCAGCGGGCCATGATCGCAATGGCGCTCGCCTGCAATCCCAAGGTGCTAATTGCCGATGAACCGACGACTGCGCTGGATGTTACCATCCAGGCCCAGATTCTTGACCTCATCCTAGATCTGCAGCGCAAGCTCGGGACCGCGGTAATCCTCATTACCCACGACCTCGGCGTCGTGGCGGAAATGGCGCAGCGCGTGATCGTGATGTATGCCGGGCGCAAGGTCGAGGAGGCGCCGGTCGAAGAGCTGTTTGCGCGTCCGCAACATCCTTATACGCACGGGCTGATGGCATCGATCCCGCGGCTTTCCCTTATGCGGGGGGAGGCCGAAAACAATTCGGATCGCCTCCAGGAAATTCCCGGCATGGTACCCGCACTAAGCAATCTGCCCGCCGGCTGCGTTTTCGCGCCGCGCTGCGCGCACGCCGACTACCGCTGCCGCAACCAATATCCCGATTACGAAGAGAAACGCCCAGGCCATTGGGCCGCCTGCTGGCGGTCGCGCGAACTTTATGGGGATGGCAATGCCTGAGCCAAGCGCGATCGTGCTCGAAGTACGCGACCTCAAGAAGTATTTTCCAATTCGGAAAGGACTTTTACAGCGCCGGGTTGGCACCGTCTTCGCGGTCGATGGCGTAAGCTTTACGATCAGACGCGGCGAGACCCTCGGTCTAGTTGGCGAATCCGGCTGCGGCAAGTCAACGGTCGGGCGCACCGCCCTGCGGCTGATCGACCCAACCGCCGGCAGCATCAAGATCTCCGGTAAGGATATCACGCGTCTCGACAAGGCGGAATTGCGGCCCTTCCGTCGTCAAATGCAGATCATTTTCCAGGATCCGTTTTCTTCGCTCGACCCGCGAATGTCGGCTGGCGATATCGTAGCCGAGCCACTGCGCGTGCACAGCAGCGCCGGCAGCGCTGCGGTGAGGGAGAAAGTCGCTGCGTTATTTGAGCGGGTAGGTCTCCGTCGCGCGCAAATGGACAACTACCCTCACCAGTTCTCAGGTGGCCAGCGGCAACGAATCGGCATTGCACGCGCCCTCGCCTTGCAGCCACAGCTGATCGTTGGGGACGAACCAGTCTCCGCGCTTGATGTGTCAATCCAGGCGCAGGTGCTCAATCTGATGATCGGTTTGCAGCGCGAGCTCGGCCTTGCGTACCTGTTTATTTCCCACAACCTTGCCGTGGTTGAGCACATTAGCCACCAAATCGCGGTCATGTATCTCGGCCGCATCGTCGAGTACACCGACAAACGAACGCTGTTCACCAAGGCCTTGCATCCTTACACCGAGCAGCTCCTGCTGGCAGTGCCGGTACCCGATCCGCGCGTAAAGAGGCGGAAGCGGCTGCTGCAGGGAGACGTGCCGAGCCCTATTAATCCGCCGTGTGGCTGCCATTTTCATACCCGCTGTCCCTACGTAGTTGAACGATGCCGAGTGGAAACACCCGCGTTGCGCGAGGTGCGGCCCGGGCAGTTGGTCGCCTGTCATCTGCGTTAGCGGATATTCCGCTCGCACTGAAGCGTCCACTATTGGCCCTTGGCACATTGCAACCGCGCTGGGGACTTTTCGCGGAGACTACCAGTCGATTGGCCTTGGCAGCAGTTCGCAATGGCAACACCAATCGTCGCGATCCGCAACATCACTTTACCCGGCTGGGCGATCATTGCTAGGGTTTGCACCCAATAACCGTAGTTGCGGGGAGGGTCGAGAAATGGTCACGAGATGTCGTGCTCTTTTTGTGGGCGTTGCAGTGATCGGTTACTTGGCCGCGAGCCAAGCGGCCCACGCGCAAGATAAAACCATTAAAATCGGTGCACTGTTTCCGATATCGGGGCCGGGCTCCTATTTTGGCGCACAGGACAAACAAGGCGTTGAGCTCGCACTCGAACAGCTCAATAAGACCGGCGTGAATGGCTACAAGTTTGCGGTTCAGTATGAAGACTCGAGTTGCGCGCCGCTGCCCGCGACACAGGCAGCCAAGCGGCTTATTGAGCAATTCAGGCCCGACGTCATCATCGGTGAAGAATGTTCAGACGCAACACTCGCGGTCATGCCAGTCATCGAGCAGGCCAAAGTACCACTGCTTAATGCCGGCTCGTCCTCAATAAAAGTTACCGAGCCAGGCAACCCATGGACCTTCCGCATTATGCCGAACGAGGTCATGCAGGGGGTTAATCTAGCGGAAAATGCCTATAAGCGGCTAAACGCGCGAACTGCTGTGCTGTTATTTGAAAATACCAACGCCGGAATCGGCAACGCACAAGTGTTCAAGGACACGTTTACCAAACTCGGCGGACAGGTTTTGGCGGAAATCGGCTTTGGCCGTGACGTTAACGACTTTACGGCGATCGCAACGCGGGTCGCGGGTCTCAGCAAAATAGATGTGATCCCGACATACACGCTTGAAGGCCAAGGCCTCAAGATTACTCAGGCGTTGGCCCAATCCGGCGTCACCAAAGGCGGCGGTGGCGGAACCATTCAGATTGGCACGATCTGGCTGCCGTTCGGCTTCGAACAGAAAGCCGGGAAAGCCGCGCTCGGCTATATCCGAATTGTGCAATTTGATCCAACTGAAACCCGTGATGTCGTGAAAGACTTTACCGCCGCGTTCAAGGCAAAATACAACGCCGATCCGACGCACCTGAACGCCCACGCGTACGAGCAGATCATGTTGATTGCGGACGTAGTGAAACGGGGCGGAAAAGATCCGCAATCAATCCGAGACGGGCTTGCGGCCACAAAGAATTACTCCGGCGTGACCGGCAGCGTAGAATTCGATAGAACTAATCAGAACACCAAAATGGATACCGTCCATTACATGGAGACGAAGCCCGACATGTCATGGACAAGCCTGAAGTGGAACTGATCCGACGATGACTACAACGATCGTCCTTCAACAGGCGATCAACGGCATCGTTCTCGGAAGTCTCTACGTTCTGGTGGCGTTAGGTCTGACACTGATTTACGGCGTGCTCGTGCAGATCAATTTCGCGCACGCCGACTTCGTTACGCTCGGTGCCTTCGCGGCCTACTTCTTTATGCACCTGATCGGCGCCGGCTATTTCCTCAGTATCGGCGTTGCATTGGTACTTGGAGCCGCGCTTGGCTGGTTGATCAACGCATCAATTTTCACGCCCTTACGCCGTAAGGGCAATGAGTTGTTGCCGCTCATTGCCACGATCGGTGTTTCGGTCATGATGCAAAACTTGATGCTGGCTTGGTTTGGGCCGATTCCCTACGCTTTTGAAACGCCATACAGCAGCCAGGTCATCCGTTTTGCCGGGATTTTCGTGTCCTGGCAAAACGTCATCATTATTGCAGTCTCGTCCCTCACTATTGCACTGCTCTACGCCTTCATGAAATTCACATTTCTGGGCAAGGCGCTGCGTGCGGTGTCGCAAGATCGCGAGACCGCCGGGCTCATGGGCATCAATCCCAATCAGTTGATCATGCTGACATTCGTAATCGCCTCGGCACTCGCCGGCATGGCAGGCGCCATGCTGGCGCCCGTGCTCGTGCTTACTCCATTTGCCGGAACCTCGGTCATTGTGAAAGCCTTCGCAATCGTCATCATCGGTGGCTTCGGCAACGTAGAGGGCACCATTCTGGCTGGGCTCATTGTCGGCCTGATCGAAAGTTACACGACGCAGTACCTCAATCCGGGTTTGATTGACATCGTCGTTTTCGCACTTCTTTTGCTGATGCTAGCCATCAAGCCGACCGGGCTAATCTCCGAAAGGCGCGAAGAGAATGTCTGACCCTGCTCTCGCGCAGCCGCTGCCGCATCGACAAAGCCCGCCGCTGTCGCGGCGGGTGGGATATTTGCTAGCGGCGCTCGCGATTATCATACTGCCGCTGATTTTCAACGACACCTATTGGCGTACGAATTTAACTATTTGTGCCATTAATGTACTGCTCGCGCTCGGCCTTGATTTCATCCTCGGCTATACCGGCCAGCTCAACCTTGGCCATTCGGCCTTTTACGGGCTCGGCGCCTACGTCTCGACGCTGCTGATCGTCAAGTTCGGCATCCCGTTCTGGGGAGCCTTCGTTGCTGGCGTCGCTTTCGCCGGCATGGCCGGCATGGTTCTGTCACTGTTCGCGGTGCGCTTGCGCGGCCACTATCTTGCGATCGCTTCGCTCGGGTTTGCGGTCATCATCTACCAAATCCTACTTAACTGGATAAGCTTGACACAAGGGCCGCTTGGTATTTACGGCATTTCTCCGCCGCCTGCCTTGATCATCGGCGGAAGGGTGATCGCCGATTTTCACAACTTAACGGCATTTTTTTATCTGGTGGCTGCCTTCACATTTCTCGTCTATCTGCTCTTGAACCAGCTCGTTCGTTCTCCGATTGGCGAGACACTCACGGCCATTCGCGAGGACGAAATTTCTGCTGCCTCTCTTGGTATTAATGCCGCGGTCTGGAAGGTCTTCGCGTTCGGTGTCGGCGCCGCTGTTGCCGGTGCAGCCGGCTGTTTTTACGCGAGCTTCGTCGGCACCTTGGTGCCAGACGCATTTTTTGTCGCCGAGGCCTTCAATATTCTGGCGATGGTGATCGTCGGTGGCATGGGCACTTTGATCGGTCCGGTCTTTGGTGCGATCCTCTTGACACTACTACCGGAAATGCTGCGCGGAATCGGTGACTTACGCTTGGTCGTTTATGGCGCCGCACTCACCTTGGTCGTTCTGTTTATGCCAGGCGGACTGGTGCAGGCTGCCCGTTTCGTGCATGAAAAATTTAGGCGTGGTGGGCCGCAACCATGAGCTCCACTACAGCACATGAGCCTTACGCCGTAGCAAATGCGGCCCCATTGCTGCGCGCACAGGCTCTGCATAAGAACTTCGGTGGCGTGCAGGCCGTTTCTGGTATTTCGCTCGAGGTCCCAAGTAGCTCGATCTTCGCTATCATCGGTCCCAATGGCGCTGGAAAATCGACGCTGCTCAACTTGGTTAGCGGCGTCTATCAACCAGATTCGGGATCGCTTTCGTTCAACGGCCACGACCTCTCCGGGATGCGCGCGCACCAGCGCGTGCGGCTTGGATTGGCGCGCACATTCCAAAAAATACGTCTTTTCAAGCAGCTCAGCGTCCTCGACAACGTGATCGCCGGGTTTCACGTCCACCATAAGATGCCCATCTGGCAATATGTCGTGCACGGTGCAGCCTTTGCAGATGATCGACAACGCTGCCGCGAGGAAGCGCTCCGCTTGCTTGAATTCGTTGGCATGTCAGGCCGCCGACACATACTGGCCGGAGCGTTATCTTATGGCGAGCAGCGCATGCTCGAACTCGCGCGCGCGCTGGCGACCAGGCCGCAGCTATTGCTGATCGATGAGCCGGCAGCTGGATTGAATGCTGCCGAAGTTGCGATCTTGCTCGATCGAATCCGCACGCTCTGCAGTCGAGGTATAACCGTTATTGTTGTCGAGCATAATATGGATCTCGTTATGAATGTCGCCGATCGCATCATGGTCATGGAATACGGTCGCCACCTATTTCAGGGGACACCGGCCGAGGTGCAAAAAAACCCAGCTGTGATCGCAGCCTATCTCGGTGGAGAATTGACATGAATGGCCTGCTAACTGTCGAAAAGCTAGAACTGGCTTATGGGCAAGTTGCGGTCTGCCGGGATATTTCGCTGACTATCCACAAAGGTGAAATCGTCGCGCTAATCGGCGCTAATGGCGCAGGAAAATCTACCACCCTGCGCGCGATTGCCGGCGTGCTGGCACCCCGGCGCGGCTCAATTGTATTTTGCGGGCGCGATGTCACGGCAACGGCTTCGCACGAACGCACGAACCTCGGGATCGTACTTGTTCCGGAGGGCCGCCATGTGTTCCCATTCCTCACGGTGCGCGAAAATCTCGAATTGGGCGGCTTCAAGAGTCGCAAGGACAGCGCGAAAATCCGCCGATTGATCAGCACGGTTTTCGATACGTTTCCTCAGCTCTCCGAGCGGAGTACCCAGAATGCCGGAACGTTAAGCGGTGGCGAGCAGCAAATGCTGGCGCTTGGCCGCGCCATGATGTCGGAACCGCATTTGCTCTGTCTCGACGAGCCGTCGCTCGGCCTTGCGCCGATCGTTGTACAGGACATATTCCGCACGATCCGGACAATCAACGCATCTGGTACCGGCGTACTATTGGTCGAGCAGAACGCCCGCTACGCGTTCGAAATGGCTTCGCGTGGCTATGTGCTGCAAACCGGCGTGGTGATCGCGAGCGGGTCTTGCCTAGACCTCAAACAAAACCCACGCGTCCAAGAAGCTTATCTCGGCCGTCTCGCGGCCCCTAGCGTCTCATAGTGACGACCGATGGTGGCAACCGACAACTTTTCGCTAGCGGCAAAAGTGGCGGTGATTACCGGTGCCGGCAAGGGGATCGGACGCGCAATCGCGCTCGCCTTTGCACAGGCTGGGGCTGCCGTCGCGTGCGTCGATCTTGATGCGAAAGCGGCGGAGTCAACGGTTGCGGCAGTTGCGAACAATGGCCAAACGGGGTTTTCGGTACGTTGCGACGTGAGCAATGAGGCTGATGTCGAAACCGCAGCGAAGGCTGTATTTGGCAAATTTCCGTCCGTTCATATTCTGGTCAACGGTGCCGCCAGCTACGATCCGAATGGGACTGTTCTCGACCTCACCTTGTCTGACTGGAACCGCGTGTTCGCCGTTAACGTCGTCGGTGCGTTTCTGATGAGTCGCGCCATTTTGCCCGCGATGATCACGGCCGGTGGAGGCAACATCATTCATATCGCCTCGCAGCTCGGCAGCGTCGCCGCCGAGCGCCGCGTAGCTTATTGCGCGACCAAAGGCGCGCTAATCCAGCTTGCCAAGGCCATGGCAGTCGACCACGCATCGCAAAATATCCGTGTTAATACATTATCGCCCGGCGCGGTCGAAACGGAGCGTTTGATCAGGCGTTTCGGCGACATAGAAACGGCACGGCGCACGGCTGGCCCGAAACATCTATTACGGCGTCTCGGTCAGCCAGAGGAGATCGCACGTGCTGCCGTATTTTTGGCAAGCGATGCATCAAGTTTCATGACCGGCGCCGACCTTTTGGTCGACGGCGGCTATAACGCCACCTAGCTATTCCGCTCAACGCCCGAGAATTGTTCCCGCCATTGCGCGGGGGTCACGCTTGGGCCACGCCCCCGCATCGGCTGCCTGGAACAGATCCGATAAGTGCATATTGAATAGCGCCGGCTCCTCTAAATTGATGTTGTGGCCAGAATTCGCCATTACTACTAACGCAGCGGTTGGGATGTTCTTCTTCATCAATATCCCCGGCTCCAGGCAGGGCCAATCCTCGTCGCCTGTCATAATCAACGTAGGCACGGTCATGGCCTTCATCTTTTCGACGAGATCGAATAGCGAGGGGCGGCGTTTTTGCACGCCGCGCATCGTCAACGCCGCTCCTTCCGTCGAATGACCAGCAAGACGGTCGGCGAATTCCTGCCAGCCGCGCGGATCCTTGTTTTGGTGTTGTACGCGCGTTGGACCAAGCGCGTAGCCTTCCGCCGCCCCTTTCATCGTCAGCTCTTCAAAGCGTTTCGCTGCCGCCTCTGCTTCCTCGGCAAATTTGGCGCGCTCCGTCGGTGCTGCGCCGTAACCGCAACCCGCAACCACAATCGAGCGACAGCGCTCCGGATACATAAAGCCGAAGTGAAGTGCCGCAAATCCACCCATCGAGAGACCGACAATATGAGCCTTATCAATATTGAGCGCATCAAGCACTGAGCGAACGTCGTCGCGCGCGCGCTCTTGCGAATAGCGCTCGCCGTCGCTGGGCACATCCGAGGGTGGATAGCCGCGCGCATTAAAGGTCACACAGCGGTAATATTTCGAAAAGTGGCGAACTTGCTGTTCGTAAGAGCGGTAGTCGCCGGCAAATTCGTGAACAAAAATAATAGGGACGCCTTTGCCAGTTTCTTCGTAATAGAGCGTGATTCCATCGTCCGTCGTCAGATGTGGCATGGAGTTCTCGTTCAGAATGCTTGCCCTCGCGCAGACAGCCCGGCGTCAATGGTAACAACCGAGCCGCTTGTGTAGCCCGAACGTTCGGAAGCAATGAACGCGATAACGGCGCCGATTTCTTCGGCTGTCGCGCCACGGCCAAAGGGTAGCGGCTTGAACAAGTCCTTCCAGTTATCCGCGCTACCGGTGCGATCGAATGCTTTCTTTTTCATCAAGCCTATCAGCCGCTCGGTCGCTACCGGGCCTGGGCTGATCGCGACGACCCGGATACCGTCCTTGGCGCTGACGCTGCCTAGCGACTGGGTGAATGCTGCGAGGGCAGCGTTGCCCGCAACACCGCAGATATATTCAGGATCGTGTGTATCGGCTGCATTGCCGACCACATTGACAATGACGCCACGGTTACGCTTTTGCATCAGCGCATAAAAGGCGCGGCACATATTGACATAGCCGAAAACTTTCAGGTCCCAAGCTTTTCGCCAAGTCACCTCGTCAACATTGAGCAGCGTGCCACCTGGAATGGCGCCGGCATTGTTCACCAGAATGTCGATCTCTGGATAATTGCGCGCTAGCTGATCGACGTTGGCACTGTCGGATAGATCAGCGGCGACAGTGTCAACGCGCACGTTCGCTTTCTGCACGATTGCGGACTTTGCCGCGGCGAGCGCATCGGCGTTGCGCGACACAATGATGACATTGCAGCCTTCGCCGGCCAAAATCTCGGCGGCAGCGCGGCCGATTCCCTTGGAGCCGCCGGTGATCAAAGCGGTCTTGCCCGCAAGATTTAAATCCATGCATCGTCCCCCTACAAAGATGCAATAACACTAATACCGTGGCCCATACACTCGGCGAGCAGCCTTGCTAGCGCGCCGCTTCGATCATGCGGCGAATGCCTTCGCGGTAACCGATTTGAGCCCGAAATCCGAAATCGCGCACCGGGGCCTCGGTGTCGACCGGCCTCGCGCCGCAATCGGTTTGCTCTGGTCGATCTCGAGGCGCACGGGCTTGCCGGCTGCTGTCACAGCGGCCGCAATATCGTCAAGGGTGACCTTTTCAGGATGCGCAATGAAATAGCTAAGTTGCCTGCGGCCGCCCGCAAAGCAGGCGGCGACTGCGGCCTGCGCGGCATCGTCGATATAAATGTAAGGCCAGTCGGTCATTGGCTCAATCCGCGCGACGTTTCCCACCAGTGCCGCACTGACAATTTTTTCAATCGCGAAAGCGGTCTGTCGCCCGGGGCCATAGATTGCCGTGAAGCGCAACGAACACAGATCGAGTGGCACTTTACCCCACAATGCCCGCAATACGATATCGATCGCCGCTTTGGAGGCGCCGTAGGGCGAGGTTGGGCGCAACGGATAATCTTCGCCAACCGGTACTTCCTGGTAGAAATCACCAAGCGCCGAGACTGACGAACAATAGACGAAGGTTTTGACGTTAGCCTCCAGCGCTGCGAACAGTAGATTAAGGCTACAAATCACGTTAATCGCGATTGTGCCGGCAGGGTCGTCGGTCATCACCATCGGACCTGACACGCCACCAGCATGGATGATGTGGGTAATTTTCTCGCCCGTGAGCATCGCTTTAAGCCTTGCTCGATCCGATAGATCGTCAAGCACCTGCGTGGTCGCCGAAGGGCGTGGATCCAGTCCGAGCGCGCCGTGCGTGTTTTGGACGAGCAATTTCATCACGGCGTTGCCGAGGAAACCGCTTGCGCCCGTCACCAGTGTTACATTGTTGATCATTGCTAAATGATTTTTCCGGTACGAAGGCTAGCGATTTCGGCATCGGTATAACCGACATCGCGTAAAATCGCATCGGTATCGGCACCTAGTTCCGGTAAAGTCGAGACGACACTCGCCGGAGTGCGTGACAACGTGATTGGTTGGCCGACGACGCGAATATCGCCGCGCTTTGGATGTTGTAGTGGCACAGCAATGCCAAGATGCTTCACTTGCGGATCCGCAAATACTTCGTCAAGTTTATAGATTGGGCCTGCCGTAACGCCTTGCTGCTCGAGCCTGTTCAGCCACTCTATCGAGCTTTTCCTTTTGAAGATCTCGGCGAGCAGGGTAGTTAGCTTTGGCCGATTGCGAAATCGCAAATCGAGCGTCGCATAGTCGGGCGCCTCACCCAGATCGGGCCGCTCCAGCGCGATACAAAGCGCACGCCACTGGCCATCGCCGCCGACACCGATGTTTATAAAACCGTCGGAGGTTTCAAACACGCCCATCGGCGTCGAATAAGGATGATCGTTGCCGGCCTGCCCTGGAACCACGTTGTCAACGAGATAGCGGGCCGCTTGAAAATCCATCATCGCTATTTGCGCTTCTAGAAGGGAGGTTTGTACCCATTGACCGCGGCCGGAATGCTCACGCTCCGCAAGCGCAATCAGGATCCCCGTCGCGGCATAAATTCCGGCTGCGCTATCAGCTACCGCAATGCCGGCTCGCATCGGCCCCGAACCAGGTCTTCCCGTCACCCACATTAGTCCGCCCATGCCCTGTGCGATCTGATCGAATCCCGCGCGTGCACGATAAGGACCAGTCTGCCCAAAACCAGAAATAGAGGCGAGAACGATGCGGGGATTGGCCGTTTCAAGTGCTTCGTATTCGATGCCCATGCGTTCTTTGACGTCAGGTCGGAAATTTTCCACGACTACGTCGGCGCTTTTGACCAACCGCATGAAGATGTCGTGTCCTGCTTTTTCCTTCAGATTGAGGGTCAGCGAGCGTTTGTTGCGATGGAGATTGAGCATGTCGGACCCATCGCGGGCGCCGCTCATGCCTTCGTTCGGGTCGACGCCGGGGGGCGCTTCGATTTTGATGACGTCCGCGCCAAAATCACCGAGGATGCGGCAGCAGGTAGGGCCAGCGCGCACGCGAGTGAGATCGAGCACCCGGAACTTTGCCAATGCGGTCGAAGATTGAGCAACGCTCATAATACCGGTCCGTCGTTCTAAGCCGTCACCAGATCGGAAATAGAGTTGGGGACACGCGCGTGCCAATCGCTTCGACTTTGCACGGCCGCAGCGAGCGCGATCAATGCATGGTCAGACCGAGGTTTACCAATGATTTGCAAAGCGACCGGCATCGCCCGATCATCAAATCCCACCGGGATCGCGACCGCAGGAAACCCGAGAAGATTAACGAACCGCGTCAAGTGGCTGAGCTCGTAAAGTGTTTTGGCGTTGAATAATCGCGAGCGCGGGTCGCATTCGGTGATCGTTGGAGTGCGGATCGCAAGCACCGGGAGGGCAATGGCCTCGGCATTCTGGAAGACCTGATTGAGAAAATCCAGTGCCAGCTGCGGACGCGCCGAGACACTGAACGCGAGCGTTGCGTCATCGATCGTGAGCCCCTTTGCAAGCCGTTTCGTCAGAATCGGGTCTAACGACCCAGCTGCTATCAGGGCCCGATGCACGCGCGCGGCTTCCGCTTGCATGATCACGAAGACATGCGGGTCGAGCGCTTCAATGGCTGTGACTGCATCCCGTCGGGCAATTTCGATTCCGCAATCGGCAATCGCGTCGATGCCGGCGCGGCACGCTTTGGCAATCGACGGGTGAGCGAGCTTAAGCGCGTCGCCGACGACAATAACCTTGTTAATTGACCCAACGTGACTTGGCTTAAATACGACTCGTGCAGCGACCCTCAAATCCGATGCGCTGCGGGCCAGTATACCAATAGTGTCAAGCGTCGGTGCTAGCGGCATGGCACCAACGGCCGATACAACGCCGTAGGTTGGCTTCCAGGCGGTAACACCGCAACAATGCGCCGGGATGCGCAGCGAGCCGCCAGTATCAGATCCGAGGGCAATGACAACCGAACCGCTCGCGACTGCAACCGCAGAGCCAGATGACGAGCCGCCAGAAATGAGTTCGGGGTTCCATGGATTACCGACTCGGCCGTGCACGGCGTTGTGACCAGACGGTTCATAGGCGAGTTCCGTCATCGCGGTATAGCCGATGCGCCGTCCCCCGGCGCGATCGAGGAGATCGAGCGCAGTCGCATGCTCAATGATCGGCATTACCAGCGGCTGAGCAAGCCCGCCATGCGGCATGCGCGTAGCGGAGACGAAGATGTCTTTTGCCGCGTAAGGCATGCCATCGAGAACACCGCGCGCAAGGGTAATCGTTCCACTTTCAAATTCAGCAAAAGCTTTGAGCCGCGAATCGAGCCGTCGCGCAAACTCGTCCGCACTTGCGGAAAGCTGCGCGTGTTTCGTTGCATCAAGCGCTGTCCAATCTCGAAACCGCATCGACATCATGCCTATGGCTTTCGAGTCTCATGTCAGCATGACAGGGCCCTGGTCTCTGGTTCTTTCAAATTCTGCGTTCATAATAGCAGCCCAATGCACAGCCGATCCTCGCGATCAAAACCTATGTCCTAAAGCCAACCGGGGCCTTTCCATGAAGATCAAGCACACCGAGCACATTGCGATTGCCGTTAAAAGTATGGCGCAAAGCCGAAAAATATTTGAAGAAAAGCTTGGCTTCAAACTCGAATATGAGGAGTGCTTGCCACAACCGAGCCGATTAGCGTTGATGGGCAATACATGCGATGAAGTTGATACCGCGGAGAAATGGAACCATGCACAGCCTCGAATATCTCCGGCTTCTTATAACGGAACGCATTCGCCGCGAGACCGGCAGTGACGATCTGGCCGACACGGCGGGCATGTCGCAAGCACGTCATACGACTGCGAGCCGTCGCGCTAGCTCGAACCCTTAGTGGGAGATGTGCGAGGATTGGGGATCGGTAAACACCTTACCAGTCCGTAGACTGTGCCAATTTCAATTCGGTATACGAATAAAATGACGCCCGAAGATCTAATCGCTTTGAAACAAGCGGTTCAATCTCTTGAACATCCTAGTTTTGCTGCACGCCTAACCAATGTGATTGGTAAGCCCATTGAACTCATTGAACACGCTCTGCCGCCTTACGCGGCGAGCGTTATTACGGCGGCTGCGTCGAAAGGGCTTGAGGTGGCACTGCAAGTGGCGTTGCGAACTTTGCAGCGTGATCCTTTCGCTGGCTCGCAGGGCCTACATAAGGTCTTAGCGACAGCCTCCGGGGCTGTTGGGGGTGCGTTCGGTTTGGCGACTCTGCCCATTGAGCTTCCAATTTCGACGATCATCATACTGAGATCCATCTTGGATATTGCAAAAAGTGAGGGGGAAGATCTCAGTGATCCTGAATCGATACTGTCATGCATGCAAGTCTTTGCATTGGGCGGGCGCTCTGGTTCGGACGACGCATCCGAAAGCGGATATTTCGCCGTGCGCGGCGCATTGGCGAAGGGTATAACAGACGCCGCACGCTTCATCGCACAACACGGCGTTACCAAGAAAGGCGGCCCGGTGCTCGTGCGCTTCATGACACAAGTGGCGTCGCGTTTTGGATTTGTGGTCACACAAAAGGTTGCGGCGCAAGCTGTCCCCGTCGTCGGCGCCTTTGGCGGCGCTGTCATAAATTACGCGTTTATCGCGCATTTTCAGGGAGTAGCTCGCGGCCACTTCACCGTGCGTCGGCTCGAACGAGTTTACGGCAAAGATGTTATTCGGACTGAATACGAGCGCCTATCTGGAAACAACTGAAAGCAACCCCGATTTAAGTCATTAACTTGCACTTCAGAGCCGGTCACAGTCGATTAAAGAAAGGCGAAATTTCTTACAAGTAAATTTACAAAAAAGCCTTTCGTTGGTTGCGAGCAAGCAACTAATATCGAAAATGGTCAGACAATCGTTTCGGCGCAGCTTTCGGCCGAGGGAAACATCTCATGAAAGAAAGTCGGTTTATTTCCCCGAAAGGCGCTTTCACACGCACAGTGCCAATTCGATTCTCTCATTGCGATCCCGCGGGCATTGTCTATTTCCCGCACTATTTTGATATGTTCAATGGACTGATAGAGGATTGGTATACAGAGCAACTCGGCGTTGAATATGCCAAACTGATTCTAGACGATCGGCACGGCTTTCCTTTTGTTCACATCGAAACAGATTTCAAGATCCCGAGCCGAATGGGAGAGCACCTCGATCTTACGTTACTACTCGAACGCATCGGACGATCTTCATTGACTGTCGTCATCGTCGGTCATTTGGCAGGTGTCGAGAGATTGCGCGCCCGCCTTGTCACTGCAATGACATCGTTGGAGACGCAAAAGTCGGTCGATTTGCCTGATGCTTTGCGTGATAGATTTGAGACCTATTGGAAGCTCACTAGAGCCCAGGGGTCGGAACACCTAGGCCTCAAGAACTAGGATTGAAAAATTGGCTAAATGCCAAGTGATTGCGCCGCTCAATGCTATTGGCGGCAAAACTTTAATCTTCTGAGGCCTTCTCATAGCGATGACCACGCCCCTCTAACACCTTACCAGACCTGTCTCCTTACGACCCAAAGCGGACATGGGCGGGCCCTTCCTTACGTCCCGGTCGTGATCTTTATTTCTCGTTGATACGACACAGCCCGAATTCGTATCGCATCCTTATTGCGCAAAACTTAGGTGAGAGGTCGCCCCCGGAACACTCCTTGAAAGGGTGCGGCCATGCTCGACGTGATCCTGCTGACCCTTGGGCTCGGCTTCTTTGTGCTGTCGATCGGCTACGCCTATGCCTGCGACCGGCTCTAAGGGAGGCTGTCATGATCTTCGACTATTCGCTCGCCGCCGTCGTGACCGTGGGGCTGATGATCTATCTCGTGTACGCCTTACTCAAGCCAGAGCGCCTCTGACGCGCATTATCATCCCGAAAAGCAGATCACGCGCCAACGAGAAGGCTTTGTGTCATGACTACCATCGGTTGGATTCAAATTCTGCTCTACTGCGCGATCATTGTAGCGATCACGCCAGTGCTCGGCGCCTACATAACGCGCGTGTTCAAAGGCGAGCGGACTTTTTTAACGCCAATTCTCCGGCCCGTAGAGTTGGTTCTCTATAGGATGGCCGGCATTGAAGAGAAAAACGAGCAGAGGTGGCTCGCCTACACGGTCGGCATGTTGCTGTTTCATGTCGGCGGATTTCTCATCCTCTATGGGCTTATGCGTTTCCAGGCAACTTTGCCATTCAATCCGGCCGAACAATCGGCTGTGGCTCCCGATCTGTCGTTCAACACGGCGGTCAGTTTCATCACCAATACAAACTGGCAGAATTACGGGGGTGAAAGCACGCTGTCTTACCTTGTGCAGATGCTCGGCCTGACACACCAGAACTTTTTGTCGGCGGCTACTGGTATTGTGCTTGCAGTTGCGCTGATCCGCGGTTTTGCGCGGCACTCCGCCCACACGATTGGAAATTTCTGGGTCGATATCACCCGCTGCACACTCTATATCCTCATCCCGATCTGCGTGCCTTATGCGTTGTTCCTCGTCTGGCAAGGCATGCCGCAGACTCTGGGGCCGTATGTCGACGCGACAACACTCGAAGGTGCCAAGCAAACCATCGCGGTTGGTCCCGTTGCCTCGCAGATCGCAATCAAGATGCTCGGTACCAATGGCGGCGGCTTCTTCAATGCCAATGCGACGCATCCGTTTGAGAATCCGACGCCGCTGTCAAACTTCATTCAGATCATCTCGATTTTTGCCATTGGTGCCGCGCTCACTAATGTTTTCGGACGCATGGTGGGCAACCAACGACAGGGATGGGCGATCCTCGCCGTGATGGGTGTGTTGTTCATTTCCGGCGTCGCGCTTGCCTACTGGGCCGAAGCGCATGGCAACGACATCTTGAATGCGCTCAGTCTGAGCGGCGGCAACATGGAAGGCAAGGAGGTCCGTTTCGGCATTGTCGCATCGGCACTGTTTGCGGTGATCACCACCGCCGCATCCTGCGGCGCCGTCAACGCCATGCACGACTCGTTTACCGCGCTCGGCGGCATGGTGCCGCTGATTAACATTCAGCTCGGCGAGATCATCGTGGGCGGCGTCGGTGCCGGCATGTATGGCATGCTGCTTTTTGTCATCATCTCGATTTTCGTGGCCGGCCTGATGGTCGGCCGCACGCCCGAATATGTGGGTAAGAAGATCGAGGCCAAGGAAGTCAAGATGGCGATGCTCGCCATTTTGATTCTGCCTCTGATGTATCTCGGCTGGACGGCGGTAGCGACGGTCAATCCGCAGGCGGTTTCGCAAGTGGCCAACAATGGCCCTCATGGCTTCTCGGAGATTCTCTACCTCTACACCTCCAGCACGGGAAATAACGGCTCGGCCTTCGCGGGTATCTCCGCCAATACCCTGTTCTTCAACATTACTGGCGCCGTCGCGATGTTTATTGGCCGTTTCTGGATGATCATCCCGACGATGGCAATTGCCGGCTCGCTCGCCGCCAAGAAATCGATTCCGCCGTCACTTGGCACCTTCCCGACCACGGGAGCACTTTTTGTCGGGCTTGTCGTAGGCGTGATCGTGATTGTCGGCGGTCTGACGTTCTTTCCCGCGCTCGCACTCGGTCCAATCGTCGAGCAACTCGCGATGATTGCGGGAACCGTATTCTGAATCGAATTCTTTCGGAGTTACGACTATGGAAACCTCCAGAATTCGCAAGCGAATGCCAGTGGCGACGCTGCTCGATCCTCAGATTGTTGTACCGGCGATCGGCCAGGCGTTTGTGAAGCTCAACCCGGCCACGCTGATTAAGAATCCGGTGATGTTCGTGCTCGAGATCGTCACCGCGCTGACAACCGTGATTTTGGTACGCGATCTATTAACGGGTAGCGGCAGCCTCGCCTTCGAATTCCAGATCGTCATCTGGCTGTGGTTCACGGTGCTGTTTGCCAATTTCGCGGAAGCCGTCGCCGAAGGGCGAGGAAAGGCTCAGGCCGACACGCTGCGCAAAGCACGCACGGAAACGAAAGCCAAGCGTATTCAGTCGCCAAACTCCTACAAGAAATTCGAGACGGTGACTTCCGATAAGCTCAGGGCGGGCGACCTGGTGGTTTGCGAGGCCGGCGACATCATTCCAGGCGACGGCGATGTCATCGAGGGTATCGCTTCGGTCAACGAGGCTGCCATTACAGGTGAATCCGCGCCTGTGATCCGCGAATCCGGCGGAGACCGCTCGGCCGTCACCGGTGGCACCACCGTCATTTCTGACCGCATCATTATCCGCATCACCTCGTCACCGGGTTCATCATTCCTTGATCGCATGATCAAGCTGGTCGAGGGTGCCGAACGCCAGAAGACCCCGAATGAAATTGCGCTCGATATTCTGTTGATTGGTTTGACCATCATCTTTGTTTTCGCGACGGCGACGATTCCGAGCTACGTGACTTATGCGGGTGGCACCGTCTCAGTGATCATTTTGGTGGCCTTGTTCGTGACCTTGATCCCGACCACCATTGGTGCGCTGCTGTCAGCCATCGGTATCGCGGGCATGGATCGTCTCGTGCGTTTCAATGTGTTGGCGATGTCCGGCCGGGCGGTCGAGGCCTCGGGCGATGTCGACACCCTGCTGCTGGATAAAACCGGCACCGTGACCTTTGGCAACCGGCAGGCGACTGAAATCATTGTTGTGCCGGGCGTGACCGAGCGAGAAGCCGCCGAAGCCGCGATCCTCGCGAGCGACGCCGACGAAACCGCGGAAGGCCGCTCCATCATCACTATGGCTCAGGAAAAATATAATGTGCGCCGTCAGGCCGCCCCGGCGGAGGCCAGGTTTATCGAGTTTTCGGCGACGACGCGGCTGTCCGGCGTCGATATCGGAAAGCGTAAATTGCGCAAAGGCGCAGTGGACTCCATCATCAAGTTTGCTCGTGAACAAGCAGGTGAGAACGTGCCAGAGCCGCAGGTATTCCGCGCAGCGGTCGACAAGATCGCCCGCACGGGCGGCACGCCGCTCGGACTGGTCGAAAACGATCGCATTCTTGGCGTGATCCATCTAAAAGATGTGGTGAAGCCCGACGTCAGGGATCGTTTCGCTGCGCTCCGACGCATGGGTATCAAAACCGTGATGATCACCGGCGACAATCCGGTAACCGCGGCTGCGATCGCATCGGAAGCCGGTGTTGACGATTTCATCGCACAGGCGACGCCTGAGGATAAGCTGCGTTACATCCGCAACGAGCAGGCACAGGGCCGGCTGATCGCCATGTGCGGCGACGGCACCAATGACGCACCGGCGCTCGCCCAAGCCGATGTCGGCGTCTGCATGCAGACCGGCACGCAAGCCGCGCGCGAAGCTGGCAACATGGTCGACCTTGATTCGGATCCGACGAAGCTGATCGAGGTGGTCGAAATCGGCAAGCAGCTGCTGATGACACGCGGCGCGCTGACGACATTCTCGATCGCGAATGACGTGGCGAAATATTTTGCCATCATCCCGGCGATGTTCCTCGCATTCTATCCGCAGCTCGCCGTGCTCAACATCATGCAGCTGGCCACGCCCCAAAGTGCGATCCTGTCAGCAATCATTTTCAATGCGCTGATCATCATCGCTCTCATTCCGCTCGCTCTTAAAGGGGTTAAATATCGCCCAATCGGGGCAGCCGCGTTGTTGCGGCGTAATCTGTGGATCTATGGCGTAGGCGGCGTCATCATTCCGTTCATCGGGATCAAGGCCATCGACCTTGTCGTTGCTGCCCTGCATCTCGTCTAGGGAGATAAGTCATGGTGAAGGAAATCCGTCCGGCTATCGTGCTCGTGGTCGCTCTGACCCTGATAACCGGGCTGGTCTATCCGCTGGTGATGACTGGCATCGCTCGAATTGTCTTTCCCTATCAGGTGCAAGGCAGCTTGATCGAGAAGGACGGTAAGGTCATTGGCTCTGTGCTGATCGGACAGGTATTCGCGGACGAAAAATATTTCCACGGCCGGCCATCGGCGACCAATGCGCCAGACCCGAAGGATCCTACGAAGACCGTCGATGCGCCATACAATGCGAGTAATTCGATGGGCTCAAACCTTGGCCCGACCAGCAAGGCGCTGATCGAGCGCGTCAAGGGCGATGTCGAAACTCTCAAGAAAGAGAATCCATCGGGGCCGGTGCCCATCGATCTGGTCACCACCTCAGGCAGTGGACTTGATCCGGACATCTCGCCCGAGGCAGCACTTTTCCAGGTGCCACGCGTCGCGAAGGCCAGAGGCCTGCCTGAAAGCCGTGTCCGCGCTCTCGTGGAGGCTCAAATCGAAGTGCGTACTCTTGGCCTACTCGGTGAGCCGCGTGTGAATGTGCTCAAGCTCAATCTCGCGCTGGATGGCCTGAAGTCGTAATTGGGTTGACCGATACCTTCCTGCCCGTGCCGGATGCGAGCCTGGCGCGCGGCTTTTTCATGTATGATGGACTAGAGGAGCGCATGGCCGGCGACGAGGCACAACGAGCTTCGCCTGATGCATTGCTTGCTCTCGCCAAGAAAGAAGGGCGCGGGCATCTGAAAATATTTCTCGGTGCCGCGCCAGGGGTCGGAAAGACCTATGTCATGCTGGCCTCCGCTCGCACCGAGAAATCGGGTGGGCGCGACGTTGTTGCCGGCCTCATTGAAACGCATGGCCGGCGCGAGACGGAGCAGTTGGTCGAAGGTCTTGAAGTTCTTGCCCGCAAGCCGATCGTTTATCGAAACCAGGTCATGAAGGAATTCGACCTGGATGCCGCATTGGCGCGCCGGCCAAAACTGCTGTTGGTTGATGAATATGCACACACTAATGTTCCCGGCAGCCGCCATCCGAAGCGATGGCAAGACGTGGATGAACTGTTGGCAGCCGGAATCGACGTTTGGACCACGCTCAACATCCAGCATCTCGAGAGCCTCAACGATGTCGTTCAAAAGATTAGCAAGATCAGAGTACGCGAAACGGTTCCGGACACCGTTTTCGACAAGGCCGACGAAGTTGTGCTGGTCGATTTTCCCCCAGACGAGTTGCTCAAGCGGCTCGCGGAAGGAAAGGTCTATGTCCAGGACACCGCGGCGCGAGCGGTCGAGCATTTTTTCAAGCCGCAAAATCTGACTGCGTTGCGCGAGCTGGCATTACGACGTGCAGCGGAACGCGTCGATGCCGACCTGATCGAACGCATGCAGGCCCAGGCAATCGAGGGGCCTTGGGCTGCAGGCGAGCGCATTCTGGCTTGCATCGGCCCCGACCCAATATCGCCCACCGTGGTTCGCGCAGCAAAACGGCTTGCCGATTTGATGGACGCGCCCTGGATAGCCGTCACGGTGGAAAGACCCGGGACGAACCTTGATACCACTGCGCGCCAAAGGCTGGATGAGGCGATGAAGCTGGCCGAAAGTCTCGGTGCCGAAACGCAAACTCTCACCGGCGCCGATCTGCCGGCGGAACTGTTGCGCTTTGCGAGATTCGAAAACGTTACTCAAATTGTGATCGGCCGGTCACGCGATAGTTTCCTGAGTGAGTTATTGCGCCGATCCCTGCCTCACGAATTGGTGCGCCGGACTCAAGACATCGCGATTCACCTTGTCACCCGAGAGGGGGAAGCCTCTGCGAGCACGCCTTGGTTACGCTGGCCGAAGACTCTCTCGCTTGTACCCTTGCATTTTATATATGCAACGCTCGCCGTCGTGGCAGCACTCGGCGTAGGTGAGGTGCTCACCGAAATCACGCCAATTCCCAACCTCTCGATCGTATTCCTCCTGGCTGTTCTCGTAACGGCCATAAGGTTCGGTATCTGGCCGGCGATCTACGCTTCGGTTGTTTCGTTCCTTGTTTACAATTTCTTCTTCATCCCGCCGATCTACACGTTCACCGTTGCCGAGCCGTATGAACTGCTGGCGCTCGTGATTTTTTTGGTCGTCGCCGTAATCAGCTCAGCACTGGCCGGCCGAGTGCGGGAGCAGGCAACAATTTCTGCGAGCCGCATGCGTGCGATGCGCAGGTTGTATGAATTCACACGGCGGCTGTCTGGCCTGGCCACACTTGATGCCGTGGCAGAAGCTGCCGCGAGCGAAATTCATGCAAGCCTTGGCCGTTCCGTCATCGTCCTGCTTGCGCAAGGCGATGATGTCGCTCTCACTGCAGCATGGCCGCCCGAGGATGACCTTGACGCCGCTGCGATGACCGCCGCGCGGTGGGCCTACAGTCATGTCGAGCCCGCCGGAGCGGATACCGGCACATTGCCGATTATTCCATGGTATTTTGTGCCGCTGCGCATTGGTACAAAAACGCTGGGTGTAGTAGGTGTTGCCAAACAGAAAGATACACCGCCGCTCGACTCGGAGGCACGCGCTTTGCTCGATACGCTTGTCGAGCAAACCGCTGCCGCTCTGGAACGCGCTTTGCTTGCCCGCGAGATGGTGAGCGCAAAGACCGCCACTGAAACCGAACGCGTGCGCAACACACTGCTGGCTTCGGTATCGCACGATTTTCGCACTCCCCTGTCATCGATCCTCGGTTCAGCTACGAGCCTCATAGACTATGGCGGTAAACTGGACGCAGACGCGAGAAAAGATCTGCTTAGCCAAATCAAAAAGGAAGCCGAAGGCCTTGACGAAATGGTGCGTAATCTTTTGGCAATCACGCGAATCGATGCCGGCGCGCTGGAATTGCGACGCGACTGGATCGACTTGAGAGAAGTGGCCGAACGCGTGGTCAGCGCCGCGCGCCGGCACGGAGCGCAGCAGCATATCGAGATCAACTTGCCCGCAGATCTCCCGCTGGTGCGGGCCGATGACACCCTGGCCGAACAGGCTATCGGAAATGTGGTTGCCAATGCAGTAGTGCATACGCCACCTGAAACGCATGTGCTCCTTGATGCTAATGTCGCGCCGAATAGCATCGCGTTGCGCGTTACAGACGATGGGCCCGGCATTCCGGCGGACGGCCTGCCGCATATTTTTGAAAAGTTTGTCAAAGGCGATGAATCTGGAGGTGGAGATGGGGATGGAAGTCAGGGTACGGGCCTCGGACTCGCTATTGCGAAGGGCATCATGGAGGCTCACGGCGGTGCAATTAAAGGAGAAAGCCCGGCCCAGAATGGTCGCGGCGCAAGCTTCGTCATGACGTTCCCACGCGAGAAGGCCTCGGCATGAGCGCCAAAGTTCGCGCCCTTATCATTGATGACGAAGGGGCAATCCTGCGCTTCCTTAAGCCGGCGCTTGAAGCCAACAACTATGAAATGACAAGCGCCGGAACCATTGCTGACGGACTTAAACGTATTGCCGCTGAGGCGCCGGATGTTGTCCTGCTTGATCTCGGCTTGCCGGATGGCGACGGCAAGGACGTCATCAGGCGGGCGCGGGAATGGTCCGACCTTCCGATTATCGTGTTATCAGCGCGCGAGCGGGAGACTGAAAAGATCGAAGCCCTTGATCTTGGAGCCGACGATTACGTCAACAAGCCGTTCAATATTGGCGAGCTGCTGGCACGTATGCGGACAGCGTTGCGGCACCGGATGCAGCGCAGGTCTGAAACCCCGGTTCTGCGGGTCGGCAATCTCGAAGTGGATTCAGTGCGTCACCGTGCGACCAGAGCAGGCGCCGAGCTTAAGCTCACCCCGAAAGAATTTGAGCTTTTATCATTCCTGGCGAGGCACGCCGGGCGTGTCGTGACCCACAAGCAAATTCTCACAGCGGTATGGGGTCCGGCGCATACTGAGGATACTCAATATCTGCGCGTCTATATCGGCCAATTGCGACAGAAGGTCGAAGAGCACCCAGACGATCCGCGCTTTATCCTGACGGAGCCAGGGATCGGCTATCGGATTGCGGAAAACTGAACACCTCAGACGGCTGAAATCCCTCAGGACCTATCGCATCCGCAATCTAGCGCGCTTTTGACCCTGGGCGCGTTGCCAGCAAGGTCGAAGCGAAATAGTATTTTTCCGCTAGGCTAGCGCCCGACTTTGTCCTGTCTTTCGAGGAGCTTACAGCGAACGCATGCTGGACAAAATGGGCGGTGAAATCCCCATCCTTTGGCGGCCGTCGCTACAGATGTCCTGTGGCTGATGAAATCTTCGTTGGGAGAATCTTATGCTGAGCGAAACTGCAATTACGGCTCTCAAGTCTGATCTGCGTGGAGAGCTCATCGAGCCGAATGACTCGCGCTACGAAATGACGAGAAAAGTCTACAATGCCATGATCGACCGCAAACCGCGACTGATTGCGCGCTGCGCCGATGTCGCGGACGTCATTGCTACAGTAAAATTTGGCCGCGAGCACAAGCTGCCCTTATCTATTCGCGGTGGCGGTCACAATGCGGCTGGTTTGGGCGTTTGCGATGACGGTCTGGTCATCGATCTCTCACCGATAAAATATGTCCGCGTAGACCCCAAGAAGCGCACGGTTCTTGCCGGCGGCGGAGCACTGTGGGGGGATGTTGACCATGCGACGCATGCATTTGGGCTTGCGGTTCCAGCAGGCATCATTTCGACGACTGGCGTGGGCGGTCTCACGCTTGGTGGCGGGATCGGCCATCTAACGCGGCAATGCGGTCTTACTATTGATAATCTTCTGGCTGTGGACGTGGTTCTAGCTGACGGACGCTTTGTTACAGCTAGTGCCAATGAAAACTCTGACCTTTTCTGGGCAGTACGCGGCGGAGGCGGTAATTTTGGTGTTGTCACATCCTTTCTCTTCAAGGCACATGCGATTCACACGAACTATGCGGGCCCAATGCTGTGGCCGATGGAAGATGCGGCGGAAATCCTACGATGGTATCGAGGCTTTATAACCAAAGCACCTAATAGCCTTAATGGCTTTTTCGCTTTCCTCACCGTTCCGCCGGGCCCGCCTTTTCCCGAATACCTGCACAACAAAAAAATGTGTGGCATCGTGTGGTGTTATAC
>Ga0126383_10000222_pt1 | contig 29663 bp, 24 predicted proteins | sample PanSoiMetPlot_35_FD_96882 | JGI IMG/M metagenome (GOLD analysis project Ga0126383, IMG submission 96882) | Tropical forest soil microbial communities from Panama - MetaG Plot_35 | ecosystem: Environmental > Terrestrial > Soil > Tropical forest > Bulk soil | place: Panama | collected 2016-02-17 | reverse complement strand
TCTTTGTCCGGCCGCGTCAGCTCGTGTTTTTTGATCAGCCCCCGGTCGTACTCGTCCACGCTGGCAGCCGCCACCAGACCCGATTGCACGTGTCCGCCCATTCGCTGCCGATAGACGTAGAAGTGCGGCGTCGGATCCCTTCGCAGCCAGCCTTCCGCCTCAAATCGACGAAGGTTCTTCAGCCCCAGCTGATAGACCGCCTCGCTGTGCTCGTCGGCTCCCTCGGGTAAGCCGATTTCTGGGCGCGAGACGTGGAAAAAACACTTTTCGTTTCCGGCCGCGTAGGCGCGGGCCTCCTGCGTGGTCACCACGTCGTAAGGCGGGGAGGCGATGCTGCGAACCAGCGCCGCAGGGGGGCGAAGCCCCCGAAAGGGTTTCAGGGTGGCCATCGTTTACTCGAGTTCTGCACTGCTCATACCTCGCCACGGGCAACTATGGAACGGCGCGCCCGAGCGCTTCTTGAAAACTCCGAAGTTTTCCGAGACCCTGCGTTGAGGAGCAGGAATTAAGGCGAGGCCTGGCATGAATGAAAGCGCCCTGAACGCGAACGTCGGTTACCGTGTCCGAAGCCTTCGGCTCTCCCGCAATATCAAGCAGGCCGACGCGGCGCGTGAGCTGGGCGTTTCCGCGGCCTATTTGAATCTGATCGAGAAGGGAAAGCGCGTGATGCCTTTCCCGCTTCTGTGGAAGGCACTGCGCTATTTCGAGCAGGATCCCGAGCAGTTCATGTCGAGCCTCGGGGAAGGCCGCGCCGACGAGGCGCTGGCTAAGCTTCTCGACGAGCCGCTTCTCAAGAGTCTGGATATCGATCCCGAATCCATCCAACACCTCTCGGCCGAGCCGAAGCTGGCCGGAACCGTTGCCGCTCTGTTCAATCTCTACAAGAACACGCGGACTCAGCTTGAGAACGTCCTGGCTCGGCTTTCCGCAGAGGAACAAGCGCGCGGCGCAGGGGGAGCGCCGCAGCTTGGCGACGCCGGTGCCCAGGGGCTTCGCTTCGACTACTCGCCCTTCGACGAGGTGAGCGACTTTCTGCAGGCACACCGAAATTATTTTCCGGAGCTCGAAGAACAGGCCGAAGTGCTGCGCAGGGACTTCAAGCTGGAGCGCCAGGTCACCTCGAACCAACTCATCCACCTTCTCCAAGAGCGATTCAAATATCGCGTCGGCTTCGAGGCGGCCGCCAGCGGAAGCTCAGTGGTCCGCCGGCTGGATTCGCAAGAGCGGAGCTTGACCCTTTCGCCTTGGCTCACCGAGCAACCGCTCAAATTCCAGCTCGCTGCCTGCGTCGGTCTGCTTGTGCTTGACCGCGAGAAGCTGGTCGAACGCATCCTCGGCGATGGAAAGACCCGGCACGTGGAGACCCGAAAATTGATCAAGGTAAATCTGGCCAACTATTTCGCCGGTGCCTTGCTGCTTAGTTATGGAGACTTCTTCAAGGAGGTCGAGCGCACGCGCTACGACGTAGAGCTGCTCTCCAACATCTTTGGAACGACCTACGAGACGGTCGCCCACCGACTTTGCAACCTGTCCGACGCCAAGCGCAGTGGACTCCCCTTCCACTTCCTGCGCGCCGACATCGCCGGAAACATCTCGAAGAAGTACAGCGGCACCGGACTGAAATTCGCCAGCGGAGGCGGTTCTTGCGCCAAGTGGGCGCTCCACCTCGCCTTCCTCAACCCATCCCAGTTGACGCGCCAATACTCGATGATGCCCGACGGCACGACGTACTTCTGTTTTGCCAAAGTCCAACTCCAGCCGGTGGAGGGCTCGATCGTCCGCGGGACGGCGTATTCAATCGGGCTCGGAACGCACGCGGAGAACGCCAAACACCTGGCGTACGGTCTGCCCACCACCGACCTGCGCAAGGACGCGGTGCCCACGGGTATCTCCTGCCGATTCTGCGAACGAACCGACTGCAACCAGCGCGCCGCAGCAAGCTACCGGTTCGCGTTTGCGTTCGACGAGTACACGAAGAAAGACTGCTTTTTTTCGCCGCTTCTTGTACACGAATCCGCCAAACCCATTCGCGATGGCTAGATGCGGTTCACGCTAACGACACAAAGTGCCGCGGAGGCCGGCGGCGAGTTGCTGGTGATTCCGGTTTTCGAAGACTCGCTTGCGGAGGACAAAGCCATACCTTCGGCGCTGCGCGCGGCGGACACGGCACTGGGCGGGCTCGTTCTTTCCAGCGCGGCGCGCGAGGGTTTCAAGGCAAAGCCTGAGCAATCTTGGGCGTTCCACACCCACGGCAAGCTCAAGGCGAGCCAGCTGCTACTGCTTGGGTTGGGTCGGCGGGCGAAGTTCGACCTCGAAACGCTCAGGCTTGCCGCCGGGCGCGCCGCCAAGATAGCCGGTAAGTCGAAGTCGGCAGCGATCGCCTTCGCGCTCCCCAGCAGCGTACCGGTTGAGGACGGCGCGCGGGCCACCGTCGAAGGGCTGATCCTCGGCTCGTATCGCTTCGATCGGTACCGAAGCAAGAGCGCGGACGAGAGTCAGGACACGCCGCTGGACGAGGTGCAGCTCCTTCTGCCGCCCGACAAGCGCTCCAGCGCGTCGATCAAACGCGCTGTGGAGCTCGGGCAAAGAGTCGCCGAGGCTACGAACTGGGCGCGCGACATGGTCAACGAGCCGGCTGGGGTGATGACGCCCACGCGCTTGGCGGATGAAGCTCGCAAAGCCGCCGACGCGAGCGGTCTCAAGGTTTCGATCGGCGGTCGGAAGCAGATTGAGAAACTCAAGATGGGCATGTTCCTCGGAGTTGCGCAGGGCAGCGCGCAAAAGCCGAAGCTGATTCACCTCAGCTACCTTCCCAAGAATGCGAAGCACGCAGCGCGACCTTCGGTTGCCTTCGTCGGCAAGGCGATCACCTTCGACTCCGGTGGCCTCTCGCTCAAAACCGCCGAGGGAATGGTGGACATGAAGACAGACATGGCGGGTTCTGCCGCCGTGTTAGGGGCGATGAGAGTGATCGGCGAGCTGCGTCCTCCATTTCCGGTGCATGCCTTCATCGGCTCCGCCGAAAACATGCCCTCGGGAACGGCGTATCGGCCGGGGGACATCCTCGTCTCGCGGCTGGGAAAGACCGTAGAAGTCACCAACACCGACGCTGAAGGTCGCCTGGTGCTCGGCGACGTGCTGGCCTGGGCGAATGAGCGAAAACCCGCTGCGATCATCGATCTCGCGACCCTCACCGGCGCGTGCGTCATCGCGCTGGGCAACTACATCATCGGAGCGTTCGGCAATAACCAACCGCTTACGCGAGCCGTCCTCGCCGCCGCAGAGCACGCGGGCGAGGAAGCTTGGCAGCTGCCGATCAGCGATCTGCAGAAGGACGCGCTGCGCTCCGATGTCGCCGATATGAAGAACTCGGGCGAGCGCTGGGGTGCTGCAATCAACGCGGCGATTTTTCTGAGGGAGTTCGTCGGCGACACGCCGTGGGTGCACCTTGACATTGCCGGACCCTCAACCAGCCCGCGAGAGAGGGGCTACTTCGGCAAAGGCGCCACCGGCGTGGGAGTGCGAACGCTGGTGGAATTCGTGCGCCGGCGATCCTCGGCTGCTCGTTAGCTGGAAGGGAAGGGCCGGACGCTGACGAAGATCTGATCGACGTCTTCGGTAACACCAGCCGACGCATCGGCCGGCCAGGTAGCCACCAACATGAGCACCTTTCCGCTTCCGCCAGGACGAACGGCAATTCGGCCGAGGACCTTGTCTTCCATTGCGAAGCGGAAGCCGACCGCATCGTCGGAAATCGGCAACGGCTCCGGATCCGACGCGGTGAACCCCTCGTAGCTCCGAAGGCCGGAGACAAGTCGCTCAGCGAACTGAGTGGGCGTGGCAATCGCGGGAGCGACTTGGATTACAACCTGCGCGCCGCTGTCGCGGTGCCGCAGGACGACGGGAATTGCGACTCCCTCCGGAGTCGATTCGCTGCTCGCGTCCAGCTGCCAATCGCCGGCCGGGCGAGCCACTTCAAACCCGAGATCCCGGTCCACGTACTTGCGATTTTGAGCAGTCGGCGATGCGGCTGCCGCAGAACCGCCCGTTCCCGCTGGAGCGGACGCCTCGCGATGTGCGCTGCAGGCGACCGCTCCCACTGCCAACAGCCCTGCTGCCCACTCACGCATCGCAGATCTCCGCTCCTGGTTATCTGCCCACGCCGAGTGGATTCCGCCAGCCAGCAGACCGGAGACCAATTGGCTGTCAGGTATCGGATACCGCTGCCCATAGCAGCCGCGCCGCCTCAAGGGGATCCGCGGCGGCATAGACGGGTCGCCCGACAACCAAGAGGTCTGCTCCCGATCGCACCGCTTCTTGAGGAGTGGCGACCCTTTGCTGATCGCCCTGGGCGTCGGCCGCGAAGCGTATCCCGGGCGTACAAAGGAGCGGCTGCGAGCCGAACACCGACCGCAATCTGGCAACCTCCTGAGCCGAGCAAACCAAGCCGTCGGCGCCGCAGTCGAGCGCCAGTTGGGCGAGCTGCAGCGTCAGCTCGACAGGACTTGACGCATGTCCGGTTGCTCGAAGGTCCTTGTCCGACAAAGAGGTGAGCACGTTGACTGCGAGCAGCTTGGGTGGATTGAGGCCCCTTTGCGCCGCGCCCTGCAGCGCGCCCGACCGCGCCGCGCGCAGCATCGCCGCACCGCCCTGAGCGTGCACCGTGAAATAGCTCACCGCCATCTCGGCGCATCGCCTCGCCGCCAGCTCGACGGTGTTGGGAATGTCGTGGAGCTTGAGGTCGAGAAATATGTTCGCACCCAGGCGTTGGAGGCGTTCCACCGCGCGCGGCCCATGCTCGACGAACAGCGATAGCCCGATCTTGGCCGTCGCAAAGTACGGTGACACGCGCTCATAGAGCTGCTCAGCTTCGGCAAGCGACACGTCAAGGGCAATGGCCAGGCGGTCGCGCGCAGACGCAGGGCTCACGTCACCTCACTCTGAATGCGACGCAGCTCGTCCGAGAGCGATTCGGCAAGCTCGGGCGACATCGCGTTCTTGGCGGAGAAGAGGGCGTAGCAGACGAATCCGTCGAGCGCTTGATAGACCTGCGCGCGGCGCAGCGCCGAAGTTGCGCCACCCATGTTCGACATCACTCGATCGAAGTCGAGCTTGCCTTCGTCGCTCAGGGCCACGCCGGCGAATGGCTCCTCCAGCCCGGGAGGCAGATCGGTGAAGAAGGACTGCAAATCCTTCAAGTCCTTTCCGGACGACTTCAACGCGTCGCAGATCGTCTTGATCAGCACCGCATACAGCTCGATTGCAGAGCGCGCTTGAGTCACCGGCCCGCCAGGCGGGCCAGCCTCTTCCGCGATCTGCAGCAATGCGCCGCATCGAAGCAGCTCGTCGACCCCGCCGAGGAAGGCATACTCCCCTCCTTCGAACGACGATCGCATCGCGGCAAGCTCCTTCCCTGCCCCCGCAGCCAACACCAGGTCCTCGCCCCCGGGCGGAGGAGGCCGCGGCCCTCGCCGTACCCTCATGGTCGTGGGAATCCTGCGGCGCAGCCGCTCTACGTCCTCACCTCGCTTCATCCCTTCCAGCAGGATGGCACGCGTCCGCTCCGGGAGCTTGAGAACGTCTTCCGAGGGCACCGGCCCATCGAGAAAGAGAAACCCACCCTCGGTCAGCTCGAACAGCGAGATGGTGATTTCGCGCGCTAGGAAGGTCATCGCGCTGTAGAGATTGCTCGGGCTGACTCGGCCGGTGCTGGTGAGGACCTGGCCGATCTTCATGCTCGGCTTGACCTGCGCGAGCGCTTCTCGGAGAACGTCAGCGGTGATCATCTTCAGGCGCACCAGCAACCTTCCGATGCGCTCATGCGGTTGCGTCGAGGCGGCAAAGATGATTTGCCCGTCGCGAAAGCTCACCGTCTTGCGCGCCGCTCCGGTGGCGACGACGAGCTTGCCCGTCTTCATTCCGGACACGATGTGGCTCAAGACTTCGGCGATCGAGAGCGCGCCGATGCTCCCCGCGAGGTAACCGCTCGCAGCGGACGCGTCCTTGAGCAAGAGCAATGCCTCATCGGGGTGTGAAAAGCCCGAGAGCTCGGTCCCCGGCTTTAGCCAGCTGCGGAACGAGCTGGGCAGCTCGATCGAGATGCTGTCACCTGCACTGAGAATCGAGGATTTGAAGGCCGGCTGCACCCCGAGCCCGTCAGGCTAGTTGACGCCCAACTCCTGGTCGATCACTTTCTTGAACTCGTCGAAAGGCTGCGCTCCGGAAAGCATGACTCCGTTGATGAAGAATGCCGGGGTCCCGGACACTCCGACCTTTTGGCCCGCTGCCATGTCCTCATCCACGGCCTTCTTGTACTTGCCGGAGTCGAGGCAGGTGGCGAAGGTGCTCCCATCGAGCCCGACTTCCGTCGCATGGTCCTTCAACTGTGGGACCTCGAGCGTCTGCTGATTCTTGAACAGCACGTCGTGGTACTCCCAGAACTTGCCCTGCTCGTTGGCGCACATCGAGGCTTCGGCGGCCTTCTCGGCATTCTTGTGAAACTCGAGCGGAAAGTGGCGGAAGACCAGCCGGACTTTACCGGCATAACTCTGCATCACCTGTTCGACCGTGTCGTGCGCCTTGCCGCAGAAGGGACATTGAAAGTCGGAGAACTCCACCAGCGTTATCGGCGCGTTGTTCGGACCGCGGGCCGGACCCTTCGCTTCGACCTGCTGGCGGGGCTCGCTCAACTTCACCACCACCTTGTTCTCCTTTCGGAGTTGGTCGTACACGGTCTGCGCCCGCTGTTGGCGCTGAGTTTGAGTGAGGTAATTCACGATCTGCGGCTTGAACGTCTCCAGCTTGCTGTCGGGCGGCAGGCGAGCTTTGTTCTGGTTGAAAAAATCCTGAACTTGTTGATCCGAGGGCGGAGGCACCTTGTCCTCGATCTCCGACTTGACGTACTGCTCCTGCGTCATCCCCTTCTTGGCCGCTTCGGCCTTGATCAGCTTGTCCATCACCAGCTTGTCGAGGCCCTGCTTTCGCAGCTGGAACTTCTGCTTCTCCAGCCCCTGGAGCTGGCTTTTGATGGAGTCATCGAGCTGAGCGGCGGTGACCTTCTCGCTGCCGATCGTCGCCACCACCGTCTCCGGCGACAGTTCGGCCGGCGATGAGGCAGAGGCGCCAGCGCTCGCCGGCGAGGACTTCCCTTTTTCACAGCCGGCCAGCAGGAGGAGGGTGGATGATGAAACTAACGCTGCAATTTTGAAAGTAGGCTTCATAGGATGCCATCTTCCTAGCTCGGTCACTGATGCGCAAGTGGAAGCGGCCGCCGAGCGGCGGCGATCAGGCCACGGACGGTTCGAGAACTGCCGCTAGGTCAGGCAAACGAAGGTCGAGGCGCTCGACGTCCCGCTTCCTCGCTCGCGCGACGACGAATGACGCGGGATCGGAGAGCACCTTCTCAACCAATCTGTGGTTCAGCGCGTGACCGCTCTTGTGGACGCGCAGGTGGCCGATCACGGGGCAACCAAAGAGCGCGACATCGCCCATCGCGTCCAGCACTTTGTGGCGAACGAACTCGTCCGGAAATCGGAGCCCATCCGGATTGAGAATGGAGAATTCGTCGACCACGATTGCGTTCTCCAGCGAGCCGCCTCGAGCCAGTCCTTCCCTCTTCAGCGTCTCGATGTCTCGAAGGAATCCGAAGGTGCGGGCTCGCGCGATTTCGCGCGCAAAGGTGCGGTCCGAAAACTCCATCTGGAACGCCTGATTGGAGATGAGCGGATGGCGAAAGTCGATCCGGCAGCTGATCTTGAAGCGATCGCAGGGATCGAGACCGGCGGTCTTCTCGCCCTCGCGAACCGATACTCGCTTCTTGATCACCACGAAGCTCTTCGGCGCATCGAGCACGCGAACTCCGGCCGAGCGGATGAGGTAAGCAAAAGGGGCCGCGCTGCCGTCCATGATCGGCACTTCTGGGCCGTCCAGTTCGATCCGAGCGTTGTCGATTCCCAGTCCCGACATCGCCGCCAACAGGTGCTCGACGGTAGCAATCTCGGAGCCGTCCCGCCCGAGCGTGGTCGCCAATTCGGTGTTGACCACATAGCGCGCGACGGCCGGAATCTCTGTCCGAGTGGGCAGGTCCGTGCGCACGAAGACGATCCCGTGATCTGCCGGCGCCGGAAGCAACGTGATGTTGACGGAGGCTCCGCTGTGAAGCCCCACACCATTGCAGCCGATTGGACCGCTGAGGGTCCGCTGATTGAAGGAAGCTGAAGGCATTGTCGGTGACGGTCCCTCGTCGATGCGGTCGCCGTTTTTCCCCGCGGCTCTAGGTTCCCTTTCCCGCTACCGCGCTCAACGAACGAGCAAGCGATGTGCCATGTGGATCGAGCTCAGACGGCTCTTCTGCCAAGTTTCTCTTCGACGTAACGATCCAGAATCTCTTCGAAAAATATTCGGTGAGCACCGCTCGTCCGCGATAATCCCATCGAATGACTCGATGCGGCCGAAAAAACGCGACATGCATGTCAGAAGTGTCGACCAAAACGCCGTTCTCGCCAACCAGCTTCGCCGTTTTGTCCAAGGCCGCAAGACGCGCGCTTCCCCATATAGCAAGCAAGGGCTCGCCGCAAATCATTTTCGGGATGTGCGAACTTTGCGCGCAGTGACAGAACGGCGCAGCGAGCGGCCCTAGTTTTACCAGAGCGTGCCTTGCGGCGCCTCCGGAGGGGTCTTTCCAAAGTATCGATAAGTGCGAGCTGTCGCTACGCGCCCCCGCGGTGTGCGCTGCAGCAAACCTTCCTGCAAAAGGTACGGCTCATAGACGTCCTCGAGGGTATCGCGCTGCTCGCCGACGGACGCGGCAATGGTCTCGACGCCCACCGGCCCGCCGCCGAATTTTTCCAGGATGGTGAGCAGGATCTTTCGATCCATCGGATCCAAGCCGGCTGAATCGATCTGCAGCCGCTGGAGAGCCCGGTCCGCAGCATCGCGCGAGATTGTTCCCGATCCCTCCACCTGCGCAAAGTCGCGGATGCGCCGCAGGAGTCGGTTGGCAATTCGGGGGGTTCCGCGCGAGCGCTTGGCGATCTCCGCCGAGCCGCTCCTGTCCAGTGAGACGCCGAGTATTCGCGCCGATCGATCGAGAATCTGCTCGAGGTACTTCGCCTCGTAGTAATCCAGTCGCTCCTGAATCTGGAAGCGGTCGCGCAGCGGGGAAGTGAGCAGCCCGGTGCGGGTGGTCGCCCCGATGAGAGTGAATGAGGGAAGGTCGATCTTCATCGCTCGCGCTGCCGGCCCGGAGTCGATGGTGATGTCCAGGCGAAATTCCTCCATTGCCGGGTAGAGGTACTCCTCCACTGCGGCATTCAGCCGGTGGATCTCGTCGATGAAGAGAACATCCCGCTCTTGGAGGTTGGTAAGGATTCCAGCCAGGTCTCCCTTGCGCTCGATGGCCGGTCCGGAGGTGACGTGCAAGCCGACCCCGAGCTCGGCGGCGATGATGTACGCCAGCGAGGTTTTTCCAAGGCCGGGTGGACCCGAGAAAAGACAGTGGTCGAGCGCGTCTTTGCGATTGCGCGCAGCCTTGACGTAGATCTTCAGCTTCTCCACCACCGCAGGCTGTCCGACGTACTCCTGGAAATTCCGCGGCCGAAGCGACGCCTCCAAGCGCACCTCGTCGCCGACGGCGTGCGGCGCGAACGAGTCGCTCCCGCCGAGCGATGCAGCATCCCCCGGCAGGGGATCGAGGGCCGTTCGCAGCTTGTTTCGCGTCGCGCGCGAGCTCGACGCCATCGCTTACGCTCCTGACCTAAGGCCTTTGAGAGCTTCGCGGAACAGCAGCTCGAACGGCGCGTCGGTTCCGGCGCGCTGGGACGCAACGTCGGCGGCCTTCTCGGCCTGGGCCGACTTGTAGCCCAGGTTCACCAGCGCGGAGACCAGGTCGCCTCGAACGTCGAAGGCTGGTGCCGCCGTGCCCTCTGCCTCCGCTTGAAGTTGCACCAGCTTCACCTTTTCCCTCAGCTCGACCACCAGCCGCTCGGCGGTCTTCTTGCCGATGCCGTGCACCTTCGTCAGACGCGCAACGTCGCCGTGGCCGATGGCATCGTTCAATTCCCGCACCTCCATACCCGAGAGGACTGTCATCGCCAATCTCGGTCCGACGTTGGAAACCGAGGTGAGCAGCAGGAACATCTCTTCCTCGGCGCGGCTCAAGAAGCCAAAGAGGTCGAGGGCATCCTCGCGCACGACGGTGCGAGTGCGAATGCGAACGGGTTGACCCTCCTCCGGTAGGCGAGCAAGCGTGAGCAGGGAAAAGTGAACGCGGTAGCCCACGCCGTTGACGTCCACCACGGCGTCCGAGAGGTTTTTCTCGACCACCACTCCGCGAAGCTGAGCGATCATCCGCCGCCGACCTCGAAGCGACGGTACGATGGCGCCAGCCGGTGGTCCATGCCCATTTTGTCGAACTCCGCGCGGGTTGAGCCCTGCGGCCGGGCGCGCGCCAATCGGGAATGGTTCAAGTGGCAGATCGCGACGGCGAGCGCATCCGTGGCATCGCCGGACTCCAGCTGAGGGATGCGAAGAAACCAATTGACCATGCGCGCCACCGCGTCTTTGCCGCTGGCGCCCCTTGCTCCGACTGAACGCTTTACCCTAGACGGCGCGTACTCGTGAACGGAAAGGCCATTTTGCGCCGCGACGAGCAAAGCCACTCCGCGCGCATGTCCCAACACGAGCGCGCTTCGCAGATTGCGGAACGCAAAGACTCCTTCGATCGCTGCGGAGTCAGGGCGATACAGCAATACCGCCGCGCAAAGCTGAGAGAAGATTTCCCGAAGCCGGTGCTCGAGCCGGGCCTCGGCTGACGCCCGGATAACGCCATGAGCGACGTGGGCGACCAGACCTCGGCGGTCTTCGACGATGCCGTAGCCCAGCGATCGACTCCCGGGGTCGATCCCAATCACCCGCACTGGCCCCTCCGACGTTGAACGGAACAGGTGTTTAGCCTTGTACCCCGGCGGTCGCGGCGTGTCGACTTTGGCCGTTCAGGCCAGCTGTTGGATCAGCGCGTCGTCCACCTCGAAGTTGGCGTAGACGTTCTGCACGTCCTCGCTGTCCTCCAAGAGGTCCATCAGCTTCAGCATTTTTCGCGCCCCGTCACCCTCCAGCTTCACCGTGTTCTGCGGGACGTACGTCCACCTTTGCTCGCCGAGCTTGATGCCTGACTTCTCCAGCGCGAGCGCGACGGTGTGCAGAGTCGCCGGGTCGGTACGGATCTCGAAGCCGTCGCTCCCCTGTGGAATCACGTCCTCCGCTCCGGCATCGAGCGCTCTTTCCATCACTTCTTCCTCGCTCGGCCCCGCCTTCACTGCGATCGAACCCTTCTTGGTGAAAACCCAGCTCACCGATCCTTCGGCGGCAAGGTGCCCGCCGCCCTTCGAGAGCGTCGCTCGAACATCGCCGGCGGTGCGGTGGCGATTGTCGGTCAGGCACTCGACCATCAGGGCGACGCCGCCCGGCCCGTAGCCCTCGTACGTCACCTCCTCGTAGTGCACGCCCTCGAGCTCCCCGGTGCCCTTCTTGATCGCGCGCGCGATGTTGTCCGAGGGCATGTTCGCTTCCCGAGCCGCGGAGACCGCCGCCCGAAGCCGAGCGTTGCCAGAAGGATCTCCTCCACCCAGCCTCGCGGCAACGGTGATTTCCTTGATCAGCTTGGAGAAGAGCTTCCCTTTGCTCGCCCCCATCGCTTCTTTTTGGCGCTTGATCTTGGTCCAACGATTGTGACCGGACATCTCACTTCCCCGAACGCCTTCTACCACGAAGAAAGCAGCTGCCTTGCCTCCTCCGCATAGGGACCATCTGGGTGCATCTGCAGATAACGCTTGAGCTCTTCGGCCGCCTTTTCTCGCTGGTGCGTTGCCAAGAAGACGCTCACGCGCAGCATCATTGCTCCGCCGTCGCTCGGGTTCATCTCCAGAGCCTTCGCCGCCGCTTGTTCAGCACCGCGATGGTCTCCCGAATCGAACCGGGCGCGGCCAAGCATGAGCCACGAGGTCGATGTTGGATGAGACGAGGGCATCGCGCCTGGCGCTTGAGCTGCCTGAGAGCTCCCTTCGCTCTTCGCTTCCGGCTCGCCCTCCGCTCCAGCGGCCGGCACTGGAGGAGCCGACGCTGAAATATCCTCGAGTTCGAGCGACTTAGCTGCCGACCGCGAAGCCACCGCCGCTTCCTCAAGCTTCGCGGCGAGGAAAGCGCGCTTGGTGGCGGCCTTTCCAGTAACCCAAGCGGCTCCTGCAGCGACGAGCATCACGGCGACAGCCGCAGCCGCAAAGCGCGCGATGCGGTGTCCGCGAACCCGCTCAACCGGCGCTGGCGCCCGCGCTCTTCGAACATCGGCATCGATTTCGTTCAGCGACAGCGCGCGCTCGACTTCGCCGGCGCTCAGGTGGACGCTCTTCGCCTCTTTGGACGCGCCTCCTCCAGACACCTGCGCGCTTGGCAGCGCAACCGGGGCAGAGGCCGATCGCTCTTTCGCTGCATTCGCCGGCTCGGTTGCTTCGCGCGCTTCGCCGGAGATTCGGTCGATCGCGTGAATCAAGGGGATGGGACTTTTGGCGCCCGGTTCGGACTTGCCTGCGGAAACTCCTTGGTCCGCGCTGCCGGCTGCATCGAAGGATCGAAGGGAGATCACGTTCGCCGTGGAGCCGACGACCCAGGGGACAACCGGTGCTTTGACCGAGATCTCGCTCGGCTCCGGAGCGGGTACCAGCACACCCGACTCGCGCAGGCGAGCCAGCGACGCCAGCCCGAGCGACTCGGACAGAGCGCTGTCAAGGAGGCACCGCCGAACCGTACGCCGCCCATCGCAGAGGCGAATCAGGTCCTTTACGCCGACCGGCAATTGGCTCAGCACCGCGCCGAGACGGGCGAAGTTCACCACCAGCTTGGCGTCCAGTGGCGGACCGGATGCCACTTCCTTCTCCCAAGAGGCGAGTCGTTGAAAGATCGCCGTGTACAGCTCCTCGAGCCCGAGCGAAAGCGATGCCTGGACAGGGCTGGAGCTGAAGCTCACGGTGTACTCGCCGTCGGCCAACAAAAGCATCCGAGTGAGGGCGGCCGCTCCTTGGAGTTGATCCAACGACGCGTCGACGATCAGACCCTCTCGAAATGTGATCTGTCCTCCGCTCTCGATCTCCACGCGGCCGGAGCGGATTCCGGCAAGCAAGGCGCGCAGCAACTTCGCCAGCGGGACCACATCCGTCGACGAGCGCAGCGAGGTGTCGAAGAAGTTCGCGCCCGCTCTTAAGCGAACGAGCGCCACCACGTCGTTGGCGAAAGTCGGCTTGGCGAGGTAGTCGTCCGCCCCGACCCCTCCCGCGAGCTTGGCGTGGTGACTCTCCTGGCGACTCGAGAGAAGGATCACCGGCAACATCGCCGTCCGCGGCTCGTCCCGAATCCACTTGCACAGGGCAAAGCCGTCGGCGCCCTGCAGCGCCGCTTCGCAGACGACGACCGACGGCAACGGCCGGCCCGGGGCCAGCTGCACGTGGGCGCCGTCTGCAGAGACCGCGGATGCGATTTGAAAGCCCTCGCGCACGAGCGCGCTTTCCATCACCGAGCGACTCCGCTCGTCTGGCTCGACGAGCAACACCCGAGCCGGCTCGGAGCCGGCGATGGAGCTATCCCGAATCGGTCGCATGCGCACCGTTGACGCCGCGAATTCGCGCCCTGCGGAAGCTCCGCTCGGAGCAGCGGATGAAATCGCTGCGAGGGCGCACTGAGCAACGACCCGCTCGGGTGCGGCGGCGATTAACTTGCGAAGGGACGGCTTCACTTTAGAAGGTGCTGAAGGGAGACATGCTACCTTGTGGGTTATGGGCAAGTCGAGGCGGCGGGGAAGCCGACGATGGCCGCTGAACCGTCTCGCCAAACGAATTCTCGCTTGGCGAGAGCGGTCGCTGCTACAGGTTTGGCCTGCCTCCTCGCCTCGCCGTCGGCGTCCACCGCTCGCGCGTCGAGCTTGGACGAAAGACGCCAAAACTTCGGCGCCCTCGTAGCTCCCGCCACGCTCCCGGAAGGAGCTGCGTCGGCCTATGCCTACGGCGGAGCTCAGGAATTGGCCGTCGGATACCGACAAGGCGTGAGCACCATAGAGCTGGAAGCGCGCGCGAAGTTTAACTACTTTCTGCTCTCATTCGCATTTGAAGTGCTTTTGAAGCACGCCATCGCTGGCAACGAATCGTGGTCTGTGGCGCCGTTCCTGGGCCTGGGCTTCGTGCACGACACGGGCTCGCAGTATCTAAGATCGGACAATTTTGAATACACCGGCGTGCGACTGCTCGCGGGCGCAGTCGCAACTCGTCGCGTGAGCAGCACCGTGAGTGTCATTGCCGAGCTTGACGTTCCCCTCGACCTCTCGTTTAGCCCGGCTCAAGTAGCGCGGTGGAGCTCGCTGGTGGGTGGCGGCGCCGAAATCTACCTCGGTTCGGACTTCACTGCCCTGCTCATGGGTCAACTCGGCGTCGACTACCTAAAAGAGCCGCTCGGAGTCCCTCAGTGGAGCCTGGGCTATCAGGTGAGAGCCGGCTTCGGTTACCGATTTTTCTAGCGCGGCTGCAGCGCCGCGGGGATTACCGGACCTTTCGCAGCTCCGCCAAAAACTTATCCGCGCGCAAGAAACCAGTGACGCGCGGATCCGCGAGGACCTCTCCCTTCGAAGAGATGAAAGCAACAGTCGGCAGACCCTGAACGCCGAACCTCTGGTACAGCGCTTCGACCTCGTCGACCTCGTTCGTCCCATCCACCTTGATGTTCACGAACCGCGTCGCCTCGGATACGACGGTCGGGTCCACGTAGGTGTCGCGCTCCAACTCCTTGCACGCCGCGCACCACTCCGCGCCAAAGTCGATCATCACCGGTCGACCGCTTTCGCGAGCCCGCTGAAGCGCGGCGTCGAACTGATGGACGGTGGACGTCTGTGAGCTGGGAAACTGCACTTGCCATTTGAGCTCAGGGGCGGACTCAGGCTGAAGCCGGCAAACGGTTACCAACAGCGCGCCGCTGAGCCCTGACGACGAAGGACCTGTGCTCGGCACCACCCGCCAGTTGAGATTCTCTTGCAGTGGAGCGCAGAACTTCGCCCAGGCCATCCCTCGCACCGGGGCATTGAGCGCGGCGCCGCGGAACACCAGGGCGCCGACGAGAAGCAACACGCCGGCCGCTTTCAGCGCAAAGTCTCGCCGACCTTCCTTGAACGAACGCTGGACTCCACCGAGCAGCACGCCGAGGGCGGCCAGCGCGGCGGCGATCCAGGTTCCCGGAGCGCGCCCCAGCTCTTGAGCAATGCGCGCGACCGCTTCGCGAACCGACGGGATTGCGTCCTTGACGTAGTTGGCGGCGAGCGCGAGCAAGGCGACGCCTAGCACGCTTTTCACCCACTCCATCCAAGCGCCGCCCTTGGGCAGCCGCAATGCGAACACCCCGATCAGCACGAAGGGAACGCCGATTCCGAGCGCGTAGACGAACAGGAGCGCGGCCCCCAAAGCGATGCTCTGAGATTTCGCGACGAAGGCGAGCAGGCCGGCGAGAACCGGGCCAGTGCACGGCGCGGCGAGAAATCCCGCGACGGTTCCCATCAAAAAGGCGCCCGCAAGCCCGGCGCCGCCCACCGCGTTGAGGCGCTGCGCCAAGCCAGAGGGAATCGCAAGCTCGAAGGCGCCGAACATCGACGCGGCGAGGACGCCCAGGAAGATCGCCAGCCCGATTGCAAAACGCGGGTCGCCCAAGATGGAACCGAACGCCTGTCCTGTTCTTGCGGCGACCACGCCAAGAATGGTGAATACGGCGGCCATTCCCAGGACGTACGAGCACGTCAGGAGCACCGACTTGCCGCGAGCATCCGCCCTTCTCGCTCCAAACAGGCCGACGGTGATTGGAATCAACGGGTAGACGCAGGGGGTTAAGGCGGTCAAAAGTCCGCCCAGGAAGACCACCGCTCCTCCTACCCATAGCCGGCCGGCGCTCAAGAGCTCGGAGGAACCGAGGCCCGCTGCAGGACCGGTCGGCAGGAGCGAGGGAACCACCGCGACGGCAAGGGCCGCGGCAACGGCGAACACGATCGTCTTCTTCACCTTCATCGGTCTCGATGCGCCCCCAGGACTTACGGCGGGCGCAGGCGGAGGGTTACGCTATTTAATGCCCTCAACAGCACCCGTCTGCAATGGCCCTCGCAAAACCCCCGCCGGCAGTGACCCTTGACCCCCCGGCGTGGATTCTACATACATAAACCGTGCGGCTGCCGATCTACATGGACAATCACGCGACGACCCAGGTCGATCCGCGCGTGCTTCAGGCGATGCTGCCGTACTTCAGCGAAGACTTCGGGAACGCCGCATCGAAGAGCCACGTGTTTGGCTGGAGGGCCGAAGCCGCGGTCGAGGCAGCGCGTGCCCAAATCGCCCTGCTGCTGGGTTGCTCCGAAAAGGACGTCATCTTCACCAGTGGAGCCACCGAGTCGGACAATCTGGCGATCAAAGGGGTGGCTGAAGCGTACGGAAATAAGGGGCACCACATCATCACGGTGAAGACCGAGCACAAGGCGGTGCTCGACTCGTGCAAGCGCCTGGAGCGAATGCGGGCGGACCGCTTCGAGGAAATTCAGCGGCTGCGCTTGGCCGAGCTCGCCGGTGAGGATGTACCCGAGGAGAAGTTGGCGGCGCTTGCCCAGCAGTTCAAGCTGGAGCGAGATCCGGTGCTCGACCGCTGGCGCCGCGACAATCCCGCCGGCGCAGAGGTGACCTACTTACCGGTGCAGCCAGACGGTCGGATTGACCTCGACCAGCTGCGCGGTGCGATCACCGATCGGACGATTCTGGTCAGCGTGATGCTTGCCAACAACGAGATCGGCACTCTGCAGCCAATCGAGCAGATCGGAGCCATCTGCCGAGAAAAAGGCGTGCGCTTCCACTGCGACGCCGTGCAGGGAATCGGCAAGGTTCCGTTCAACGTGGAACAGGCGAATGCGGATTTGGTCTCGGTGACCGCGCACAAGATGTACGGGCCGAAGGGAATCGGCGCCCTCTACGTGCGCCGCAAACCCCGCGTTCGTTTGGCGCCGATCATCGACGGCGGCGGGCACGAGCGGGGAATGCGATCGGGAACGCTGAATGTCCCGGGAATCGTCGGATTTGGAAAGGCGGCCGAGCTCGCCAGACTCGAGATGCCGCAGGAAGCGCCGAGGATCCTCCACCTTCGAGAGAAGCTGCGAAAGCTGCTGTTCGAAAAAATCTCCGGCGTGGTGCTCAACGGCTCGCTCGAGCACCGCGTGCCCGGAAACCTGAACGTCTCGTTCGCCTTCACCGAAGCGGATTCACTGATGACCGCGATCAAGGACGTGGCAGTCTCTTCCGGGGCAGCCTGCACCTCGGCTTCTCTAGAGTCGTCGTACGTCTTGCGAGCATGTGGCGTAGACGAGCAGACGGCCAACGGCTCGATCCGCTTCGGCATCGGTCGCTTTAACACCGAGGAGGAGGTCGAGTACGTGGCGAACCTGGTCGCCGAGAAGGTGGAGCACCTGCGTCAACAGTCTCCCCTCTACCGCCAAGCAGCCGAGTTCCGGAAAACTCGGGAAGCTGGCTCGGTGAGCGGTTAGCGCGCAGCTACAAGTCCATGTTAAGAATGCCTACTGTAAGGCTTGGAAGACGCCTTTCGAGATCATGAGCGAGCAAGCAACCATTGAGGCCCCTCCGCCGGGCGCGGCGCAGCAGGTGGAAAAGGCGGGGGCGAAGTCCTTCGGAATTACAGACGCCGCGGTTCGGCAGCTGCGAAAGCTGATGGAGGACCGCGGAACCTCCACCGCAGGTCTGCGAATCGCGGTAAAGGGCGGTGGGTGCTCCGGCTTGTCCTATACCATGGACTGGGCCGACGCTCCTCGCGAGAAGGACCGAGTCTTCGAGCGCGACGGCGTGCGGGTGTTCATCGAAGGGAAGAGCTTTTTGTATCTCGCCGGGTCCGAGCTCACCTACGAGCAGACGCTGATGGCCTCGATGTTCAAAGTGCAGAACCCGAACGTGAAATCCGTCTGCGGCTGCGGCGAGAGCTTTTCCGTCTGACCGACGCCGACCTGACCGGCAACCGACAGTTTGACATCGTATGCTGCTCATGCTCGGAGCATCATGCGTGCACTCGGGATTGCACCCGCCCGTGGTGGTGCGCACGCTCGTGTCCGGTGCGAGGGGAGCATGGGTCGTACGATGGTTAGCTGATGTCGGCCACGTCCACAGGGCTGAGCGCAGTCGCCGAGTCGCGCGCGGGCGGTGAGATCCTGATCGCGCTCGAAGCGGCCGATCGCCGTTCGGCGACCGATTCCGCTGCCGCGATCCGCGCTCGTCTCTCTGAAAGGTTCAGCGGCTGCAATGCGACGGTGTTGGTAACCACTGCGGGGACGGATCCTGCCCTCGTGGATCCCGCCGACGCGCCGGACGTGCCGCCCGCGGCCCCGACGTTGGCGGGGGCGGCAATCGCCGGACAGCCGAGCGTGCTGCGCACGGTGCTCGAAGAGGCGGACCGACGAGGCGCTCGAGCTGCGGCGCTGCTCTCGGCCGCGCACGACGAGAGCCTCGATTGGTTGGGACACCTCTTTCAGCCGATTCTGGAGGCGGATTTCGATTTCGTTTCCCCTTCATACCGCCGCAACCGGTTCGACGGCATGCTCAACACCGCGATCGTCTACCCGCTCGTTCGTTCGTTGTTCGGACGCCGGCTTCGACAGCCTACCGGGTCTGAAGCCGCCTTCTCCGTCACGCTCGCGCGCTCCCTCCTCGCGCAGCCAGCGTGGCGAAGGGATCCAGCTTACGCAGGGTCCCCCGCATGGCTCGTTGGCAGCATCCTCGCGGGTGCTTGCCGCGCGTGTCAGGCATGGTTGGGCCGTTGGCCTGGCGGCGCGGGACCCGCCGAGGACGCGAGCCATGCGCTGGCCCGGATCGTCGGGCCCTGGTTCCACGAAATGGAGCGACACGCCGAGCGATGGCAGCGGGTGGAAGGCTCCGAGCCCGTCCCCACCTTCGGCCAAGGCGCCGCCCTGGATGGCGAGCGCTCCGACGTCGACGTTGCAGCGCTCGAGGATGGATTTCGCCTTGGGCTGCGCGAGCTCGAGTCGCTCTGGGGCCTCGTGCTCCCTCCGGCCACGCTGCTCGCCTTGCGCCGCGCCGCCGCCGCGCCGGCGGGAAAGGCCCGCGTCAGCGACCCCGTCTGGGCACGAATCGTCTACGACTTCGCAGTCGCGTACTCCGTCCGGGCCGTCGAGCGGCAGCAGTTGCTCCGTTCCATGACGCCGCTCTACCTGGGATGGGTGCGTGGATTCGTCGAGGACGTGCGCGAGCTCGACGCCGACGGCACGGAGGAGCGCGTCGAAGCGCTCTGCGGTTGGTTTGAACGGGAGAAGCGGTACGGCATCGCCCGCTGGCGTTGGCCCGACAACTTCAATCCCTGAGGAGGAATGGCGATGTGGCAGAACACCAAGCGGGTTTTCCTGGACTCGGTCGAGCACATCCTGAACGCCGCCGCGCAACTGCTGCCAAGTGTCCTTGCGATGCTCGTCATCTTCATCTTCACCCTGGTGCTGGCGATCGCGGTACGAAGCGTGGTGCGAAGGCTGTGCAATAAGCTCGCGCTCGATCGCCGCCTCCGCGAGTGGGGCGTCGCGCCGGTGAGCAGCGATTCTTGGGCCAGTCCGACGAAGCTGCTCACGCGTATCTCGTTCTGGACGGTGCTGCTCCTCGGCCTGTTCCTCGGACTGTCGGTCCTCGACACGCCCGTGGCATCGGCTATCGACCTGCGGATCCTCGAGTATGCGCCGCGCCTGCTTGTGGCATTTGCGATGTTCGCCATCGCCGTCGGCATCGCTCGCGTCGTCGAGCGCAACGTGCTCATCGGCGCGGTGAACATGGGGATGCAGTCGGCGCGCCTGATCGCCCTCGGCGCGCGTTGGCTCGTCGTTCTGCTCGGAGCGGCGATCGCGCTCGATCACGCCGGCGTCGGGGCAAGCGTCGTGCCGCTCGCCTTCGGCATCCTCTTTGGCGGCATCGTCTTCGCGCTGGCGCTGGCGGTCGGCCTCGGGGCCAAGGACCTGGTCGCCCGTTCCCTGCAGCGCCGCTTTCCAGACGCCGGCTCGGTGGAGGCTCCGCCGGAGCAGGAGGAGCCGCGCGGCGGGATCCACCACGTGTGATCCTTTGCAAGTCTCACCTGCTCTGCGCGGCGCTGCCGCTTGGCCGGACGCCGCGCAGCTCGAACCAGGCGAACCCGTAGCCGACCAGCGAGAGGAAATAGCGCTCGCCGGTGATCTTGGGAAATCCCGTGTAGCCGATCATCTCCACCGGCGTGGCGCCCTTGAACGACGAAAGGTCGAGCTCGACCGGCTGAATGTTGCGCGACACGTTCGCCACGCAGAGCACCGTGTCCTCGCCCCAGCGACGCAGGTAAGCGAGGATCTTGGGGTTCGACGTCGCAATGAACTCCAGCGTGCCGCGCCCGAACACTTGGAACTGCTTCCGCAGCCGAATCAGATTCCGCATCCAGTGCAGCAAAGAGGACGGATCGCGCAGCTGGGCCTCGACGTTCACTGCCGCGTGGCCGTAGACCGGATCGGTGATCGGCTGCGAGTACAGCGCCGTCGCCGGCGCGCCCGAGAACCCGGCGTTTTGGCCTCCGGTCCATTGCATCGGGGTGCGGACTCCGTCGCGGTCTGGCCGAAGGACGTCGTCTCCCATTCCGATCTCGTCGCCGTAGTAGAGGATCGGCGTGCCCGGCAGCGAGAAAAGCAGGCTGTTCAGCAACTCGATCCGCCTGCGGCCGTTGTCGACGAGCGGCGCGAGGCGCCGACGGATGCCGATGTTGAGGCGCTGGTGTGGATCCCGCGCGTACGCCAGGACCATGTAGTCGCGTTCTTCCTCGGTCACCATCTCCAGCGTCAGCTCGTCATGATTTCGGAGGAAAAGGCCCCACTGGCAGGTTTCCGGGATGGGCGGCGTGCGGCCGAGGATGTCCAGGATGGGCTCGGCGGTCTCCAGTCGCAGCCCCATGAAGATTCGCGGCATGAGCGGGAAGTGGAATGCCATGTGGCACTCGTCACCGTCTCCGAAGTAGGGGCGGACGTCCCAAGGCCATTGATTCGCTTCGGCGAGGAACATCCGGCCGGAGAACTCGCGGTCGAGCGCAGCGCGCAGGCGGCGAATGACCGTGTGCGTCTCGGGTAGATTCTCGCAGTTCGTGCCCTCCCGCTCCACCAGGTAGGGAATGGCGTCCAATCGAAATCCGTCCACGCCCAAGTCAGCCCAAAATCGCAGCACGCCGAGCATCTCGTCGAGCACGCGGGGGTTGTCGAAGTTGACGTCCGGCTGGTGCGAGAAGAAGCGGTGCCAGTAGTAGGCGCCTGCCAACTCGTCCCAGGCCCAGTTGGAACGCTCGGTGTCGGTGAAGATGATGCGCGCCCCCTTGAAGCGCTGGTCGGTATCGCTCCAGACGTAGTAGTCGCGCTCCGCGGAGCCGGGCGGCGCACGCCGCGCGCGCTGGAACCACGAATGCTGGTCCGACGTGTGGTTCACCACCAGCTCGATGATGACGGCGATGCCGCGCTGGTGAGCCTCTTCGAGCAACCGTCGAAAGTCGGCGAGCGTTCCGTACGACGGGTTGACGCCGCAGTAGTCGGCGACGTCGTACCCGTCGTCGCGCAGCGGCGATGGAAAAAACGGGAGCAGCCATAGGCAGGTGATGCCCAGATGCTCCAGGTAATCGAGCTTTTGAACCAGCCCCGCAAAGTCACCTATCCCATCGCCGTTGGCGTCGAAGAAGGCCTTCACGTGCGTTTCGTAGATGATCGCGTCCTTGTACCAGAGTGGATCGCGGTCGGCGGCACGGGCCATGCGCGCACTGTACCGATCCGGCAGCGCTCGCGCGAGCGATGAAAAGCGTCGCGGCGGACTGCCTCGCGGATGATCGGCGCCGCTCCGCAGCCAGCACCTTTAGAGGCCTGTCGGTCGATTGGCTTCAGTCCATCGTGACCTCGCGCGGCCTCCGCGCTAGCTTGCCGCAGCAAGATGCGCCGGACCTCTACCATCGCTGCGATTATCGCTCTGCTTCCGTGCCCGTCAGCGGCACAGCTGATCGTCCATGCCGACCGAGCCCTGCGCGGAGTTCCTCCGCAGCTCATCGGAGCCAATCTCACCTCCTACAGCAAGTCCGGCAACAGCACCGCCGACTGAGTGCCCTGCTGCCTGGGGCCCGCCGCGATGCTTCCGCAACCGGTCGCCCTCTGGCGCACGCCGGGCATCGTCGGCGACTTCTTCCACATCAACGGCCTCTACGACAACGACCCCGCGCACTTCGGCAATCCGGGAAACGGCGTCGACATGGTGCACTGGCTCAAGGTGGCCGATCAGCTGCGCGGAGGACTGCTCCACGTCCTCAACATCAACGCCACCGACCAGGAGCTGGTCAACGAGATCGAGTACCTGAACTCTCCCGTACCGCCGAAGCCAGGAGCGGATTGGACGAAGACGAAGTGGCGGTTCGATCAGCAGGCGCCCGAAGGCTATTTCGCGTGGCTGCGCGGTCAACACGGGCACCCGGCGCCGGCCGGCGTGCGCCACGTGGAGATCGGCAACGAGATATGGAATTTCTACAACGACACCGACAACCGCTGTAAACACGATGCGACCTGCTACGGGGTGCAGTCCGCTGCGCTGATAAAAAAACTCAAGGCCAAGGACCCGCAGCTCCAAGTGGGCGTTTCGATCCTCACCATCGGGCAAGGAGCCAACAAAGGCTATCGCGCGCCGCGCATCTACCAGGGCCTCGCGGCAGCAGGCACGTACCCGGACTTCGTTTTCGACCACGCATATTACAATTGCGGATACACCAAAGAAGACGCTGCCCAAGCGTCGTACCAAGCTGGCTACGCGGACGTGCTGTTGACCGCCGCTGCCACCAACCGCCGCGAGCTGACCGCGGCTTTCCCCGCGTGCGGCAACTCGATCGGGATGTTTTTTGACGAATTCGGCCCGCAGGCGTGCGCCGGCAACGCCGACCGCTGGGAGGCGTTCGGCTATTGGGAGACCGCCGCCGTCGCGCACGTGTACGCGGCCGGCTTGCACGGCGGATACACCCACGTCAGTTACTACAATTGGAACGACGGCAGCGACACCGGCAACGACGGCCTCGTCTATGGCGAGCCCGGCGTGGTGGATGCAACTTTTGGGGCCTCTGGTTCGCCAGCAAGTTCGTTGCGGGCGCGGTGAGCGAGGTCGCCCTCGAGGGCGCGCCCGCCGCGCTGCGCGCCTTTGCCGTTTCCAGCGACAAACAACTGCGCGTGCTCCTGATCAACACCAGCGCGTCCGCGCCGCTGCAGCTCTCCCTCTCTGTCAACGGCCGCACTTCCACCGCGGCGCGTGCCTTTCGCATGGACCAGTCGTACGCGACCATCGCCAGCGTACCCGCTCACCGCAGCGGCGTGCCGCAAAAGGCGCCGGTTGCGTCGCCGGTGAGCATCGCCGCCTTCACCGCCGCACCGCTCTCTACCACGCTGCTGGAAGTCGACCTCGCCGAAGGCAGCGCTCCGCGCGCGGCGCCGGCAGGCAGCGGTTGCACCGCGGCGCCATCGCGCCACGGCGCAGCCTGAATACGTCGCTCGCGTTGAAACAAATCCGGAAATTGGACAATTAAGTGACGAATCCGAATTGTCAAAACGCGATGAGCGAAATATAGCGTGCCCTCATGGATCGACGGACCTTCTTGCGAAACGCGGCGGTGGGAGCAGTCGGGTTGGTGATACCGGGGCGCATCTCTGCGGCGGACGACCTTGCCGGCATCCGCGCCGAGATTGAAAAGCGCCACGACGAGGCGGTGAAGAGGCTGCAGCAGTGGATTGCCCAGCCGACCATCGCGGCGGAGAAGCGAGGGATCGACGATGGCTGCGAGCTGATGATCCGCATGCTGCGCGATGCCGGGTTCACCGCCGCTAAGCGCATTCCCAGCGATGGCGTGCCTGGAGTTCTCGCGACGCTCGACGCGGGCGCGCCCCGCACGCTTGGGATGTACTTCATGTACGACGTGAAGCAGGCTGACCCGGCGGAGTGGTCCTCGCCCCCGTGGGAGGGCCGCGTCGTCGACAAGGCCGGCTTCGGCAAAGTGATCGTCGGCCGCGGCGCGGTAAACCAAAAGGGCCCAGAGGCGACATTCCTCGCCGCGCTGCACGCCATTCGGGGCGCCGGTCGCAAAGTGCCTGTGAATTTGGTTCTGGTGGCGGAGGGCGAGGAGGAAATCGGCTCGCCGCATTTCAAGCAGATCGTCCAAACTCCTGAGGTGCGCGCCGCGCTTTCCAAATGCAGCGGCATCTACATGCCCCACGCTACGCAGGATCCGAACGGGTTGGTGACCATCACCCTTGGAGGCAAGGGCGTGGTCGAGCTTGAGCTCGTCTCCAGCGGCGAGAAGTGGGGACGGGGACCCAACCGCGACATCCACTCCAGCTTGAAAGCGAGCGTGGACAGCCCGCCCTGGCACCTGGTGCAGGCGCTGCACACCCTCGTTTCGGAGGACGGCAACACGCCGGCGATCGACGGATTCGCCGACCCGGCGCGTCCGCTGCACGATTGGGAAAAGAAGATGATCGCCGAGGCGACAAAGAAGCGGAGCGAGGAATCGCTGAAGAATCTGCTTGGGGTAAAGCGCTGGGTCCACGATGTGACGTTTCTCGAAGCGCAGGAGCGGCTCGCCTCGCAGCCGACGGTCAATATCGAGGGATTGGTCGGCGGTTATACGGGGCCGGGCGGGAAGACAATCCTGCCGCACCGGGCGGTCGCCAAGATCGACTTGAGGCTTGTTCCGAACATGACCGCTGCCGGCGCGCTCGACGCGCTCAAGAAGCACCTCGCCAAACGCGGGTTCGCCGACATCGAGGTGAACATGACCGGCGGGTACGATCCAACCACTACGTCGGCCGATTCGCCGCTCATCCGCGCCGAGCAGTCCGTCTACCGCAAGCTTGGAGTCGAGTCGGTGCTCTGGCCGAGGTCCGGCGGCTCTTGGCCGGGATACGTGTTCACCGGGGAGCCGCTGCGGCTTGCCGCCGGCCACTTCGGCCTCGGCCACGGCAGCGGGGCGCACGCGCCGGACGAGTACTACGTCATCGATTCATCCAATCCGCGCATCCAGGGCATGGACGGGGCGGTCCTGGCGCACGTGCAATACCTCTACGAGCTGGCCGCCGCGCCCTCCTGAGACGGAAGCGACCTCAGTTGTACGTTCGCACCAGTTGAAAGTTTGCTCTCAGCAGGTTGATACATAGAAATCCCGGGCCGGTTATTGTCCAAGCAAAATTACCGTACAGCCTCCCGTTGTTATCGCCGCTGACGGACAATGGCGAGTAATAGGTTCGAGCGACGCCTCCAAGACAGCCGGGGAAAATGGCGTTGCTCCATTCGGCATATTCCAGACCTCCTACCCTCGAGCTGTAAAAAGGAAACCCCGGGAAGAATGGCAAACAAGACCATTGGGGGAAGAGGTACCCGTAGTCTTTGCCCCACCCAGGAAAGTGGCTCGGCACTGTTTCGTATAGGGAATAGATAAACGCGCAACTCTGCATGCCAAACCAATTCCACGATAGATTCACTTGTTCAGAGTTGACCCAAAAGCCGGGTGGATCCGTAAAGTAACCTTGCGCGTATCCGGAGCTGGTGCCCGGGTGCGCGGCCAAGCTCGGCGAATCAAGTTGATCCTCCGGTGGCGTGCCGATCTCCATGTCGACCTCGCAGCCGGTGTCGGTGGCTCGCACCTCGGACAGTTGCCTGGCTTCGATGGCGCGATCTCCCGGTTCGAGAACGAGCTCGAAGGCACACGCGTCTGCTATGTCCAGTATTCGGCCAGGTTGCTCGACGATCGTGCCGTCAGGGCTCACCATCGACGATGCAGGAGCAGATACTGTGTCGGCCGGCTGGAGCGTTCCCTGGACCGTCTCAACATGGCTGTCAATCAATGGGTAAGTTGTCCTGGTTTGCGCTTCGCCTTGTTGAGCAACCAGGCAGGCTGCGCAGATGCTTTCCGCGAGAATGTTTCTGATGTTCATTTTGTACCCCTCCTGAGCATTGCAAGTGCGAAAGTGAGATTGATGCTTGGCGGCCCAATCGGTTCGTGCTGCCAGCTCGAGCACGATCCGTGCCGACCCTGCATGCCCTCGCCGCTACGCCTGCCTCCATCCGCCGCCCGGATGGACGGCGATCGCGTTGCTGCCTCGAGCGATACAGGTCGTAGTCACTTGCGCTACACCTCGGCTTCGACTCAGCGCGTCCATGCCCACCTCGCCCGGTGCATCTTTTTGAAGCCGGACATTCGATGCGGCGCTGATATCCCTGAGGTTGGCAGTTGTGTTACAGGCCCTTTCGGGGGAGCAAGGGACGCGGCCAGGATGCAAGACGCCGCAATTTTTGAAAAAGACAGCCTTGGAACACAGCCAATAAAGGTTGATTACGGCGAGGACATCGAGCGCAGCACTCCGGCGCCGCCCCGCGACACATCGCCGCGAAAGTCCCCTAGCGCCGGGCCCAGCGATGCAGCGTTGCAGGCATTGCACGCACAGGAAGCGGCCCGAACGAGCGGGCTGGGGCGCATCGTGGCGTTCTTGTGCCTGGTTGGACTGGCCTTCCTGCCATCCCTTCCAGCGAAAGCGGGCTGGCTGCAGCTCACCATGGGCGGCACGCTGCTGGTGTCTGGCGTTGTATCGGCTTGGGTCTGGTTGCGCGCTCGCAGTCCCGCGCGCTACACCAAGACGCTCCTTCGCCTCTTTGCAACGACCTGCGTGCTCGCCTCGTTCGTCGTCGTTTACTACGGAGGCGTTACCTCCACGCCGGTAGTCGTCGTGGCTCTTGGGATGGGCGTTCTCGGTTTGACGGAGGACCGGCGTTTGGTGCTCAGCGCAGGGGGAGTCGCAGTTGTTGGCCACCTCGTCATCACCGCCTTGATCTTGTTCGGGATCATTCCCGACCTCGGCCTTTACAGCGCAACCGCCGCGCCGATGCCCGCGCGCCTGTTCAATCTGTTCATCGTCCCGACCGTTTATCTTGTCACTCTATGGCAGGCTCGTCTCAGCCATCGGGCGATCGCAGGCGCGATCGAGGGACTCGATGGAGCGCTGCGCCTTGCGCACCAGCGCGAGGCACAGCTCGAGGAGGCGAATCAGCAGGTCGAAATCGCGCTCAGCGCGAGCGCCGGCCGGTATACCGGCAATCGAGTTGGCGACTACATCATTCTCCAGCCGATTGGCCGTGGCGCTTTCGGCGAGGTGTACGCCGCTCGCCACGCAACCACCGGCGGCCGCGCGGCGGTCAAGCTCTTACGCGCTCAGGCATTGGAGAGCTCCGCTGCCATGCGCCGATTTCTGCGCGAGGCGAAGGCCCTGTTGTGTTTTCGCGCGCCCAACGTGGTGACTGTTTTTGAGGTTGGCAAAGCTGCTGACGGCGAGCCCTTCATCGCAATGGAATTGTTGCACGGCCACAGTTTGGCCTGGCATCTGCGGCATCGACAGCTTTCCGCATCGGACGTCCTGGTCTTGACGTTTGAAGTGGCCGCCGGCCTGCAAGCCGCTCATGACGCAGGGATCGTCCATCGCGATATCAAACCACAGAATCTTTTTCTGCATCAGCCCCTCGAAGTAGCACGAGCCGCGCGCTCCGAGACGGCCGGGAGGACGCCCAGTGGCGGCAAACCGATCTGGAAGATCCTCGACTTCGGCGTCGCCAAGCTGCGGGGCGATGGCGAGACTCTCACGCGCGGAGGTGTGATTGGAACGCCGGGTTATCTCTCGCCGGAGCAGGCGCATGGCCATGCGGTGGACCATCGCAGCGACGTCTTCTCTCTCGGCGCGGTGGTGTATCGCGCGCTCACCGGTCGTCCGCCATTTGGCGGGAAGGACATGCCGCGAGTGCTCTTCGACATTGCCTACCGAACCCCGCCTCGCGTCGCGCAGCTTGCGCCGGGTTTACCCCCGGGCGTGGACTCGGTCCTGGGGATTGCGCTGGCCAAGCGTCCCGAGCAACGTTTTCAAACCGCACTCGACTTCGCGCGCGCTCTCGAAGCCGCGCTGGAAAATAAAGGGGCGTGATACATGTCACCCGAAGCAAGAACCCGAAGCGAAAGAGTGCGTCGCAATTCAGCAGAGTCATCCCTGCTCATACCCAACGCCAGGCGAACGCGTTCCAACTTCGAATGCGATGTCTACACCGAGAGCCTTACCAGCGACCCGCACGAGCACGCCCTCGTCCGCAGTTTTCGGTTGCTCGTGTTGTCAGGGCCAGATGCCGACGCGGTTTACCGCTCAACCGGCGACCGGGCGGTGATCGGCACCCACGCTTCGGCAGACCTGCTATTACAAGATCGCACGGCGTCGCGCTTTCACTGCGAGATAGCAGTGATGGACGGACGAGCGGTGGCTCGCGACCTGGGAAGCCTCAACGGCACACGGATCAATCATGTACCGGTGGTACAGGCATATCTGCGCAGCGGATCGCTGTTGTCTTTAGGACACACGCAGATTCGATTCGATTTCGGCCACGCGAAGGTGAAGATCCCTTTGTCAAGCGACCAGCGCTTTGGACTGATGGTCGGCCGCTCATCTGCGATGCGCGCCGTCTTCGCCGTGCTCCAGCGCGCCGCGCAAAGCGACGCCACCGTGTTGCTCGAGGGCGAGACGGGAACTGGCAAAGAGATTGCCGCTGAATCTATTCACCGCGAAAGCGCGCGCTGTGATGGTCCTTTCTTGGTCGTCGATTGCGGGGCGATCTCGCCCGACTTGATCGAAAGCGAGCTGTTCGGCCACGAGCGCGGCGCTTTCACCGGCGCCGTTTCCGCCCGGCGGGGCGCCTTCGAAGCTGCCTCGGGCGGCACGCTCTTCCTCGACGAGATTGGCGAACTCCGCCCGGATTTACAACCTCGGCTGTTGCGCGCGCTCGAGCGCCGCGAGATCAAGCGCATTGGATCCAACGACTATGTACCGATCGATGTGCGGGTCGTCGCTGCGACCAATCGCAATCTCAAATCAGAAGTCAATGCCGGCAGGTTTCGTTCAGACCTTTACTACCGCATTGCCGTGATACCGGTGCGACTGCCACCTCTGCGTGAGCGACCCGAAGATTTGCCGCTATTGGTCGAGCACATCCTGTCGAATCTCGGAATGCAGGATCGACCTGAGGTGGCGGCGCTGCGCTCAGATGCCTTCCTGGCCGACCTGCAGCGCAATCCGTTTCCTGGCAACGTCCGAGAGGTGCGCAACTATCTCGAGCGGTGCCTCGTCCTGCGCGAGCAGGTGCTGAGGCCGCTCGAGCAGGCTCAGGCTCCGGTGGACCCAGTCGACTCGCATCTGCCGTTCAAGATCGCGCGCGATCGCTGCCTGCGCAGTTTTGAGCGGGGCTACCTGGAAGATATTTTACGCCGGCACAAAGACAATGCGTCGGCGGCCGCGCGCGCCGCGGGGCTCGATCGAATGTATTTCTACCGATTGTTGTGGCGTAACAGTCTGCGCTGAAAGACCGCGTTCACATTTTCAATCCGGCTCGAGCGGCGTGTGTACCGACGAGATCGCCGGGACAACGCGCCGGAGCCGTTGCCCCGATTCGCCGAACTCCGGTTCCTACTTCAGAGCTGGCATGGCCATCGCTGGCGCCAGTGGTCCATCC
>Ga0126383_10000221_pt1 | contig 29685 bp, 18 predicted proteins | sample PanSoiMetPlot_35_FD_96882 | JGI IMG/M metagenome (GOLD analysis project Ga0126383, IMG submission 96882) | Tropical forest soil microbial communities from Panama - MetaG Plot_35 | ecosystem: Environmental > Terrestrial > Soil > Tropical forest > Bulk soil | place: Panama | collected 2016-02-17 | reverse complement strand
TTCGATCCGGTGCGTGAACGCTATGGAGCCGCCTTCGAAGATTTCATTCGCGACAAGGTCGCTATCGTTGGCGGTGACGTGGCCGAGGACAACCTCGGTTTCAGCGAAGAGGAAGCCGAACGGATTGCCAAAGACATCGACGTCGTCATCAACTCAGCCGGCAACGTCACTTTCAATCCAACTTTGGAAAGCGCGCTGCGGACCAACGTCGTCGGCACGCAGAATGTGATTGCCTTTGCCAAACGCATGAAGCGCCCCGCCCTGGTCCATATCTCCACCTGCTTTGTGGCCGGCAACCGCTCCGGACCCGTGTGGGAGGATGACCAGGTAATCGGCTACTTTCCACGAAAAAAAGAACTCAAAGGCGTCGAGTTCTCAGTCCAGCAGGAGATTGCCGATTGCGCCAAGATGTCGGAGCGGGCCCGTGAAGAGGCGAAGGACGCCATGCGAGTCGCCCAGTTTCGCGAACTGGCGCGCAAACGATTGAACGAGGAAATGCGCGACTCAGACGATCCGGACGCACTCGGTCTGGCGGTGGCGCGCGAACGAAAAGTCTGGACCCGTAATCGCCTGACCGAACTGGGCGTCGAGCGCGCCGATTTTTGGGGCTGGCCCAATATCTACACCTACACCAAGTCCCTCGGCGAACAATTGGTGGCGGCGGAAATGGGCATCGTGCGCAGCATCGTCCGTCCTTCCATCGTCGAGTCCGCCAAGGACTATCCGTTCCCCGGTTGGAACGAAGGCTTCACCACGACCGCGCCCATCATCTTCATGACGCTGAAGGGACAGCGGCAGCTGCCGGGCAATCCCAAGCTTATTCTCGACATTACTCCGGTGGATCAAGTCGCCGCCGTCATGCTGGCAGTGGCGGCCCAGGCCTGTGTCGAGGAGCCGAAGCTGGTCTATCAAGCCGCGACCGGCGATTCGAATCCAAATGATATGGAGCGGATCATTGGCCTGGTTGGCCTGTTCACGCGCCAGCAGGAATTGGAAAAGCAGGAGGGCCTGCGACTCTTCCGCGAAATCTCGGCGCGCATCGAGCCGTTTCGCGTCACCCCTGAGCGCTTCGACGCCACCTCGGTGCCGATGATGAACAGCGCGGCGAAAAAGGTTTCGTCCTTGCTCGAAAAAGCAAATCCGCGCTGGGGCGGCGGCCGCTATGAAGGTGTCATCAAGCGGATGAAGGACAGCGTGGATCGCATCGAGGAACAGACCCGCGAAGCGAAGCTGGCGTTCGAGATGTTCCTGCCCTTCACCTGCGAAAACGCCTACATCTTCCGCTGCGATAACGTGCGCGCGCTCTTTGCCCGCGTCAGCGAAGATGAAAGGCAACTGCTGACCTGGAACCCCGAGAAGTTCGATTGGTACGACTACTGGCTGAACATTCACATGCCGGGTCTGAAGAAGTGGGTCCTGCCCACGCTCGAAGAGGACATGCGCGCCCAACCAAAGCGCGTCTACACCTATCGCGATTTGCTCGAGATGTTCGAGACGACCACCAAACGTCACGGCACGCGCGTGGCCATGCGCATCGAGCGCGACGGGCACAAAGAGCAATACACCTATACCGACCTGCGCGAGCTGGCGACGCGCGCGGCGGCGTTCTTTGCGAGCCATGACATTAAGCACGGAAATCGGGTGATGTTGTTCAGTCACAACGCGCCCGAATGGGGCATGACTTATTTTGGCGTGCTCAAGGCAGGGGCGACTTGTATTCCGGTCGATCCCGAAAGCACGACCGAGGAAGTCGTGAACTTCGCGAGCGCCGGTGAAGCTTCCGGGATTGTGATCAGCGACAAGCTGAAAGAAGAAAGATCGGCGCTGCCGCAACAGCTGAAAGCAGCCGGGCTGGAGAACGTAAAAATCTGGACCTTCGGTGAAGTCTTCGAACTGGTCGACGAACAAACCGAAAAGGACCGCGTCTCGCTGCTGCCGGCCCGCGTTACCGCGCAATCGGTGGCCTCGCTGATCTTCACTTCCGGAACCACGGGCCGCCCCAAGGGGGTGATGTTATCGCATCGCAACCTCACCAGCATGGTCTCAATGCTGTCGTCGGTTTTCGACATGGACACCAGCGACGGCGTCTTATCGGTGCTGCCGCTACATCACACTTTTGAATTCTCGACCGGCTTCCTGACCCCCTTGAGCCGCGGCGCGCAAATCACTTATCTGCCGGAACTGACGAGCGAGCATCTGGCCAAAGCCATCAAGAACGGCCACGTCACCGGCATGGTGGGCGTGCCGGCCCTTTGGGAACTGCTCCATCGCCGCATCAAGAATCGGCTGAACGATCGCGGTAAGCTGGTTGCCGATGGAACCGATCTACTGATCAAATTCAACGCCTGGCTGCGGGACAAGACACCGCTGAATTTTGGCCAGGTGCTTTTCTATCCGATCCATGAAGGCATGGGCGGGCGCATCCGCTACTTCATCAGCGGCGGTTCGGCCCTTAATGAAAAAGTACAGCGTGATTTTCAGGGACTGGGCTTCACCATCCTGGAAGGCTATGGATTGACCGAGGCCTCGCCGGTGTTGACGGTGACGCGTCCGGAAAATCGCATGCTCGCCGGCACCGTCGGCAAGTCGCTTCCCGGAATCGAGATTCGGATTGCCGAACCCGACGCCACGGGCGTGGGCGAGGTGATTGCCCGCGGCCCGAACGTCATGGTGGGCTACTTCGGAAACGAGGAAGCGACCCGCAAAACGCTGGTCGATCGCTGGCTGTACACCGGCGACCTCGGCCGTCTGGATGATGACGGCAATCTTTATCTGGTCGGTCGATCGAAGGACATTATCGTCGACACGAACGGCAAGAATGTCTATCCGGACGAAGTCGAAGAGGTCTATCAGGATTCACCTTATATCAAGGAACTGAGCGTAATCGGATTGCCGGACGGCATCGGCGAAAAGGTCGCCTGCATGGTGGTTCCCGATCACGATTACGACATCGCGCTCTCGCGCGCAGAGGTCCGCCAGAAAATCGAAGAGCACTTTCGCGAGGTGTCCGCCAAGCTGCCTTATTACAAGCGGGTGAAGCTTCTGCATTTCACTGAAGACGAACTGCCGCGCACCGCGACCCGTAAAGTGAAGCGCCGCGAAGTCCTGACGATGATGCAGCAGATGGAAGAGCGGAACCGCGGCGGCGAGGCGCGCGGCGAAGAGGTAACCGGCGACGCTGCCTGGCTGATTGAAATTGTGGCCTCCGTTTCAAATCGGGCGCTCGATGAGATTTCGATCAACACGCGTCTCGGAGATTTGGGTTTTGACAGCCTGATGTTTGTGGAGTTGGCCCAGGCCATCGAGAACGGCGGCGGATCGCTAACGGCGCCGGATCGCCTGAATGAAGTGCAGGACGTGCGCGAGTTATTGACCGTGGTTACGCGGCAGGCGCCGCAAGCGGGCCGCCGCGAGTCGGCGCGGCTGCGACTGGAAACCGAAAAGGACGACGAGATTCATATTCCGGAGATTCTCAAAACTCTCGGCGGCCGGACCGTGACCCTGGCCCAGCGCGCGCTTTACGAACGGCTGCTGCGCACCAAATATGAAGGCCGCTCGAATATTCCTTATCACACCAACTTCATCGTCGCGGCGAACCACGCTTCGCACCTCGACATGGGCTTGGTGAAGATGGCGCTGGACGACGCCGGTGACGGCCTGGTGGCCCTGGCCGCCGCGGATTATTTCTTCGATACGAAATACAAACGCGCCTACATGGAGAATTTCACCAACCTGGTGCCGATGGAGCGCAGCGGCAGCCTGCGGCAATCGCTGCGGCACGCGCGCGCTTATCTCGATCGTGGTTACAACGCGCTGATCTTCCCGGAAGGCACGCGCTCAATGAGCGGGCACATGGCTGAATTCAAACCGGTGATCGGCTATCTGGCGCTGGCGGCGCGCGTTGGTATCCTGCCGATTTATCTGCAAGGGACCTACGATGCGTTTCCCAAAGGTTCGACAATTCTGAAGGGCCGGGACGTGAGCGCGCGCATCGGGCGATTCATTGACATCGACGAGTTGGAATCAATGACTAAAGGTCTGCCGCGGGCCGAGGCCTATCGATTGATCGCGGCGCGGGTGCGTCACGACGTGGTGAACCTCCGCGATCGGACCAACCTCAAATTTGATCCGTCGGAGATTCACGAACAATGGCAAGCCGAGCGGCGCGCCGGGAAGTTGCGCATCGAAGTAAGCGATGAAGAGTTCGCGACCGTAGTCTAGACGTAGGTCCCATAAGTCCTATTCGTCCCATTTATCCCATGGGACAAATAGGACCGATGGGACTTATGAGACTCAGGTGACCATGGCCACCAAGACCCCAAAGAAACGCACCGCTGCCATCGTGCCCAAGAAAAGCACGAAGCGGCACGCCGCCGTCGTCAAGAAAATTTCGCCGACGACTTTGATCACCGGCGGGACGGGCTTTCTCGGCTCCCAACTCGTGCGCCAACTGGTCGACTCGGGCGCCAAGGACATTCGGGTGATGGCGACGTCCATCCCTGAATGGCTGGCTGATCTGGGAGTCGATACCTGCGAAGGTTCAGTCACCAACGCAGATGATGTGGCGCGCGCGCTCGAAGGCGTAACTGAGATTTATCATCTCGCCGGCAGAGTGTCGCGGGAAAAGAATGATGCGCGCGAGATGTACAAGCTGCACGTCGATGGGACGCGCCTGCTTTGCGATGCGGCCAGGACCGCGGGGGTAAAGACCATCGTGCTCGCGTCGAGCAGCGGCACGATTGCCGTCAGCGAAAATAAGGATGAAATTGCCGATGAGACTTACGCGGCGCCGCTCGACATCATTTCCCGCTGGCCATATTACGCCAGCAAGGCTTACCAGGAGATGGCCGCGCTCGAAAGATTCAACGGCAAGGGTTTGCGTCTGGTGATCATGAATCCGAGTTTGCTGCTGGGCCCGGGCGACGATCGCCTGAGTTCATCCAAGGTCGTTCTGGATTTCATGGCGCGCAAAATCAGCGCCGTTCCCAACGGCGGCTTGAATTTCGTCGACGTGCGGGACGCCGCGCACGCGTTTCGCCTAGCGATGCAGAAGGGCCGTCATGGCGAACGGTATCTGCTCGGGTCGGTCAACTGGACGTTTGTAAAATTCTTCGATCGACTTGAACGATTGACGAAGATCGCTTCACCACGTCTCGCCTTCCCTTCCAAGTTCGCCGTGGCCGGCGCCCACGTGATCGATTCACTTTTCCGGCAATGGAACTTCACTTCACCCGTGCAGGCTGACGAAGTCGAAATGGCTGAGTACTACTGGTACTTCGATTCCATGAAGGCCAGACGCGAACTCGGTTTCGTCTCACGCGATCCCGGCGACACGCTTAATGATACGGTGCAGTATCTCCGCGAAAATTTTCTGGGCGGGAAATAACTCCTGGGAGTGATTATGGCTTCACCACGGTCGAGGCCGATGCACTCCGACTGCAGGTTGGATCGAGGCCGATGACATCGACTCTCACGTAGACGGTGCGACCCGCCAAATCATCTGTCGGAATCGAGATGTATTCGCCGGTGTTTTTGATTCTCGGCGAAAGATCCTCGTCGTTTGACGCGCGCGCTGACCACTCGAACGTGGTGCGTGAACGTGCTCCTGAAAACGCAGCTTTACAGGTTATTGCCGTACCCGCCTTGACCTGGTCATAACAGTTCACGGCAATCGCAGGACAATGACAATCGCCGTCCACACAATCCGGGCAGAACGAAATCGTCACCGTAGCAGGAGCGCTGGCGCGGTGTTTCTTGTCTTGAGCTTCCACTGTGGCGTGGTAAACGCCGGGTCCTGAATGGGTTAAGTCCCAAACCACTTCGTTCCCCTCGCCGACGACTTGGCCGCCCGTCACTGAATAGCTGTAGACAACTCGCTGATTAAAGCCATTCGCGGAGGCAGTCAGATGAACTCGTGGATCGTAATCTGTCGCGCACGCGCGAGATATGCTGTGCATGCAGGGCGGGCACGGATAGGTAATCGAGGTTCTCGCCGGGCGCAGCTCTACCGAAGGTTTATTAACTGCCAAGTCGTTCGCCGCGCGCACTTGGATCATTACCGACACCAGTACGGAAGCGAGCAAGGCAATCGCCGCGACGAAAGCGGGCGGGCCGAAGCGATGGATCGCAGAATTCATCGGCACGTCTAGCTGTTTGCGGATAGGAGGCCTTCGATCAAATGGCCCCCAACTGCCGGTACATTTTCATAAAGTCAAAGTTGTTCCAGGCCTCGACGATTTTCCCGTCTTTGATCCGGGTGATCGACATTCCGGTAAAATCAACCGGCGAGTTCGTGGCGTTGAAACCCAGATGATCTCCGGTGTGTTTGCCGCGCACGCGGCAACGGCTGGCAACCAGATCGCCTTCGGCAACTTGATCCTCGACGACAACTTCAAGGTCAGGAAAGGCGCCGCGAAACTGTCCATGAAAAGGCAGAAAATCTGCCGGGCCCCGCAGAGGATTGTTGGGATCGTCGGAGAGACCATGGGCTATGCCGTCGGCCGCAAACAGTTCGGCAACCGCATCTGCGCGCCCTTCATTCCACACTTCCTTAAACCAGCGGCGAATGAGCGCCTTGTTCTGTTCGAGCTTGTTCTCAGACATTGGGCAAGTCTCCTTTAGTCGAAGATTCTTCGTGCCTAATCGACATCTTTTTCGTCGATATGAAACTTGTGCAGCACCCGATGCGCGACGGGGGCAAGAATGATGCCCATCAGCGCGATAAAGATGACGCCGCTGAACAGCGCATAGATTGAGGCGAACAGTTTGGCGGCGTCACTCTGCAGATCGTGCACCGGCCCCATGCCGCCAAGAATCATTGAGGCTTCCAGCAGAGAGTCCACGAAATTGAAGCCGGCGATAAAGTGATAACCCGCGAGGCCGACGCAAAGGGCGATGAAAATCAAGACGATCGCGATCGCCAGCGACGCAAGGATGCGCTGAAAATAAATTGAGATGGGAGCCAGCCGATCGCGGCGCCGTTCGAACCTCAGAGGGCGATGATGAACTTTGCGAGATGGTGCAGTCATCGACTCAACGCCAGCCGTGAGACGCCGCCCTTTCCAGCGCGCGGGCATCCCTGCCCGCCTGAACGCGAAGCGCGAACAACCTTGCCTGGCTGCGTGCGCTGGCGGGCAGAAACGCCGCGCGCCCTATCACGGAACGCGCACCCGCAGCGCCTGGGGCATAATTTCAAACGTCACCGGCAAACGGCCAACGACTTCGCCATCCAGTTCCATCCGCACCTCTTCGTCCTTCTTCACCGGCCGCGCGGTCACCAGCTTCGCGAGCGCATGGGACACTTCATTCATGGCCAGATGCGCGCCAAAGTATAGCCGCGGGGCGTTGGCGAGGATACGAAACGAACTCGCATCGCCGATGGTCACGATGTCGAACAGACCATCGTCGAATTTTGCGTCGGGGGCGATCTTCATTCCGCCGCCGTAGTAACGCGCGTTCGCCACACAGAACTCGGCGATGCGCAGCCGCCGTTCCTGATTCTCGTCAAGTTGGACCTTCACTTCAGTCGGCGTGGCCGAAAGCGTGGTTTGCAACGTGGCGGCGGCGTAGGAAAGTTTGCTGGTCAACTTGCGCGGGGTGAACGCGGGAATCCATTTGCGCGCCTCGCCGGTCGAGGTGCGATCGAGGACGCTGGTGCTCATGCCAAAGCTGGCGACGTTAATGAAGAAGCGCGTCTCGCGTTCGCCGCGATCATTCACGAAAGTCACGCGGCCCGCGTCGATCTTGCGCGTGCGCCCGTCGCGCAAGGCCCGCGCTGCCGCGGCAATATTTGTCGGCAAACCCAGCGTGCGCCGGAAGTCGCTGCCGGTGCCGCCCGGAAGAATCGCCAGCTCGGTTTGCTGTTTCGATTCGATGATGCCGTTCGCTACTTCTGAGATAGTGCCGTCACCGCCGCAGGCGATGATGATTTTTGTTCCTTGCCCGGCAGCCTCGGCGGCGAGTTCGCGGGCGTGACCGGTCGATTCGGTGAATGATACGGTGAACGAACCAAAGTGCGTGCGCAGATCGCTGGCGATTTTCGGCCAGTTCTCCCGCGTCGCGCCGTCGGCTGAGGCAGGGTTGACGATGACTAAAGGGACAGACATGGAAACCTTGTTCCGGAAGGAACGAAATGTTTATAGACCATCGCGGGTCTTTTCAAAAGCGCGAGCCAACCATCAGCCGGGAGCGCTCGGGACGATGAACATTCTGCCGCTAACGCGGCGGCTCAGCTGATCTCATTGTGCGATCAGCTTCGCCGAGCTCCGCGATTTTGCTCATCACAAATTCACCAATCTCTTTGTAGGTGCGCAGATGGTCCTTCTTCGCGATGAACTCTGATAGATCAAGCTGCGCGCCGAAATGAATTCGAATCTTGTCGCCGCCAAACCAGTTTCCCAACACCTGCTTCGGGAGGTCATTTCCCAGGCCGGCGATAAAAACCGGCAACACCTGCGGGTTGGCTTCTTTAATCAATCTACCAACTCCCGGCTGCGGCCGCAGATATGAATACGGATCGTCGTTCTTGTTGCGAGTGCCTTCGGGATGAAATCCAATCACGTTGCCGGCGCCTTCGCGGCAAAGCTGGACCAGCCGCCGCAGGGAATATTTATCGAACGCCCGTTTCTCCGGCATCGGATCTTTTCCGGTCACGAAGAACGGCGGATACATAGACCACCACCCCATCACCAGGTTCACAAACATGCCGACCGGATTCTGGTAATAGAACCGGCCACGCACTGGAAAGAAGAGCTGTTTGCGCCACCTGGTTTTCCTGAATAAGGTCGTGGACACCACATACATATCGAAAAACGAACGGTGGTTCGCGACCAGCAGAATCGGTCTTGAATGGTCCACCGCCTCGACGTGTTCCAGCCCGTAAACCTGCATCAGGTTGTAAGTTGAAATCTGAATCCAGCCGGCGCCGAGAACGCTCTGGCACCAGGTCCAGAAGCGCTTCCAACCGCCGAGGTTCATGCGGTGGGTGAAATGAAAAGCGAAGCGCTCGAAAGATGAAAGGACGGCGAGCTCTTCAGCAGTGGGAACAATGGCGTCAGGCATGATGTATCCGCAGATGGCACAGATTACACAGATTCAGCGGCAAATTCATCTCCCCGATTCTTCTTCTAATTTGTGTAAGCTGCGTAATCTGCGGATGATTCAATCAATGGAAAAGTAGCGGGCTTCCGGATGATGAATGATTATCGCCGAGGTCGATTGCTCAGGATCGAGTTGGAACTCTTCCGTCAACTCCACGTCGATGCGTGCCGGATCGAGCAATTCAAATAGCTTCACCTGGTCCTCGAGATTGGGACAGGCCGGATAGCCAAAACTGAAACGGGAACCCTGGTAGCCCTGACGAAACAATTCATTCAGGTTTGCGGAGTCGTTGCCGGCAATACCGAGTTCCTGGCGAATCTTCTTGTGCCACAACTCCGCCAGTGCTTCAGCGCTCTCCACGCTCAACCCGTGAAAGTACAGATAGTCAGCGTAGTTGTCGCTCTTGAAGAGCTGCTGCGAATACTCGCTGGCGCGGCGGCCCATGGTCACCAGGTGAAAAGCCACCACGTCCATATTCCCTGATTCAACCGAAGCGAAGTAGTCGGCGAGGCAAAGGTGCTTGCCGGCCGGCTGTCGCGGAAACGTAAACCGCGTCAGTTCATTTCTGCTCGCACCGTCATAGATGATCAGATCGTTACCAGCTGACTGGCATTGAAAATATCCATAGACGGCGCGCGGAATGAGCAGACCTTCGCGTTCGCTGCGTGCCTTTAATTCTTCAAACACGGGGCGAACATGTTCAGCCACAAACGCCTGGTATTCCTCGGTCGACTTTCTGCCCTGTTTGAATTGCCACTGGCCTTTGAAGAGGGCCGTCTCGTTAACGTAGGCGAAGACATCGCTCAGAGGAATGTCGTGTACGACGCGCGAGCCGAGAAATGGCGGCTGCGGGATCGGCGCGGACGCGCTCACAGCTGATCGAGTCGTGTGGGTGGTATCGCCGATGGCTTTGGTTGCGCCGCGCGGTCGCGCTGGTTTGCGCAAGCCGAGTTTGGCGTCCTCGCCGACGAGATCCTCATCGTCGCCTACCCCGGGCCCCTCCGCTGCCGGCCCCTCTACGATCGCTGTGGCAGAGGCGGCCGCCGCCAGGTGTGCCTCGCCGTTGCCGGACATCAACTTGTCCATCGTGTGCAGGCCCGCGAAGGCGTCGCGCGCGTAGTAAAGCGAACCCTTGTAGAGCGACTTGAGATCGTCTTCGACGTAACGACGGGTGAGCGCGGCGCCGCCGAGGACCACCGGCACGTCGATGTTGCGCTCGTTCATCACCTCGAGGTTCTCTTTCATGATGAGCGTTGACTTCACCAGCAGGCCGCTCATACCGATGGCGTCCGCCTGGTGTTCCTCGTACGAACTGAGAATGGTCTCGATCGTCTGCTTGATCCCCAGGTTGATCACCTTATAGCCGTTGTTCGTCAGGATAATGTCGACCAGGTTCTTGCCGATGTCGTGCACGTCGCCCTTGACGGTGGCCAGCACCATCGTACCCTTCGCCGTGGCGCCGCCCTTCTTTTCCATGAATGGCTCGAGGTATCGCACGGCCGCCTTCATCGCTTCCGCGGATTGCAGCACGAAGGGCAGCTGCATCTGTCCGCTGCCAAACAACTCGCCCACCACCTTCATGCCTTCGAGCAGAATGTTGTTGATGATATCGAGCGCTGAATATGTCTCCAGCGCCAGCTTGAGGTTCTCTTCGAGCCCGATTTTCTCGCCGTCGATGATATGAAACTTCAGCTTTTCTTCGACCGTTTCAACCCGCGACTCTTTTTTCTTGCTCTTGGTGGTGACGCCTTCGAACAGCGTGGTGAATTCGCCGAGCGGATCGTAGGTGCAGACATCGCCGTTGAATTCGCGCCGGTCGTAGATCAAATCCAGGGCGACCTTCAGCTGCCGCTCTTCGATGCGATTCAGTGGCTCAATCTTGCTGGCATTTACAATCGCCGAATCCAATCCTGCGGCGACGGCTTCGTGCAGGAAGACCGAGTTGAGCACGATGCGCGATGCCGGACTGAGGCCAAACGAAACATTCGAGACGCCGAGAATGGTGAAGGCGCCCGGCAACTCAGTCTTGATCCGGCGGATCGCTTCGATCGTTTCCAAAGCGTTGCGCCGGTCCTCTTCAATGCCGGTGGAGATGGGCAGCGCCAACGCGTCAAAGAAAATGTCATCAGCCGGAACGCCGAGCTCTTTGGTCGCCTGATCGTAAGCGCGCCTGGCAATCTGAAACTTGCCCTCGGCGGTGCGGGCCATGCCCTGCTCGTCGATGGTGCCGATCACCACGCCGGCGCCGTACTTCCTGGCGAGATCAATGACCTTCGCAAAGCGCGGTTCTCCATCTTCATAGTTGGTCGAATTCAGAATTGATTTACCACCAGCGTGTTGCAGACCGGCTTCCATCTTCTGCCATTCGGTGGAATCGAACATCAGTGGGATCTTGACGTTGGTGACCAGGCGCGACGCGAGTTCATGCATGTCTTTTTCGCCGTCGCGACCGACAAAGTCGACATTGACGTCGAGCACGTGAGCGCCTTCGCGCTCCTGCTCGCGCGCAAGCGAAACCAAACCGTCCCAATCTTCGGCGTTCAGCAGGTCGCGCATTTTCTTTGAGCCGCTGGCATTGACGCGCTCGCCAACAATCAGAAATGAAGTGTCCTGCCGGTACGGTTGCTGGATGAATATTGAAGACGATGCCGCCGTGCGCGGAATGTCGCGTTTCCGCGGCGTGACGTTCTTTACTGCCTCCACGACCGCTCTCAGATGCGCCGGCGTCGTGCCGCAACAGCCGCCGACAACGTTGACTCCCAAGTCGCGCGCGAAGTGTGACAGTTCCTTTGAAAGCGATTCGGGCGTTTCTTTGAAGACGGCATGACCGCCGACATTTTCCGGAATCCCGGCGTTCGGAATCACCGAGACGGCGAACCTCGAATTCTGACAAAGATAACGAACGTTCTCGGTCATCTGCTGCGGGCCGGTGGCGCAGTTCATACCGAAGATATCGATCGGGAAGGGTTCCACGGCGGTCAAGGCAGCGGCAATTTCAGTCCCCATGAGCATGGTGCCGAAGGCTTCGATGGTGACTTGCGCGATTACCGGAACCCGCCGCTTTGAAGCTGCGAATTCTTCGAAGATCGCGGCAATCGCAGACTTCGTCTGCAAAATGTCCTGACAGGTTTCGACAATCAACAGATCGGCGCCGCCGTCCAGCAGGCCTTGCGCCTGCTCACGATACGAGGCCTTCATTTCGAGATAACCGATGTGGCCCAGCGTCGGCAGCTTGGTGGTCGGACCCATCGAACCAGCCACCCAGCGGGGTTTTTCTTTGGTGGAAAAATCGTTGGCGATCTGTCTGGCGAGCTGCGCGGCTTTGACGTTTAGCTCATAGGCTTTCTCAGCGATGCCGTATTCGGCCAACACGATCGAGGTGCTGCCGAAAGAATCAGTCTCCACCACGTCGCAGCCGACTTCGAAAAATCCCGCATGCACGTTCGCCACGGCTTCGGGCCGGCTGATGAGCAGATGCTCGGGGCAGCCTTCGAATTGGGGACCACCGTAATCATCGACGGTCAAATCCTGGGCGTGCAGATTGGTGCCCATGGCGCCGTCAAAGACGATGATGCGTTCTTTAAGAATCTGAAGGAAGTCACTCATAGGTCGCATAGGACCTGGCCGGGCTATAGGTCCCATAAAAATTCAGAAGCCCCGCGCTGGCGAACAACGCGGGGCTTTCATCAAACTTGATTACAACGGTTTGAAAGACTCACCGAGCTGTTTAGCCGATTATTTTTCGTGGCCGCAAGTCGCCTTAACTCACCACGGTTTTCAACGGTTATTGAAACATCGCCGGCGAAGACTGTCAACGGCCGAGCGCAGGCCGTAAAGAAGCCGGCGGCTGGCAACCGTGTTCTTCTCTGTGTCGCTTAAGCGTCATCCGTGTCTCTGTGGTGAAATTGGTTCAGAAAAGAAGTTCGCCACAGCGTCGCGGAGATCCGCAGGGACACAGCGTAAAATCTGATTTGGGACACTCCCGGCTGTCTTTTCTATTTACCATTTACCATTTACCATTTACCATCTTCTGCACAATGCGCCGCGCTATCTATCCCGGTTCGTTCGACCCGGTTACCAATGGTCACCTCGACATCATTCAACGCGGGTGCAAGTTATTTGACGAGATTATCATCGCGGTATTGGTTAATCCGGAAAAGACTCCGTTCTTTTCAGTCGAGGAGCGCTGCGACATCTTGCGTTCGATCGTAAACGAAATCGATTGCGGCGAATGCAGCCTGACAGTCGAAAGCTTCGCCGGATTGTTGGTGCAGTACGCGGCCGATCGGCAGGCGCATGCGATCGTGCGCGGTATTCGGGCCATCTCCGATTATGAATACGAATTGCAGATGGCTTTGATGAACCGGCGGTTGCAGCCGCAGTTGGAAACCGTCTTCATGATGCCGGCTGAGGCTTACTCGTACGTGAGCTCGCGTCTGGTGAAAGAAGTGTTTCAGCTGGGCGGAACAATTACCGGACTGGTACCCAATTTAGTAGAAGACCGAATGCGTGCTAAGTTCAAAGGTCAAAGTTTAAAATCCACATTTCACAATTCATAAACTATGTCAGCCACGAAATTCTCGTCCGCATTTCAAATTTCTGAAAACGTCGCCACGATGAAGAACTCTTCGACGTTGGCAGCGATGCAGGCCGCCGAAGCCCTGCGCGCCGCCGGCGCCGATGTCGTTGATCTCGGGCCCGGTGAACCCGACTTCGATACGCCCCAAAATATCAAAGACGCGGCCCTTGAGGCGATGCGGGCGGGAAAAACGAAGTACACGCCCGCGGCCGGCACGCGCGAATTACAAAAGACAATTATCGATATGTATCGTCGCGACTTTGGCGCGCACTATGAGCGCGGCGAAGTGATGGCGACCTCCGGCGGTAAACAGGCGATCTTCAATGCAATCGTTTCGCTCATCAATCCGGGTGACGAGGTTTTGGTTCCCAAACCCTACTGGGTTTCGTTTCCGGAGATGGTGGCCTTCGCGCGCGGGCGATCGTCTTTCATTGAGACCGAGGAGAATGGATTCGTGCTCACGGCTGACATCGTGCGGCGGGCGATAACTCCGCAGACCAAGTTGATTATTCTCAACTCGCCCAGCAATCCTTCGGGCCGGGTGATCCCGCCGGCAGAGTTCAAACAGATTATGGAAGTACTCGCCGAGAAGGAGATATATGCCATTTCCGACGAGTGCTATCTACGGTTCGTGTATCCACCGGCCAAGGTTTTCAGCGCCGCCTCGCTGCGGCCCGAACTGCGCAAGCAACTTTGTATCGCCGGCTCCTTTTCCAAGACCTACGCCATGACCGGCTGGCGCGTCGGCTACGCGCTGGCCAACACCGACTGGACCAAAGCAATGTTGAAGGTGCAGGGCCACTCGACCAGTAACGCGACGTCGATTTCGCAGGCCGCAGCCATCGAGGCGCTCAACGGGTCCCAGGACTCGGTGGCAGACATGCTCGCCGAATATGGCCGTCGCCGCGAGTGGCTCCTGAAAGAGTTGAATCAGGTTCCTGGTTTTCGCTGCGCCGAGCCCGAGGGGGCTTTCTATGCGTTTCCCGATGTGCGCGGTTGTTTGAAAGGCAGTATCAGTACCTCGGATCAGTTTGCCAACGAACTCCTGGAAAAGGAGCAGACAGTCGTCACCGATGGCGCCGGCTTTGGGGCCAGCGGATTCATCCGCATCTCGTATGCAACCTCGTTGGAGCGTTTACAGGAAGGTATCAAGAGGATTAAGCGAGTCGCTGAGCGCTGCATCGCGTAATTTGGAGTCCGCCGGCTTGACGGCTTTCGTTGGTTTCGCCTTCAGTCGTCAATTCCAAAACGCAAATCAGGACCAAAGCGGCGTCAAGCCACCGCGCTGCAAAAAAAGAGGCGGGCAAAGTGCCCGCCTCTTTAGTTTTTGTTCACCGGACGCAGCAATGCGTGTGCGCTCTGTTTAGTACAGATTGAAGTTGTACTGCAGCTCCATGTACATCGAGACCGGATGACCGTCCTTGGTGGCCGGCACAAAGCGGATGCTCTTCGCGGCCGCAATTGCACGCTCAGTCAAACCATCTGGTAAGCCGGAAACCGCACGAATGTTGGTAACTTGTCCGCTGGAAGAGAACACCGCGCGCAAGGTGACCGTGCCGGTAATCTGGTTCTTACGAGCAGCCTCGGTGTAGGTTGGTTCCGGTTTCTCCAGCACCTTGGCTTTGGTAGTTACTTCCTTGCCGCTGAAGATCTTGTTGTAGTCGCCGCCGCCGCCACCACCGCCGCCGGGACCGCCGCCGCCTTCATTGCGGTTGCCGCCGCCGGTGTTGCCGCCATTGCCCGGACCATAACCACCACCGCTGCCTGGGCCAACGCCGCCGCCAGTGCCGCTCCCAATGCCGTTGCCGGTGCCGGGGCCGGACGAAGCGACGGTTGATTTCGATTTCGGATCGCCATAGTTCAGCTGACGCGTGTCAGGCGGGAATAAGACCGGATCAGCATCGAGCGTGGCCGGCATCGGCAGCGCCGGATTCTTGATTACCGGCGGATGCGGATCGGGAGCCACGACTTGCGGAATTCTCAAGTCTGCTTGCGGCAGTTTTCCAAACGACGCCGGCGCTTGTTCTTCGCGTCCGCCGCCGCCGCCACCGCCGGCCTTTTCCTGTTTGGGCTTGCTGCCGCCGCCGTTACCTTTGGCCATTCCGGCAGTGCCTTCATCAGGCGTCGGCTGTTCATTCGGGATGTCGGAGATCACCTCCGTCAGCTCAAGCTCTTCCTGCTTGGCCAACTCAGCGGCTTTCGCCTGCTGGTGACGGTCCCACATAAACGCACCGCCGACGACCACGAACAGCAGCGCAAAGCTGGCAATGATTCCTGAAAGGACGTTACGGGAATCAGAAGGTTTGGCGCCCATTACGGCTGCGCCACGATCTTTGCCCAGCCAGGTCGCAAATATTCCCAGCAGACCCATAAAACCAAGCACCGCGACGGCAACCATGGTGCGTTTGGAAGGGCCGCCCGCGCCGCTGCGATCGAGCAGGAAGATGGCGCCCACCAACACGACCATCGCCGCGACGGAAAGCACCATGGCTACGACCACGTCACGGCTCGAGAAGAACTTGCCCAACATTGCGCCATAGCCCTGGATCGAACGCTTGGTAAAACCAAACGGATCGCGTTTGAACTCGGGCCAGGTCAATTGGTAGTTGTGCCCCACTTCCGCGAAGGCGTCACCCAAGCGCGGCAGCAGACCCTTGTCTGCCAGCATCGTCAGGTGATATTCGCCAACCATTTCGTGCGGCACGATGCTGCCGGTTCCACGTGCTCTGATGGGGACGGTAATTTTCGGCACGACATGCGGCGGCCAGACGGCCGGCTGATCCTCAACTCGCGGCGCCTCAACTGCCGGAGGCACATTCTGTGGCTCAGCTGATGCGGTTGCCGCCGACTGAACCGGCGCTGGTGGAGCCGCAGGCGCCGACTGAACCGGCGCTGGTGGTATTACTGCCTGGGGTTTGACCTGGCTGGCCGTCTCAGACATCGGGTAGGAAGATTCGACGTCGACCGGCGCCGTCGCCTGCGGCGGCGCCGCTGTGGGAGCCGGAGCCGCGCTGAGGGGCGTTCCATCTACCGGGCAGAAACTGAAACGATCCGCGAATTGCTCCTGGCATGTACTACAAAATTTCATTTTAACTACCTCGCTGTCCCGCTGGGGATCAAGTGAACTCATCGATTGACGGTATGAAGCCGCGACGCGTTGATCCAAAGAACCGGGAGCCTCAGGCGCATTCCACTTATTAAGCAAAACACGCAGCTCCTCGTCCCGCATGAATCTGGAATCGGAATTACTCATGTCCAAACCTTATGCGGACGATAACTGCGTTTACGCCCGCCTCACTGTAGCAGTTTCGCGGCCAATTCGGAAGTATCGTCCCAGGCTCGCGCGCAGCTTGTCGCGCGCCCGGAACAGCCGCGCTTTCACCGTGTTTGAGTCGGCGCCGACAATGGCGCCAATCTCGGCCAGCGAAAGATCTTCATACTCAAAAAGAACCAGAGCCTCGCGTTGCAGAGGAGGCAAACCCGCTATCGCCCGGCGCACTTCTGCAGCCAATTCGTCATCGAGCAGTCTCTGCGATGGCTGATGATTATCCGGCGTCGAAAACGCCTCGGCATAATCATCAAGCGGCGCTTCACGCTTGAAATTCAAATAACGCTTCGCCGATTGGTTGCGCGCCGCCGCGAACAGATACGTTCGCAACGAAGCCTTGCCGGCGTCGAACCGTGCCGGCTCTTTTATCAAAGAGAGGAAGCAGTCATGCGTGACGTCTTCAGCGGCCTCGGCCGAACCCAACATTCGGTATGCGAATCGAAAAATCGGGTTACGATAACGCTCATATAAAACCTGAAACGCCTTCGTCTCGCCTTTCGCTGCCGTCTCAAGCAGCCGCTCGTCTGTCTCCTGATATTCCAATCAAAGCGCTCGATCCTGTAGGAACCAACTCCCTACTGTTGTATTACGACCAATTGCTACGAAGTTACGGAAAATATTTTGTCGGGGGCGAAATTATCGGCCAATTAGGTCCCGCCCACGATTCAAATTAGCGGCGATCTCGCTGGGCTGAGGGCTTTGATGCCGCGAAATGGCTTCAGGTTGACGGGTTTACAGGCGACATCTAAACTCTTTTTTCCGACATCCGAAGACCTGCTTTCCAGCGCTCAGCCTGGCTGATGGCTTGCTTCAGGAATTCCCAGAATGGCTCAAATTATAAACAAAACGGCGATTTCCACGGCCGCCTTGCTGCTCGCGCTGATGCTTGCGGCTCCGCACTCAACGGCGCACGCACAGGCAGTTCCCCAACCTGAGCGTGAGCAACTGCTGAACGGCTTAACAATTCTTTACGGCAATCGCCCGGGCGATCCTAACGTGTTGCTCAAGCTCAGAATTAAGAGCGGCGCCGCATTCGATCTGGCAGGCAAGGCGGGCACGATGTCCTTGCTGGCGGACGCAATGTTTCCCGAAAGCACGACTCGGGAATACGTCGCAGAACAGCTGGGCGGGAGGCTGGATGTCACGACCACATACGATTCGATTGACGTCACCATCTCCGGCAAGTCGAGTGAATTGGAGCGCATGATCGAAATTCTGCGCAATGGAATTATCAATGTGAATCTCTCAGCTGAAAGCGTCGCCGCCCTGCGCGCTGAACGAACCAAACAATTGGCCGAGAAATCGTCGAGCGCGGATGCTGCGGACCGGGGAGTCGCGACGCGCCTGTTTGGATCTTACCCGTACGGCAGTCCCTCACAAGGAACAGTCGAAACCATCGCGAAAATAGAGCGCGCCGATTTGATGCTGGAGAGAGAGAGGTTCCTGAATGCTGACAACGCCGCACTGGCCGTGATTGGCGGAGTTGAAAAGGCGCGGGTAATGCGCGCGCTGCGCCAACTGTTGGGACCATGGCAGAAGGGCGATCGGATCGTGCCGGCGACTTTCCGCCAGCCGGGCGCCGTAGACGACCGCGTGCTGGTGCTCGATCAGGAAAGCGGAAAGAACGTTCAGATCCGGCTCGCCGTCCGCGGCCTGTCGCGTTCTGATCCCGATGCCCGGGCCGCATCGCATCTGGCCCAGATAGCGAATATGCGCTGGCAAAAAGCGGTTCCCGAGCTCTCGACAACTTCTCTCGTGCGCAATGACGAGTACGCCCTGGGGGGCATGTTCATGTTTGCGGCCACCGTCCCGGCAACGTCTGCAAACAAAACAATCGCCGCCGCAAGGAAGATCATGACCGACCTCGCCGAGTCAGGCCCGAGCGAAGGAGAAGTTCCACGCACGGTTGTCCCACCGGACTGGCCGTCATCGCCCGCAGTGGCGTCCGTTTGGCTTGACGCCGAGTCGTACAAAGTGCCGGCAAACAAACTGGTTGAGGCTACCCCGATTACGGCCGCGGACATGCGGCGCACCGCTGCGCGTCTGTTCGCGAACTCAGCCCCGCTGGCGATCGTCGTATTAGGCAATGCGGCAGAACTACAGACTCAATTAGGATACAAGGTTGAACTCCGCTCAAACGCTCCTGAACCATCGAAACCCGAAAAGACGCCACTGACTACGCCTAAGAAGCCCTGATTTACAAAAGTTTCGCAAGAGCCTTGCAACCATTTAAAACTCCGTATGGGCTTAACTGATCCCGGACAGAGAACGACTGAAGAGCACGCTCGGCGGGTTCGCGAAATGTTCGCGAAGATAGCTCCTCGATACGACCTGCTCAATCACGTCCTGTCCGTGAACATTGATATTCGGTGGCGCCGGCAGGTGGTGAGAAAGCTGAAGCCGCTCTTGCCTGAAGAGGCTCGGGTACTAGACGTAGGCTGTGGCACCGGCGACCTGAGTATCGCGCTATTTGAAAACACTGCTGCGGAAGTAACGGGCATCGATTTTTGCGGTCCGATGCTGAAGTTAGCGAAGCATAAAGCTCCGCAACTTCAGTTCATCGAAGGCGACGCTTTGAGATTGCCTTTCGCGGAAGCCTCGTTCGACGGACTGACGATTGGTTTCGCTCTGAGGAACCTCGCAGATGTTGATCGAGGCTTACGCGAACTGCTCAGAGTTCTGAAACCGGACGGCGTGGCTGCAATTCTGGAGTTTTCGCATCCAGTCAGTCCGGTCTTCTCGTCGCTGGTGAGCCTTTATAACTGGCGTTTACTGCCCTGGATTGGTGGTTTGGTCAGTGGCTCGCGAGGTGCATATGAATATTTGCCTGATTCAATTTCCAGGTTCCCGAATCAGGAGACGCTGGCATCGATGATGCAGGCAGCAGGTTTTGCCGAGGTTGGTTTTGAAAATTTGAGCGGCGGCATTGCCGCGTTGCATACAGGCCGCCGCAAATAGCCCAGGAGATCTGGCGACGCAAGTGCTTTCTGCTTGCGCCACAGATTGATTGCGGTCCTTGTGACCGGCAATCATCAAAGCGTAGTCTCAGGGGCTCGCGTAGCGGATTGATTCGGTTGTCGGGGCCGGATTGGTTTGCGAAACGGGCCCCGGCTACGTTTTTTCTTTTTCCGCGAGCCGGTGTCTCCATCGACACCGCGATCTGATATCATCCGCCATTCATGTCAGAAGCCCGCCCGTGAGGGAGGGCAGATTGCGGCAACGGCGTCCTCCGGGAAGCCTGCCCTCCCTCGCGGTCGGGCTTCTGACTCAAACGCCGCCGCATGAAATACAGACTGTTCGGATTGCTACGCCGGATCGGATTGTTGATCTTAGTCGTCTGGACCGTCGTGTCGCTGGTCACAATTCTGATCGAACTCGTGCCGGGCGATCCAGCCGTGGCAGTGCTCGGTGAACAAGCAACCCCTGAACAACTGTCGCAGTTCAGAACCAGGCATGGGCTCGACCGGCCTGCCTTCTTCTTCGGGTTCCCCGCTGATGACCGTGGACAACGCCACTTCAAATGGTACGGATTGAGCAATCGTTACGACGACTATTGGGTCGCGATTCTTCACCGAGATCTGGGGACGTCCTTTCGTACCGATCAGCCGGTCTTTAATCTAATCCTCGAACGTTACCCGGCCACGATTGAACTGGCCCTGGCAGCGATGCTGGTGGCGGTAACCATCGCCATACCTCTGGGAGTGATTGCCGGTAAGAACCGCGGAACCCTGATCGACAATTCGCTATCGGTGCTCGCCTTGATTGGCATTAGTCTGCCCGGATTCGTGATTGGCCCAATGCTGGTCTACGTGTTTGCCGTGAAGCTCGGCTGGCTGGCGCCGTCAGGGCGATTTGAAGCCACCGACATTATTCTGCCGGCGGTGACGCTGGGCGCCGCCCTGTCAGCAATCCTGACCAGAATGGTGCGATCCTCCGTCATCGAAGAACTGGGTGAAGGATATGTGCGTACCGCGCGGGCAAAAGGATTGAGCGAGGGCGCGGTGGTTTACAAGCATGTTCTGAAGAATGGATTGATCCCGGTCGTTACGGTTCTCGGTCTGCAGCTCGGGATCTTGTTGGCCGGCGCCATCATCACTGAAAAGATCTTCGGCTGGCCAGGTTTGGGTTTGCTGCTGGTGGAAGATGGGATCGGCAAACGCGACTACAGCATCGTGCAAGGTTGTGTCCTGGCGATCAGCACCACGTACATCGCCGCAAACACGCTGACTGACATGTTATATCGCTGGCTCGATCCCCGAATCAGGGTTTCATGATTTGGAGTGCGCCGACTTGCCGGCGCTTTAGTCTGAAACCAAAGCGGTGAAAGGTCACCGCACTCCAAACAAAGCTGGCAGCGCGAAACAGACACGTTACACGAATGAATCGTCTCTCAATCATCGGCCTGGTAATCGTCATCATCTTTGTCGTCGTGGCCATTTTCGCGCCCTGGATTGCGCATTACGACGTCGGCGCTACCAACCTGGCGATGCGCTACATGCCGCCGTCGGCGGCGCATTGGTTCGGCACCGACTCTACCGGCCGCGATATTTTCTCGCGGGTCGTGTTCGGTGCGCGTATTTCGCTCGAGGTCGGCGTCATTGTCGTGCTGGTGTCGGCTTTCACCGGCACGCTGATAGGCGCAATCGCCGGTTTCTACAGCGGCTGGGTTGATGCGATTCTGTCCGGATACATCTTCAATGTCTTTCTGGCGTTTCCCGGGTTGCTGTTGGCAATCGCGCTGGTGGCCTTTCTCGGCGCCGGATTAAACAAATTGATCTTCGCGCTCTGCATCATCGGCTGGGTGGGCTATGCGAGATTGATTCGAGCCCAGGTCTTGAAGGTTCGCGAATACGATTTTGTGCAGGCAGCGCGCGCGCTCGGGGCCGGAGACTTTCGCATCCTGTTTGTTCACATTCTGCCCAACGCAATTCAACCGCTGATCGTGCAGGCAAGCCTCGGCATGGCCGGCGCCGTACTCTCGGAAGCCTCGCTTTCGTTTCTGGGCCTCGGCGTTCCGCCGCCGGCGCCTTCATGGGGAGTGATGATCGAAGAGGCGCGCGATCTCTCGACGCTTCAGGCAGCGCCACACGCGCTGATCTTCCCCGGTCTCGCGATCGCATTGACCGTCCTCGCTTTCAATTTTATCGGCGATGGACTGCGAGAATACCTTGATCCGCGTCAGCGGCGTCGGTAACGAATTGTGTTGATGGGGCGGCTAGAGGGGTTCGAACCCTCGACCTCCTGATCCACAGTCAGGCGCTCTAACCAACTGAGCTATAGCCGCCGTAATGCCGGAAGGTGCAGACGCAATTGTAGCTGGCGATGGGCTCAGAGCAAAGCGAAGGGGCATGTGACAAGGGACAACGGGACAAAGGGGAAAAGGGGGAAGGGGGCAAAGAACGGCGAAGCGCTAAGGGCAAAGAGCCCTCCACTGCTGCGCAGCTCTCACTCGTTACCCTCGCCTCGATCGTTTCCCCTTCCCCTTCCCCTTTGCCCTTTGCCCTTTCCTCTTTGCTCCGGTTGCAGTATTCTTCGCACGCCTGCTGAAACCTTTCCCTGGAGTGAGCCATGAAAATCAAAGTCCGTCTGCGAACTATCAGTGTTTGCCTGCTCGTTTTGTGTCTGGCCGTCGTCGTGTCGCGGTTCTCAACCGGCGTATTTGCGCAGAAACAAGATAAGACCAAAACCGCACATCCGAGCGCGCCGCCAAAGACAGATTCGAAGGTCAATACCGGCCCCAACAACGACGCCTACGCCGCCAAGGTCAAGGAGTATACGACCGAGTCCTACTTCATGACCGAACTGGTGGACCACCTGCCCGCTTCGGATAAAGTTCCCTCGCCCGACAAGATCAATGGCTATGAGGTCGGCGCCCCGGGCCACCTCACCTATTCGAAAGATCTCTATCGCTATTATCGCGAGTTGGAGAAGACCACTCCGCGCGTACGCGTCTTCACCGCGCCCGAGAAAAGCGAAGAAGGAAAGGAACAGCTGCTGATTGCCGTGGGCGACGAAGCAGCGATCGCCAAACTCGATCGTTATAAAGAGATCACGGCTAAACTCGCCGACCCCCGCAAAATTACTGACGCGGAAGCCGAAGCATTGATCGGCGAAGGCAAAGCTTTGTACTGGGCCTCCGGCTCGATTCACTCGCCTGAGACTGGTTCATGCGAAATGCTCATGGAACTGGCTTACCGGCTGGCCACTGAAGAGAGTCCATTCATCCAGGCGATACGCAAGAACGTGATTGTCCTGATCACGCCGGTGCTCGAAGTTGATGGCCACGACATGATGGTCGACACCTACAACTATCGGAAAGCCAATCCCAACAAGAACACGCCCTCGCTGGTCTACTGGGGAAAGTACGTGGCCCACGATAACAACCGCGACGGCCTGGGAATGGCCCTGGCCCTGTCACGCAACCAGATGAAGACTTTCATCGAATATCATCCGACGATCCTGCACGATCTGCATGAGTCCGTGCCCTTCCTCTACACCTCGACGGGCACCGGTCCATACAATGCGTGGCTCGATCCGATTGTGATAGACGAATGGAATGTGCTCGCCTATCACGAGATTGAAGAGATGACCAAGCGCGGCGTGCCGGGCGTTTGGACCCACGGCTTCTATGATGGATGGGCTCCGAACTACATGTTCTATGTCGCCAACGGTCACAATGCGATTGGACGTTTCTACGAGACCTTCGGCAACAGCGTCGCCGACACGCAGGATCGGACCGTCGGACCGCAGTCGCAACGCGATTGGTTCCGGCCGAACCCGCCGCAACCGCGCGTCAAGTGGTCACTCCGCAACAACGTCAATATGCAGGAGTCCGCCATCCTGCTGGCGATGAACTTCGTCTCCAACAACAAAGAGCGTTTCCTGAAGAACTTCTATTTGAAGAGCAAACGTTCGGTGGCCAAGGCCACGAATGAAGGGCCGGCGGCGTGGATCGTTCCGTCGGATCAGGCACGGGTTGTCGAAGCGGCCGACATGATGAATTTACTGCGGCTCATGGGCGTGGAAGTTCATACGGCCGACAAGGAAATCACCGTCAAGGATCAGAAATATCCCGCGGGCTCTTACGTGATCCGCATGGACCAGCCCTATTCACGTATGGCGGACATGTTGCTCGATACGCAGTACTACAACGTGAACGATCCGGCGCCCTATGACGACACGGGCTGGACGCTCGGCGCGATGCGCAATGTGAAGACAATCCGCGTAACTGACAAATCGGTATTGCAAGCGCCGATGACCCTGCTGAAAAGCGATGCGAAGGTAACCGGCAGCATTTCATCGTCTGCCGCCGCGCCGGTCGCTTATGTCATCAATCACAACGCGGAAAATACTTTGATGTCTCTGCGTTACAAACTGAAGGATCTAAAGATCAATGCGGCTGAGGATGCGTTCGAAGCCGGCGGACAGAAATTCAACGCCGGCAGTTTCATCATCAAAAGCGCGGACAACTCCGGCGACCTGAAGCAAATGCTCGCCGGTCCAGTTGCCGATTCAGGACTCAAAGCCGTGGCCGTTGAAAAACTGCCGGAGATCAAGATGCATCTGCTGGCAGTGCCTCGCATCGCGATTCTCCACACTTGGACCAACACCCAAAACGACGGCTGGTTCCGGATCGAATTCGATCGGCTGCAAGTTCCTTATACCTACATATCCGATCAAGTCATCCGCAACACGCCGAATCTGCGCGACAAATTTGACGTAATCATCTTTCCGCCCGTCGGCGGCTCGGCCCAGACCATAGTGAATGGCATTCCCATGCGCGGCGACCCGATTCCATGGAAAGCGAGCGAAAGCACGCCGAACATGGCGTTAAGTCCGGACCAGACCGAAGACATGCGCGGCGGCATGAGTCTGGCCGGCGTCATGAATCTGCAAAAGTTTATTCAAGACGGAGGTCTCTTCATTCCGATCACTAACTGCTCTCGCCTGCCGGTCGATTACGGCATTGTCACGGGCGTAAACATTCAGACGACCCGCCAGCTTCAGGCGCGCGGCTCTGTCTATAACGCTACGTTCGCCGACAAGCGCAGTCCGATTGCGTACGGCTATGGCGATACGCTGCCTGTCTATTTTAATCAAGCGCCGGTGTTCCAGGTTGGCGGCGGAGGCGGTGGCTTTGGGGGCGGCGGTGGTGGCGGCGAAGGTGGCCCTGGCGGCGGCGCAGGAGGTGGCCGCGCTTCCGGTCGCGGCTCGCTGACTGATCCGGACATTGTTCAGGCCATGCCCCAGGCAGCGCCGCCGAGCCGGCAAAGTCCCGAGCAGGCAGCGCAAGAACAAAGACAACAGCAAGGCGCCTTCTTCGTGCCTTTGAATCAACGTCCGCGGATTATTCTTCGATTTGCCCAGGACGAAAAGAACCTGCTGATCAGCGGCATGCTGGCCGGCGGTTCAGAACTGGCTAACACCCCCGCGGTCGTCGATGTACCTGTGGGCCAGGGACACGTGGTGATGTTTGCGAACAACCCCATGTGGCGGCATCAGACACAAGGGAGCTTCTTCCTGATTTTCAACGCGGCGCTGAATTATGATCACTTGAATTCCGGCCGCGATGGCTCAACTGCACCGGGCAACAATCGGACCCGAACCGGCGACGACGATCAATAAGATCGTTTTGACGGACATAAAAAGGGCCGCGCGTCATCCCGACGGCGGCCCTCTTTTTTGGGCGCGAGATTGGCGCCCCCGGCAGGACTCGAACCTGCGACCCTCTGCTTAGAAGTCCGAACGTGCGAACTTCTCTGCCGCCGCTGACCGCCGCTGTGGGCGGAAACCTTAGCAATTAAGCAGTCATATCCTTAATCATCGCCGCTAGTGACCGCTGGTGACCGCTGGCCGGAGTTTGGTTGGAGGGGCGTGTGCCCCTCATGGCCAGTGCTCATATCCGGGAGCGCGCGGGAAATTCGGCCCGAATGTCTGGGTGCTGGTTCAGCAACTTAACTATCGATTGAGCGTTGCTGAAGCCAAGGAGTTTGGCGGCTCGAGAGAAATTACTTCCCTCTTCAGTCTGAGTTGCAGCGAGCGCTGCGCGGAGGATTTCACCCTCGACCTGGAGCAGTGTTCGTCCCTGCAGCAGAGAATCTAACTTTGCTTGAGCGTCCATGGCAGGCTGAATTGGAGCTGGCGAGCCGTAGTTTCACCGGCGCTTCCCGCCAAGGAGCGCCTTGCCTGGCTGTTCGCTGACGCCCAGCGATTCCAGGCACGTCTAGCCAGCTCCAAACTTTAATCGAGTGGCGTCCTCGACGGTGATGGCAGCGGCGACGGATCCGGACGTCCGTTTGCCGATTCAGGCAGAAGTGCAGACGGAGCCAGGCCTTTCCGTTGGAAAACCAGATTACCGCCTTTGTCTTCGATCCATTCGCCGGCGCCGGTGTCCAGTCCTAGTTGCGCGCCGACTTTCGTCAAGGCGAGTTGCATTCTGGCATCCGCCGTCTCGAGCTGGGACTGCGCTAACGAGAGCTGGCCGCAGCTGACGAGCGACAGCTTTGCGGTCCCAGCGGATTGAAGAGCCTGGCGTCGCATCTTCAATTCCTTGATCGCTGCTTGCAGGACGGCCTGCTGGTCTCCGGACGGCGTAATTGTTTCCGTTTGCGTTTGCCCCTGGGTGATAGCGATTGAAACTATCGTGACGATCAGAATTAGAAATCGTCGGTTCATGCGATCCTCCTCCTTTGCGATCCCATTCTAATACCGTCCCGCATCATTGTAAGCAATGTAATTTCCGCCGCTCGCCACCAACCGAACACTCTTGCCGCTTGCGATCGTCAGAGTCGATTGCGCGCTGGTGCCTCCCACTCGTGTCGCGTCGATGGTTGATGTTGTCGGAGTAATCGTTACAGTGCCAGCTCCTATAGTCCCAAACTTTGCATCGAACGCGCTGAATCCTCCAGTTGCCTGGGGAAGCGTGACGGCAATTGCACTCCCATTGCTGAAAGTGAGGACCTTACCGCTATCGCCAGAGACTACCGTGTAGCTCGTTCCGGTCTGGGCGTTGAAAGTATCACCTTCGAAATTTACTGTCTGATCCGTGCCGGGCTGAACGGTGAGGATCGATGTGGGACTTGTAGTGCCGATGCCCACGTTGCCGTTATATAGAGCCGTAAGGACCTCAACTCTGTCTGAGCCTCCGTTCTTAACGTGAAACGAAATCTTACTTTGGTTATTGCCGGCACTAACCCATTGCGCCTCAATTGAACCCACGATCCGGTTATTACTTCCGACGTTGTCACGAGTCCAAAAATCCATCCCAACGCCATTGCCGTTGCCACCGGTGGTTGCTAGGTTGGCGACGGCCAGCGGAAAAGAAATGCCGCTGTTAACGTTGTCCTTGACCTGGAATTTATATTGAGAGAAATCGGCTGAGCCTAGAGTGCCAATGCCAACCGAGTTTGAGAAATAGCCATCCCTCCAAGCTTTTGAGGTCGAGCCCAAATCTATCGAGTTCGTAGTTCCCGGCAACAGCGAAGTGTTCACGGCAACTGAGGCTAGATTGCTCAATGCGCCGTTCGCGCCGGTTCCGCTAACCACCCAGCCGGTGTTGCCGGTCCCAGACTCTTTAATGTAAACCGATGTTCCTGTGCCGCCATCGAGCCGTCGATAGAGCGATCCAACATTGGCGGTGACAACGCCCTCCGGAGAGCCGTTCCCTTCATAATCAGATGACCATCCCCATTGGTGTCGCACGATGGGAACCGTGGACGAGGGTGTCATAAGAGGGCTCGTTATGTTCTTAAACGAATTGGGATAGAGATTAATATTGCTGGCGCTGTTTGTGACGACGCCCTTTGAAAAACTTGCAGATGAATCATTCCAATGCTGATTACTCCCTATGACGCTCCCGTCATTGGAGTCGCCTATCCCCTGCAGCACGTTGCGAAGAATATTTCCAACAATGATGTTGCCTCCAAAGCTGGACATGACATTGCTTTCATAGGTCCGAATACCCCAGGTGTCATAGCTATTGCTGAGCCCGACGCCAAAGACCCAATTGTCGATTATCTGGTTATTGAAAGCGCCGAGAGTGAAGTTGAGCCCGATCGTTCCGTTGTTTAGGCCAATCCCGTAAATGCGGTTACGCGCAACGACGTTGTCACGACAGCCTACTTCACAGACCATCGCGTTTTCCTGGTGCGTTGTGCTGGTGGCCGGCAGGAAGTTGAATTCATTGTCGACAATCCGAGAGTCAACCAATCCGGCGGCCGTAGTCGAGTCGCCGTTGGCGCTGGCGCCGGAGCCCGCGTTATCGTGAAAGTAAACGCGCGACGAATAGCCCATGTACCACACTGAGGCGCCTTTGCGTCGCATCACGATATGGTCAATCTCGACATTCTCCGTATTGTTGATTCCGAAATAAAGAGGGTTGTCGCTTCCGTTCACGTCGAAAAAGAAATTCGCGATCCGCACGTCGCGAATCATTGAACTCTCCGGGCCAATTGTCTGAACAAAGGGCGCTGCGCCAGTAATTCCAAGACCGGTGTGGCTGTACCGAAGCTTGGCCACCAGCGCCAGGTGGGTTGCGTCCGTCACGGTTTGCACGGTTGCCCATTCCCACGGACCATGCTCCACGCCAGAGCCTGTGAAAGGCCCGCTGCTCACTATGATTCGATCGCCGGCGAGAATACCTGTCGTACTGCCAACTGTGACAGACGTTCCATCCGCCAAGGCGCTGGATAGTGATGTTGTGCCCGCCTTTTGATCTGACGCCACTGCGCGACTGGAATTGAGCACGTTATTCGATACTGACACGCAAAAGTTGCGCGCGGAGCTTTTGCAATTGAGCGTTGCGAAGTTCCCATCCAGCTTCACCTTGCTCTTCCCGTCAATCACGGAAGAGACATAGGTTTTCCCGCGAGAGAACTTGACTGTACCGCCCCCTGCGTTGGCGACCGCATCGACGGCCGCTTGAATCGCCGTATGATCGTCAGTCGAACCGTTGCCAACCGCTCCGTAGTCGTCTACGGATACTTCATCGGTTCCTCCGCCCCAGGGGGCCCACTTTGTTCCGTCAGATTTGCAGCCATGCGGCGCCGCACTGCCACCGCCAGTCGTGCAATCACGTCCGTCTAAAGGGTCTGACACGTTAACCAAGCGCCCCTTCATGGTCGAAGCTGAAGGCAAGCTCGAAACGGCATAAGAGACCGGATAGAGTGTCGTCTGCGCTTTTGCGCTTATCGCAAATAGAACTATGGCTGAAAGAATGATTAGTCTCTTCATAACCTCTCCTGGATCGATATATCTGACAATTTCTTAACGGTTAGCGAATGCGACGTGTGGCTGTATTGGGCTGCGCGTGGAATGAATGTGCCGCCGGCATTTACGGTCATCGAGCCTTTAATGCGCACGACACCGCGCCTGGTACCGCTCGCAGTGGCAAACGATTCCAGTGAGGCGACGTCCGTGAGTGCCTCAATGCGGCCGACGCCGGCAGGGCCATCGTCGATGAATTCGACCAGGGCGCGGATCTCAGTCATCGTCGCGCTGCCGCCGTGAAGGTCTACTTTGACACCTTCGCCGCCGTCCTCCGCAAAGAGAAGGATTTCGAAGCTATAGTTCTTGCTCGCAATCAGATCCTTTGAGAGGCCGGAAAGCGCAGTGAGAGTTGTGCCGGTTACCGTTACGTCGGCCGAATCAGAGAGCCGGGCAGACTCAACGAGGAACGGCC
>Ga0126383_10000220_pt1 | contig 29721 bp, 37 predicted proteins | sample PanSoiMetPlot_35_FD_96882 | JGI IMG/M metagenome (GOLD analysis project Ga0126383, IMG submission 96882) | Tropical forest soil microbial communities from Panama - MetaG Plot_35 | ecosystem: Environmental > Terrestrial > Soil > Tropical forest > Bulk soil | place: Panama | collected 2016-02-17 | reverse complement strand
CCGCGCGCTTGACGGCCGCTGGCACTACCCGACGACGACGACGGGCGAGCTCCGCTCGGTGCAGCCCGCCAAGCCCAACCCGCCGTGGGCCGACCTCGGCGACGCGCTCTGCTACCTGATCGGCGGTCTCGCGCCCTCGAGGCTCTCGCCGTCGCCCTCGCGCGAGGTGAAGTACGCCCGCCCCACGCAGAACGTCTGGGACGTTGGCCGCCCGGCGCAGCGCCGCGCCGCGGGCACGCTGACGGCATTCTGATGCGCTGGCGGCTCTCGCATCGTTTCGACCCTGCGGCCTTGCCGCTCGCAAACCGCCACTACAACCGTCAAACGCCGGACAGCCCGCAGTTTGTGCCGCCGGGCCGCTGCATCGTCTTGGTGGCCGACCGCGCCGTCTGGGTGACGTCATGGCCGTACTACGCCCAGCATCGATGGGTCGGTGCGTGGATCAATACGCTTTTTCGGAAGGAGTGCGGAGGCCTCGCCTCGGAGTTCATTCTCGAGGCGATCGCGGCCACGCGGTTTTTCTGGTCGCCGCCGGCACTCGGGATCGTGACCTTTGTGGCGCCTGATGCCATCCGCCACAAGCGGGACCCCGGCCGGTGTTATCGCCGCGCCGGATTCTTGGTAGACGGCGTCACCGAAGTTCGCCGCCGACTCGCCTTGCGCTTGACGCCTGAAGCGATGCCTAAGCCTGAGCCGCCGCTTGGCGCCACGCTGCCGTTGTTCCCATGCCCGTAGGCCCCCCCCGCACCCGCAAGTGATCTTCTACCTCGGCACCAACGAGCCCGCGTGGCTCCCGCGCACTGACGTGCCGCTGTTCCTGTCCCGGCGCCGCCTCGCGCGGCGTCGGGCGCTGCCACGGGCGCGCGGCCTCTGGGCGCTCGACTCGGGCGGCTTCACCGAGCTGTCACTGCACGGCGCGTGGCAGACGGTGCCCACGCAGTACGTGGGCGAGGTGCGTCGCTGGCGCGACGAGATCGGCGGGCTCGCGTGGGCGTCGATTCAGGACTGGATGTGCGAGCCGTGGATCGTTGAGAAGACGGGGAAGTCGGTGGCCCAGCATCAATCCCTCACCCTCGACAGTTTCGCCCGCCTGTTGGACCTCGCGCCGGATCTCCCGTGGGTGCCCGTCATCCAAGGCTGGCACGAGGACGAGTACCGCGCGCACGTAGACGCCTACGTCGCGCGGCGCCTGCCGCTCTGGGACCGTCCGGTGGGCGTCGGCTCGATCTGCCGTCGCCAGACGCTGGGCGGCGGCGCGCGGATCGTCCGCCAGCTCTCACGCCTCGGGCTCCAGCTCCACGGGTTCGGGCTCAAGTTCAGCGGACTCGCGGCGCTCCACGGCCTCCTGGCGAGCGCCGACTCCCTGGCGTGGTCGTTCCGCGCGCGGAACGCAGGGCGACAACCCGGCTGCACGCACGCCACCTGTCAAAACTGCCTGCGGTTCGCGCTGCGCTGGCGCGACCGCGTGCGGGCGACGTACTGGAACCCAGCGCAGACCGACCTCTTCACCCCCACACCCTGAGGGAGACGCGACATGGACACGACCAAGGTAACCGAGATCACGACCCTGTACGCCGTGGTGACCCTGGACGACGAGAACCGCGAGATGGTCGTCTGGGACACCGAGTTCCGCCGCCCCGCGATCACCGACGACCTGGACTTCGCGAAGCTCCTCCTGCGCGAGGCGCGCGAGAAGGGCTACCTGCGCGACGCCGTCCTCGTGCGCTTCCTCCGCGAGGAGGTGCGGTGATGGCGACGGCCCCGCAGACGACGAGCATCTGTGACCGCCTCGCGGACTGGCCCGATCCGCGCCCCAAGGGGCGCACCCGGGGCTGCGTGCTGCACGCCCAGGACGTGCGCCGCGTCCTGCGCCGCGCGCTCGCCGCGCCGCACACGCCGTCGGTCTTCGGCGCGCACGGCGGCGGCGTGCCGAACGCCTACGACTATCCCGCCGAGACGACGGCGGTCGCGGTGATCGCCATCGCGGACGACGCGGGCACGCTGCTCGTGTCGGCGGGCACCGACCGCATGAGCGCCAAGGGCGCGACCGTCGCGGGCGCGGTCGGCGTCTGCGTCTCGGCGGTCGGGCGCAACGGCCCTTGGTGGTGGCTGGCGAGCGGCCGCACGCCCAAGAGCGCGACGCCCGACGACTACCGCCTCGCGATGCAGGCGCCCGAGACGCTCCGCTACGCGCGGCTGGGCGGTGACGTCGGGTGGGTCATCACCGACCGCGACGGGCACGCGGAGACCATCCTGCGGGTGGAGCCATGAGGACCGTCGTCATCCGCACCGCGCGCGTCACCATCACCGAGGCGCACCCCTACCATCACTACGTGTCGGACCATCGCGCCACGGGCGGCAACGCGGTCGTGCTGCGCGCCTACGACGCGCACTGCCCGCTCTGTCGCGCCGAGCGCGCCCAGAAGGAGGCCACGCGATGAACCTCGATGATCACGACGAGATCGGCCGCGACATCATCGGCTATGACACCAGCGACTCCCCCAACGCCCTCAGCGTCCTGTGCGTGGACTGCGGGACCGAGGACGACGGGACGCTCATCCGGCGCGGCGAGGACTGGGGCGCGTTCACGGCGCCCTGTTGCGCGACGTGCGGCGAGGCCCTCGACGTGACCGTAGTGGCGCCGTGACCACGACCACCAGCTACGCGGACCCGCACGTGTACCACGACGTGTTCGGCGTCGAGATCGTCTGTCGGCGGCGCGTGCTCGCCTCGGACGACAAGCGGATCGACAAGAAGGTGATCTCGGATATGCGGTGCCCGTCGTGCGCGAGCGAGCGCGCGGAGCGGGCGCGCCAGACGGGGAGGTGATCGCGTGACCGTCAAGGACGCCCGAACGGTCAAGTCGGACGGCGCGCTGAAGCTCGTCACCAAGGCGATGCGCGTGGCGCGCTGTCCGCGCTGCGCGCACGAGTGGATGCCGCGCGTCCCGTCTGTGTTGCGGTGCCCGCGCTGCTACATGAGGTTCAAGTGATGAGAGTCCGCGTGTACGAGACCGTCGCGGTGTGGGTGCAGCGCGCGAGGCTGCTCCCCGCCGCCGGTCGCCGCTACGTGATCGAGGAGTACACGACAGAGGGCGCGGTGCGGGCGTGGGGCAGCCTCGAGGCGCACGCGCTCGCGGAGGTGCTCTGGCCCGCGCTGCCGCGCACGGTCGAGCCGCTCCGCGTGCTCGTCCCGTTCCTCGAGCACATCACGCTCCGCCCCGACGCCCACGCACCCACCCACAAGGGAGACCCACATGACCCAACAGCTCATGACCCAGCAACCGCGTAACGTCGAGCGCGCCGTCGCGCTCGAAAAAGTGCTCCTCGAAGGCAACCTCGCCGTGCTCTCGAATGAGGAGCGCCTCGACTACTACCGCGCCGTGTGTGAGAGCGTCGGGCTCAACCCGCTGACGCGCCCGTTCGCCTACATCGCGTTCGACGGCAAGATCGTGCTGTACGCGACCAAGGCGTGCGCGGAGCAGCTCCGCATCATCCATGACGTGTCCTTGTCGGAGCCGAGGATCGAGGCCATTGACGGTCTGTACGTCTCGCGCATCACGGCGACGCTCCCGTCGGGCCGCATGGACTCGGACGTGGGCGTCGTCGTCGCGCCGGTCCATCTCGGGAGCAAGGCGGACGCGATGATGAAGTGTGTCACCAAGTCGAAGCGCCGCTGCACCCTCAGCATCATCGGGCTGAACGTGCTGGACGAGGACGACGCGCGCGAGCACGGGCAAGCGGTCGTCGTGGACGACGCGGGCCGCATCCAGTCGGTCGCGTCGGCGCCGCCCGTCGCGGAGGTGTCGGGGGTGACGCCCGTCGTGGAACGCGCGCCGCTGACCGAGCGCATCACCAACGCCGCCCAGGAACGCGCGGCGCTGATCGAGCGCATCACCAGCCTCCACGCCGCCGCCAAGCGGCGCGATCCCAAGTACCGCGCCACCGAGGCGTGGCAGACGCACGTCGGCGCCTACGATCCCGACACCGCGCCCGTCGAACTCCTGAACGACCTCGTGCGCTATCTGGAGGGCAAGGTGGAGGTGAAGCCATGAAGACGGCCTGCGTCTACGTCGTCGTCTTCACCGTGGCGCTCCTGCTCGCTGACATCCTCGACCGCACCCATGCGCTCGCGCGCGTGCGAGAGAGCTGGACCCTCCATGTCCTCTGCTCGCCGCCGCGCACACTGGGCGAGATGGCCCTCCGATGGTGGCTCCCGCCCTGTCCCTGGCGCATCGAGTTCGACCGATGAAGCGCAGACGGACGCGGGGACGCCTCGCGGGGCAGCGGCTCGTGCGCGATCTCGACGACGCCAACGCCGTGCGTCGGCAGAAGCGGCTCGCCGCCGCGCCCACCGTCGCGCAGCCCTGCGGCGTGGACGCCCCACTCAGTCAGCAACTGTGTTGGTACCCGGTCGGGCATGCGACGCCGCACGCGTGGGAGACGCTGCGACCGGACGAGACGTGGGACGCGCGCGACCGGGAGGCGGGCGTATGAAGGTACCGGCGGCGCCCCAGACGCCGCCAGGAGCCCACGGCTGGTACTACGCCTGGATGCTGGCGCGCGGGTTCTCCCCCTACCATCCCGAGCAGTGCCCGCCGCACGTGCGCGCCGAGTACGAGGGCCGCGCGCTCAACGAAGCCCGCCAGTGGTTCCATGCCCTCGCGCAGGATCTCCGCGACTGCCCACCCGGCACGACGGGCGACTTCCGGTCGCAACTCATCTTCGTCGTGCGCGACCGGCTGCGCCGCGCGCTCGAGCCGTTCCCGCCCCGCAATCCGTACCGCACCTGTCCCTGTCACCCAGTGCCGCTCGGGATGCCGCGCGTCCAGAGCGACACGATCTTCGACCGTCGACTGGCGGCGCTGCGGCGCCGCCTGACAGGAGGAGAGGCGCCGTGAAGATTCTCGCGCTGGACCTCGGCACCAAGACGGGGTGGGCCTACGCCTCGACGCCCAAGATCATCGAGTCGGGCGTCGAGATCTTCGACAAGGGCCACGACGAGTCGCCGGGCATGCGCTTTCACCGGTTCTCGTCCTGGCTCGCGCGCTTCTTGGACGAGGTCGGCCCCGACGTGGTGATCTCCGAGCGCGCCCATCTGCGCGGGTTCGCCGCGACGCAGCTCGCGCTCGGGTTCGCGACGCGCGTGCAGGAGCAGGCGGCGCTCCGCAAGATCGAGGTCGCGGCGCCCGTGCATTCCGCCGCGCTCAAGAAGTGGCTCACGGGCGGCGCCAAGGTCATCGGGCGCCGCGCGACCAAGGACGATGTGATCGACACGGTGTGCAGCCGGTGGAAGATCGTGGACTCCGAGGACGAGGCCGACGCCATCGCGGTGCTCATGTGGGCGATGCATCACCTGGGAGGAGGTGCGCCGTGAAACTCGTGCTAGAATTCCTGGCCGTGAGCGCCGTGTGCGGCTTGATCGTCCTCGTCTTCACCGCCCTGCGGGCCGTGCTGCCCGTGCCGTGACATGAGTGGCGACGCGCTGGATCGCGCTCTGGCTCTCTCTGAGCGCCTCCTGCGCGAGCTGCACCTCCCTCGCGTCCTCCGTCGATCCTCATCGCTGGCTCACCCGGGGGGCGCGCCTCGGGGAGCTGGCGCGCGTCTACTGCGCGACGGGCTCGACCGCCGAGCGCCGCCTGATGGCGGAAGCGGTCGCGCTCGCCGCCGCCCCGGCCCACGTCACCATTACCTGTCCCGAGTGATGCTCCTCGCCGTGCTCCTGGCGCAGCTCGCGCCGGGATGGTGGCTCGTCATGCACGTGACGCCGCATCCGGGGCGGTCGCCCATCGTCGCGCGCGGCCCGTACCTCACGCGCGAGGCGTGCGAGGGCGCGGCGAGCGAGTACAAGCGGCGCCCCAACTGGGTGCAGAGCTACGAGTGCCGCGAAGTGATGGCGGGCGTGAACGACCGATGATCCTCCCCGCGCGCCCCGACGAGCGCGACCGCGTGATCCGCAACCTCCTGCGCGTCTGCGAGGTCTCGCGCGAACACAGAAAGAACCGCACGCGCCGCCTGCGGACGATGTATCTCGCGGGCGCCGACGACGGCGACTTCTCGCGCTACAACAAGCTCCGCGAGCACGTCACGTTTTCCTCGAGCTATCTCTACGCGCCGTCGACCGTGAAATTCGGCGTCACGATGGCCCCGCACTATGGCGACGAGTGGCACGAGGAGAAAACCGCCGCGCGCGACGAGCTGCAGCATCTCTGGCAGACGAGCGGCGCCACCATGACGGTCAAGCTGGGCGTCGAGTGGGCGCACGTCTGGGACACGGCGGTCTTCAAGCTGGTCATCGACCAGGGGGAGGTCGCGGTCGAACTCGTGCCCGATCCGGCGGATGTCGGCATCCTGCACGAGGACCGCCCGTTCGAGCGGCAAGAGGCCATCGCGCACTGGTACCTCCTCTCGGTGCCGGAATTCACGCGCTTGGTCGACCTCTGCCTGCCGCACGAGACGCCCGCGCAGCGCGCGGAGATCGCCGCGCTCAAGGACGCGGCTGAGTCGTGGGCGATGCCCGGGTACGAAGCGGTCTCGGACATGCTGCCGCCGACGGTCGCGCGGACGATCCTTCTCTCGCAGGCCGCCCCCAACATGGTTGGCAACGTGATGGCGGGCACCGACACGGCGCTCGCGCTGCCGCGCGTGACCGATCCCGTCGTGCGCCTCGCGGAGCTGTGGGTGTGGGACGACGAGCGATCCGACTATCGCGTCTTCACCCACTTCATCCCGACCGAGACCGTGTTGTGGGACACGATGAACCCGCTCGACCGACGCTGTCACCCGTTCCACGCGCTCACGCTGATGCCGACCCCGGGCTATGCGTGGGGCGTCTCGCCGCTGCAGTATCTCTATCCGCTGCAGCGATGGCGCGAAAAGAAACTGGCGGAACTCGACCTCCGCGACGATCTGCAGTTGGACCCGCCGCTCTTTTTTCAGGGGCTCTCTCACATCGACGGCGAGCGAGCGAAAGCGTTCCGGCGCCCGGGCGGCAGCATCGCGAGCGCGATGCCGAATGCCTCGGTCTCGCCCGTCGTGCCCGGGCCCTTGGTCGAGCCGTTTGGCATGGTGGAACGCATCGACGCGGATTTTAGTCGCATCGGCGGGCTCCCCGTGCTCCCGGGAATGCGCGGGCAGACCGGCGAGCCCGGGGCGCGGAGCGGCGAGCAACAGATGACGCAGGCGCTGCTCACGGCGGGGCCGACCTTGGACAAGGCGATGAGTGTCGAGCACTGCGTCGCCGCGCTCGCGACCGGGATGCTGCGCGTCCATGCGCGGCTGCACGGCGAGTCACTCCGCACGACGAGCGGGCGCGAGTTCTTTCTCTCGCAGTTGCCGCTCTCGGATCTCCACGTGCAAGTGTGGGGACACTCGCACTCGCCGCTCTACGCCGAACAGGTCGTGCAGCGCGCGGTGCTCGCGCGAGATCGCGGCGCGATGGACAACGAGGACTTTTTGGAATACTTGGGTCTGCCGCTCACCGAGAACCTGATCGCGAAATCGCGCAAGCTGGCGGAGGCCGCCGCCGAGAAGCAGGAGCGCGCGATCAGGATACGCGAGACCGAGGCCGAGGCCCGGAAGCTCCGCGCAACAAGCCGATAGCCTGCAACCGGCGGCGCAGCGACAGGCGCCGCTGCACGCCCGCGACGTACCCGAGATTCCAGCAAATCTGGAACCCGTCCCGCACGTCGCACTCGGCGGGAACGACACACCCGCAGACGACCTCGTGCAGGTTCGCGATCAGTTCACCTCGCTCGACGGTCAACGCCATGGTGGGCATCGCTGGGGGGGCTCCCTAGATATAGTGTCATCTCGGCCCCAGCATACCCGAGTCAGGCGGGGCTTGACAAATGGGCTCGGGTTTGCTCGCTCGGCGGAGCGCCGCCCAGCTCGCGCGGATCGCGTGGCCGCGAATCCACTCGCGGCGTCGGCCCCAGGCGTCGTATTCGCGCAGGGTTTGCCCGCAGCCGCAGCGACACGTGAGCCGCGCCCCGTACCCCTCCATCACCTTGCACTATATACGGCGAACTCCCTCTGGACGCGCGCGAATCTCCTGCTAGCGTGCAGAATCACCAAGTCTCTCGACTAGCCCGCCCGCCCCGTGGCGGGTCCAGGGGCAGGAAAGGAGCATCGCCATGGACAAGGAGCTGGTGCGTGATCGGCGTCGGGGACGGCGTGGACGGCGGCGTCGGTAGGTTCCGCTACAAGCGGCGCAGCCGTCGAGGGAAGCGCCGCTAGAGGGCCGCGTGGCGCGACGCTCGCTCGTTCATTCGCGCGCGGCGCGCAAGAACTTGGCGCGCGCTCGGCTCTTGCGACACACCGACGCGCGCGGACGGCGCGGGCGCCGCGCCCGTCGCGGCAGGAGCTGACCCATGCCTGAGCCCATGGCCCCGCCCGCAGAAGCCGGTGTGCCGCCCGCGCCGCAGCTCGCTCGCGCCCAGGCACCATCCGCTGGCGGCACCGCGCCCGCGAGCGCCCCCGGCGATCCCGCCGGGACCAACGCGCGCGGCCGCATCCAGATGGCGCTCGCGATCAAGATGCTGGAGCAGGCGTTGTCCTCGCTGGGCGCGACGAGCGAGGACGGCCTCGAGGTGTTGCAGGCGCTCACCAAGCTGTCGAAGCGGTTCGGCGCCGCGTCGAAGGATGTCACGCGATCCGAGGTCAAAATGTTGGGCGAGCAGGCGGGCGCGATCCAGCAACCCTCGCCGCAGCAAGGCCAGCAGCTCGCGCAGATGATCCGCCAACGTCAGAGCGCGATGGGCATGGGCGGCGCCGGGGCGCCCCCACCCGCCGCATAAGGAGAGACCGCCGTGCCTGGACTCATGGCCCCAGAGAATTATCCGAATCGTCGTCCGACCGATGGCGCGCAAGTCAATGGTCGCATCGTGAACCCCGTCCGCTACGCCGAGATCGGCGGGCTCGACGGCCCCGGCAAGTGGCCCAGCGGCAATCAGATGAAGCTCGAGGCGGGCGGCGCCACGTCGGTCAAGGCCGCGCACACCGCGACCGGCAAGAACACCGACTGAGATGGCGACGCGCGAGGAGCTGCAAGCGCGCCTCGTGGAGGAGCTGTACAACGATCCCGAGGGCCGAAAATTTATCGAGGACTGGGCCAAGAAGAAGTATCCGACCGCCTCGATCCCGATGGCGGAATTGCGCGCGGAGCGCGAGCAGATCCTCGCGGAAGTCGCCAAGCACAAGCAGGAACTGAGTGACGTGCTCGGGCAGGAGAAGTCGCGGCGCGCGTGGCAGGCGTCGGTCGATGTCGCCAAGGGCAAGTGGGATCTCCGCGACGACGACATCCCCGCCGTCGAGAAGATCATGACCGATGAGGGCGTCGCGTCGCACGACGCCGCCGCCGAACTCTTTCGCGCGCGGGCGCGCGTGGCGCCGTCGCGCAGCGGGCTCGGGGCGCCGATGCTGATTCCCGGCGTCAACGGCGCGGGCGGCGACGACTACAAGGGGCTGATGGAAAACCCCGACCAGTGGGCGCGCCAGAAGGCGGAGCAAGTCCTGCACGAGATCGATCGCGGGCGCGGCGGGCGCTGACCACATGCACACACATCATTGGTGCCTCCTCGTTCTGGAGGAGCACCGTTACGTCGTCAGCGGGCCGCGCGACGTGATGCTCGAAATCCCGTGCGGCTTGCAGGAAGGCTAGGGACATTGTGCCGTTATTGGGTTCGGGCATCATCCCTGCGAGTGGGAGCGGCGGGCTCGAATTATCGGCCGTCACGCGCCGCGCGTTCATCCCGAAAGTGATCGTCCAGATTTACAAGGCGACGCCGACGCTCGCGTCGGGCCTCGCGAACGCGCAGACCGCGTCGGGCGGCGTCAGCTCGGTGACGGTGCCCGTCCAGGGCACGGCGATGTCCACCGCGCAGTCCAGCGGCTACGACGGCGGATTCAACGCGCCGACCAATCCCACCGGCATCACCGAGGCCGATTACAACCTGAAGGTCGTCATCGTGCCCATTCTGTTCAACTCGATGGAGGGCATCGTGCAGCTCTCGGCCGCCGTCGTGCCGCTCATCGAGGCGCGCATGAACGATGCGGGCAACCAAATCGCGTCATATCTCTCGACGCAGCTCTTCACCAACGCCGCCGCCGCGTCGCAGGACATCGACGGCTTTCCGCTGATCACCGACAACACCAAGACCTACGGGAACATCGCGACGCGCGCGACGACCAACTCGTGGTTTGCCGCGAACGTGCCGACGCCGATTGCCGCGAGCGCCACGCCGACGCGCCAGCTCATCCTGACCGACATCGTGTCGGCGGCGAAGGCGAACGGCGGCGAAATGCCGAATATCGGGGTGATCGGCCCCGGCACGTGGCTCGCGCTCGCGAATGATTTTGTCTCGCGCGAGCAGTACATGATCACACCGGGCGCAGGCGGGAGCTTCGATCAGGGGACGATGGGCGCGCGCGCCGCGTTCACCGCGCTCATGGTCGCGGGCGTGCCCATCTATATCGACCTCGATCAGACCGAGGGGCAGGTGCTGCTCTACAACACGCGGTACGACTCCTTTTACATTCACGAGGCGGCGGCGTTCGCGTTCACCGGGTTTGCCTCGACGCTGCCGAACAACAAACTCGGCTACGTCGGCGCGCTCGTGAGCGTGCTGGAGCACGTGAACGTGAAACCCAAGTCGGTGACGCTCCGCACCGGCTACGGCTTCACCGTCGTCTAGCGCCGCGCGCTCGTAGCGAGCGCCGTTCCGCTCATGTCCTCGCTCTCCGGGTCCATCGCGGTCCCCGCGAACGCGCTGTCGGTCGTCGTGCCGGTCGCGCCCGCGATGACGCTGTACACGCCGCTCGTGACGCCGTCGTGGACCACCGCCACCGGCGTCGCGCAAGTGACCCCCGGCAGCTTCACGGTCGTCTTCTCGATTCCCGCGCCGCCGGGGGCGCTGCTCTTCTTTCAGATTCAGCCCGGGGCCGCGCTGGGCGCCCCGCAGGGCCAGCTCGAGACGCTCGGCAGCTACCTCGATGACTTGCGGCGGCTCCTCCACGATCCGAACGATGTCTACTGGCCGCTCTCGGACAAGACGGTCTACATCAACAAGGGCATGCAGGCGCGCGACCGCGACACGTTGGCGAACCGCCAGCACGTGCCCTTCACGCTCACCGTCGGCCAGGAGACCTACACGTTTCAGGATCTCGGCAACGCCCAGGTGATCGATGTCGTCGGCATCGCGCTCCTCTTCCAGGCGACGCGCGTCGTCCTCAACAATCTGTCGTACACGCTCCTCACGGCGAGCTATCGCGCGTGGAAAACCTATCGCGGCATTCCCGAGGCGTGGGCGCGCTACGGCCCCTCGACCATCTGGCTCGGCCCGACGCCGAGCGTCGCGTATGACACCGAGTGGGACGTGGCGGTGTACGCGCCGAGGCTCGTGAACCTCACCGACATTGATCCGCTCCCGTTCCCGTACACGTCGCCCGTCCCGTTTTACGCGGCGTATTGGGCGAAGTACAACGAACGGCAGATCCCCGAGGCCGAGGAGTTCAAGGCGCAGTACGACAGCAAGGTGCTGGAGGCGACCAACTCGCGCGTCGGCATGACGACGAGCGTGTACGGGACCGATTTTGTGCGGGTGTGGTAGATGCCGCCCGCCGTCGCACGCGCGGCCCAGCGCGGCCAGGAGGCGAAGCCCGAGACCGTCCAGTTTCGACGGTGGAAGGGGCTGAACCTCGAGGACTCGCGCGTCGCGATTGACGACGAGGAGCTGGCGTGGCTCGAAAATGCGCTGATCATCGGGCGCGGGTCCATCCAGATTCTCCCGGCGCCGGGACCGTCCATCGCGACGATTCCGCAGGGCGCCGCCACGCTCTGGGGGCTCGTGCTGAACGGCACCCCGGTCGTCCTCACCGTGAACGCGGACGGCTCGATGACCCAGGTCGCGATCCCCGGCGGCGCGACCACGGTCGTCTGCGGCGCGGGCACCGTCACGACCGCCGCGCACGTCACCATCTGGCAAGGCTCGCCCGCGCTCGTCATCGATCCGACCCAGGGCTACTTCAGTTGGGACGGGACCACGTTCACCACGATTTCCACGGGCGTGCGCGGGCAATCGATCGCGGTCTTCGAGGGGCGGACGTGGATCGGCAACAACCGCACGATCCAGTACTCGGCGCCGAACTCGTTCTCGAATTTCAACGCCCCGTCGGGCGGCGGGTCCAGCATCATCACCGACGAGCAATTCCAGGGGAACATCGTCGCGCTCTACAGTGCCCTCGAGGAATTGTGGATCGTCGGCAACAGCGCCATCGATGCCTTGTCGAACGTCACCGCGACCGAACTCACCGACACCACCGTCACGCCGCCGGTCACGACCGTGACGACCGCGTTCTCGATTACGAACATCACCTCGAATCTCGGCTCGCACTTCCCGGCGTCGGTGATCGGCTACTTTCGCGCGCTCGCCTTCATGAGCGCCACGGGCGCGTATGCGCTCTCGGGCGTGACGCCGCAAAAGCTCAGCGACAAGCTCGATGACCTCTTTCAATCGTTGCAGCTCGCGCCAGACGTGCCCGCCGCCGTCGCGTCGGTCCGCAACCTCAACGCGCTGCTCTTCCTCGTGACCTACGTCGGGACCAACATGCAGCAGGGCGTGTCGCCGCAGCCGATGGTCTTGGGCTTTGTGAAGGGCCAGTGGTTCCTCGCGGGCCAGGGCGTCTCGCTCAAGTGGCTCACGACGGTGATCGCGCAGGACGGGACGCCGCAGGCGTGGGGCACCGACGGCACGCACCTCGTGCAGCTCTTCGGCGCGTCCGCGACCACGCCCGTCACGTACAAGGTGCAGTCGCGGCTCCTCGACTTCGGACTCGCCACGACGGCGAAGGCCGTCACCAAGGCGGGGATCGAGTTTCAGTCGTCGTCGCCCATCGCGCCCCTCTTCACGATTGACAGCGAGGCGGCGTCGGGCGTCCCTGTGCCCATCGCGGTCGGCAACGTCATTACGTGGGTGAACGCGATGGGTCAGGTGATCGGCTGGCTCAACGACGCGGGCGCGCTCATCACGTGGACCTCGGGCGCGACCTTGTTGACGCGGCAGAACGTGCCGCAGTTCGGCCATTACCTCGGCTGGACCCTGAGCGGCAACGATCCGCCGTTCCGCTTGCAAGCGGTGCAGCTCGAGGTGACGAAGACGCGCCAGTGGAGTCACCCGTGATCGCGCTGCTCGCGCTCGTCCTCGCGCTGCTCGCGCCCGCGCTCGCGCAGGCGCAATTCCCGGCGCAGGGCTACGTGATGACGCCCATCGGCGTGACGTGCGCGCAGGCGTTCAGTCAGCCCGTGACCAATCAGATCGTCTGCTTCCAGGCGTCGCAGGAGACGCTCTACACGTGGAACGGGAGCGCGTGGGTGCCGCTCACGAGCGGCGGCGGCCCCGGCGGCGGCGTCACGAGCGTGAACGGCATCACGGGCGCCGTGAACATCATCGGGACGACCAACGAGGTCATCGTCACGCCGGGGGGCTCGGGCGGCACGGGCGGCGGCGGCGTCGGCGGCAGCGGGACGCCGAACACGCTCGCGAAGTGGATCACCGGCAACACCCTCGGCAACGCCGCGCTCACCGACACGGGAAGCCAGATCAACCTCGGGTTGAAGCTCGGGCTCTACGGCAACGTGGCGCCCGCCAATGGGCAGCTCCTCATCGGGGACGCGGCGGCGGGCCTCTGGCAACCCGCGACGCTCACGGCGGGCCAGGGGATCGCGATCACCAACGCGGCGGGCGCCATCACCATCGCGGGCTCGGGCGGCATCCCGTCTGTGTTCTACGACGTGCGGAATTATGGCGCGCTGGGCGACGGCGTCCACAACGACGGCCCCGCGTTTCAGGCGGCGGCGGCGGCGGCGCAGGCGGCGGGCGGCGGCGTGATCTACGCGCGCACGGGCGTGTACCTCTTCACCACCGACATCACCGTGCAGCTCGCGAACACCTCGATGCTCCTCGGGGACGGCATGGGCCGCACGGTCCTCAGATACGCGCCGGGGCTGAACGCGCAAGGCCCGATGCTGCAGGACAGCCCGACCACCGCGTGGGCGGGCTCCGGGTACCGCGACGTGCGCTTCGTGGGCTTCACCATCGACGCGCAGGGCACCGGACAGGCCGTGAATACCACCAAGGGCTTGCTGGCCCTCCTAGGCGTGAGCCCGACGATCTCGAGCGTCGAGTTCGCCAACTACAAGGCCATTGCCGTCGTCATCAACGACGCGGCGCACCCCCTCATCACCGACTGCCGCTTCGCGGGCAACTTCTCCTATGACGCCACCGCGTTTTATTCGCAGGGCATCAACTCGGGGACGGCGCATAGCACGGATCTCCGCATCCAGCGTTCGGTGTTCTCCAACCACGCCGCCGCCGCCCTCGTCGTGCAGCACGCCACGATCATCGGCAATCATTTCCTCCAGAACGGGTGGGGCGAGGCGTACGCGTTCGGCCTCCAGGGCTGGCATGTGCTCGCGTTCGGCAATCCAGGGGCCGGCGACGTGCGTCCCAGCATCGTCAGCGGCAATCGATTCGAGACCGCGACGGGCCCGTCGGGGGCACCGCGCAGAGGGTACGGGCTCCAGATCGGCGGGGGCCCTGTCATCGTGGTCGGCAACACGTTTCGCGAGCTGGCCGTCGGCATCCACCTCGGCCTCGAATTCACCGACTCGTCCACGACCACCCGGGGCTATGCCATCGTGGGAAACCAGATCTGGAACACCCAGACCGGGCCCGCCATCAGCATCGACACCTCGGCGCAGCCGCAGGGGCTCAGTGAGATCACGATTGCCAACAACGTGGTCGCGGACGTGGGCACGCCCGTGACGACCACCGGGATCGCGATCACCAGGGGGGCCTCGGGCGGGCCCATCGACAACGTGCGCATCACGGGCAACGTCGTGCGGCCGATTGCGAGCGGGCTCCCGATCACGGGGCTCTCGCTGCTCGGCCCCACGCGCTACATCGAGCAGGACGGCATGATCTCCTACGCGCAATACGCCTTCGCCTCGCTCCCGGCCTTCCCCGAGAACGGCGCCGTGACGTACTGCACCAATTGCAGCATCGCCGCCACCTGCGCGGCCACGGGCGGGGGCGCCATCGCCAAACGCATCGCGGGAGGGTGGGTATGCAACTGATCCTCGCGCTGCTGCTCGGGCTCCTGGCGGCGCCCGCGTGGGCCGACGGCACCCTCACGCTCTCGACGCCGCAGCCCCTCGCGGCCACCTCGAGCCCGACGTTCGCGGGCCTCACGCTCACGACCCTCGCGGGCGGGTCCACCCTCTGCGTCTCGGTGAACACGGCGGGCGTCCTCGGCAGCGTCCCGTGCGCGGCGGCGGCGAACGTCACCTCGCTCAACGGCCTCACGGGCGCGCTCACGCTCACGCCGACCGCGAACCAGACGACGGTGACGACGACGGCGCCCTCGACCATTCGGATCGGCGCCGCGCAGGACATCGCGACGACCTCGTCGCCGCTGTTCGCCACGTTGCAGTTGAGCGGCCCCCCGACGATCAGCGTCGGCGCGGGCGGCGGGCTCGCCACCGAATTCTTGAACATCAACACCGCTACCGGGGCCACGCAGGGCAACGGGCTGCAAGTGAATTACGCGGACTCCTCCAGCGTCGCGGGGAATCGCTACGCCCTCGTCGGGAACGCGACCGAATTCCAGAAGGGGAGCGCGTGGGGCCTCTTCACCGGGGCGACGCTCGCGGCGGGCGCGGACGCGGGCGCGAACATCCAGAGCGCGGAGCACGACATCAGTAATAGCCTCGCGCATCGCGGCGACGCCGACGCGGGCGGGGGGCTCGCGTCGCCCGTCGCCTACGGCGTCTCGATCTGGAACACCGGCTCCTTTCGCGGCACGGCGGCGCTCGCGGTCTCGAAGGCGGGCACGGCCGGATGGAATCGCGGCGTCGTGATCGCGGGCGACTCGATCTCCGCGACGGGCTCCGCGTTTCAGGATCTGAGCCTCCATAGCGACAAGTCGATTGACATTCGCGGGACGCCGAACTACGGCATCTACCAGAACCAGCCGAACAACGCGGCGGGCGGGCGCATCGTCAACTACTTCGCGGGCGTCGTGGAGTTCCACAACCAGTCGTACATCCGCTTTTTCGCCCCCGGCGAGGCGACCGCGATGGCGCTGTTCGGCCCGCAGACCTTGCCCGCGAACTACAACCTGACGTTACCGTCGAACGGCGGCGCGAACGGGCAGTGCCTCATCACCGACGGCGCCGTGCCGACCGCGACCACCTCCTGGGGCGCGTGCGGGACCGGGGGCGGGACGGGGAGCGGCATCACCTCCCTCAACGGCTTGACCGCCGCCGTGGCCCCCGTGCAGACGGTCGTGAACGACACCAACATCGGGTGGACCTCCAGCGGCTCCACGCATACGTTCACGTGGCTGGCGGCGCTGCCGCTCTCGCGCGGCGGCACGGGCTTGAACCTCGCGACCTCGACGGGCGCCCTCGTCGTGCAGAACGGGTTTCCGACCGCCCTCGTGCGCGGCCTCGACAACGGCCAGCTCTTGGTCGGCGCGGGGCTCGGGCAGGCCCCCGTCGCGGCCTTCCTCACCAGCGGAACCATGTCGGTGATCCCCGGCGCGGGCTCGCTGCACATCGAGCTGCCCCCGCTCACGCATCACGGCATCGTCCTCGGCAAAGACCCGGCGGGCATCGAGACGCTGACCTCGACCGGCCTCAACACCCAGGTGCTGCACGGCAACTCCTCGCTGGGTCCGCCGTCGTGGGGCCCGGTCAATTTGCAGACCGACGTCACCGGCAACCTCCCCGTCGCGAACCTGAACTTCGGCTCGGGCGCGTCCCCGACGACGTTCTGGGCGGGCGATGGCACGTGGAAGTCGGCGGCGGCGGCGGCGGGCGTCAACGGGACGCCCGCTCAGGTCGCGTTCTTCAGCGGGACGAACGCCGTCACGAGCGATCCCGGGCTCCTCTACGGCCCGAACCCGACCAGCTCCTACGTCGCGGTGCAGTGGCCGAACGTGCTCGTCACGCCGACCCTGATCGTGCGCGGCCCGTCGCCGTGGGTGGACGTGCGCGCCTTCGGCGCCTCGCCCATCGGCACCTCCACGTCGAACCAGGGTGCGATCCAGAACGCGATCAACTACGCGGCGGGCGCGGCGGGCCCAGGCGGCGCGGGCACGGCGCAGTGCGCGCGGGTCTACATCCCCTCAGGCGTGTACCTGCACGATACCGCGTGGAACGTGGACACGACCTCGGGGAAGTGTCTCGAGATCTTCGGGGACGGCTACACGACCGAACTGCGCGGCGTGAGCGGCACCGACGGCGGCGCCTTCAAGTGGTCGACCGCCGACGTGCGCTTGACCGTCCGCGACCTCACGATCACCACGAGCGCCGTGCAGACCAACGCGGGCGTGGGCGGCATCTACAACACCGGCACGGGCGGGCACTGCGAACTCTACCTCTCGCACATGTGGCTCATGAACCAGTACTCGGGCGTGAAGGTCGGCTGTCACGTCGTCGCCGATCACGTCGGCATCGGCTGGGTCAACCAGTACGGCATCCAGAGCCTCGGCCTCGACGCCTTCGCCAACAACATCATCACGTGCCCCTCGACGTTCTGTAGCGGCGCGACCGGCGCGTTCTATCCGGGCTCCCCGGGCTCGCTCGAGGTGGCGGGCGCGGTGAAGGAGGCGATCCACGCGGTCGCGTGCGACGTGAACATCATCGGCGGCTTCTACACGCTCACCGAGCCGTCGAACGTCCACCCCGCCATCATGATCAACCCGGGCGGGAGCGACGACTGCGCGCACGCCAAGGTCATCGGCGCGACCATCGAGACCGGGCTCACGTTCAAGGGGCAGGTGCGCGTCGCGACGATCAGCGGGAATTCCTTCTCCGATCCGGTGTGCCCATCGGGCGGCGTGAATTGCTGGGCGATCCAGCTCACGACCAACGGCACCGACAGCCCGCACGCGGTGACCATCGCGGGGAATTACCTGCGCGCGAATCCCGGCAACGCGGGCGTCGCCGGCTGCATCAACGTGCAGAACGGGACCAACATCACGGTCAGCGGCAATCTCTGCCACGGCGGCGACGCGAGCAGTACCGCGTACCGCAACGCCACGGGCGGCACCTCGGTCGCGTGGCTCAATAACGCCGTGAGCTACGCCGACGACTCCGCGTCGGGGCATTTCCTGGGCGTGCTGTATAGTCTCGGCAACACCGGGAACACGCTGCTCGTGGCGGGGAGCCCGGTGCCGTTGGCGCAGTGGAACAACGCCATGCCGGGGAGCTACGGGGGATGCTCGGATTGCCAGAACACGACAACGTGTACGTCGGGCGGCACGGGGGCGCTGCTCCGCGTGACGGGGACCGGCGCGGGAGTGTTCCGGTGCTCCTGATCCTCGTCGCCGCGCTGCTCGGCCTCGCGGGCACGGCCGCCGCGCAGGCGCCGCCCGCCATCGCGCCCGCGCTGCCGAACAGCGTCGCATGCGACGCGCAACTGCAGATGGTCGAGGCGGGCCGTCGGCAGGCGGAGCAGCTCGTCGGCAAGCTCTACGAGCAATTGCAGGACGCGCAGAAACGCCTCGCGGACCTCACGGGGAAGCCCCCCGTGCCGCCCGCGCCCGTGCCGACGCCGCCGCCGACAGAGGAGAAGAAGTAGATGGCTGGCACCTGTTCCATCCCCGTCGTCTTCGCCGCGCTCGCCGGTCCCGGCAATCAGCCGCTCTCGCTCTTCGACAACAGTTTCGCCGCGATCACGACGTATGTGAACGCGCGCGAGGTCACGGTGGGCACGCTCGCCGCGCGCCCCGCCCCGGGGGTCAGCGGACGCTGGTACTTCTCGACCGACGCGGGGGGCCAGCTCGCCGTCGACACGGGCATCGCGTGGCAGACGGTCGCGCAAGCCTCGCTCGCGGGGATCAGCGTCGAGAATTTCGGCGCCGTCGGGGATGGCGTGCATGACGACACGGCCGCGATCCAGGCGGCGGTCAACGCCGCGCAGGCGCAGCCGGTGCGCTTCGGCTCGAAGAACTACAAGGTCACCGCCGCGATCATGCTGCCCGCCGCCGCCGTCCTCATCGGCCAGTCGCACTTCGCCTCGCGCATCTTCGCGGGCGCGGGCGGGTTCAACATCTTTCAGATGATCGCGGGCTCGGCGCCGATGGCGGGGCCGCTCATCCGCGACCTCTGGCTCGACGGCGCGGGGCAGGCGAACGTGCAGGGCGTGAACCTGAACGGCAACACCAGCGCGCAGCGGATCAGTCAGGCGCGCATTCAGGACTGCCAGCTCACGAACCTCGTCGTCGGCATCACGCTCACCCAATGCACCAACACGTACCTCGACTCGCTCTACCTCGGCTCGTGCTTCATCGGCGTCGATGTCGAGACCTCGGGGGACAATAATTTTTCCAACATCGAGGTGCAAAACGGCGGCGATGTCGCGTTCAAGTTCAACGGCCCCAACTCGCCCCTGAGCGAAGGGCACCGCGTGATCGGGTGCTCGAGTAACGGCCAGGGCGAGGCGATGTCGATCACCGGCTGCGACTGGGGGATCGTGGAGGGGTGCTCGTGGACCTCGTGCCCCGACGGCAACGTCATCGGCATGGCGAACGCGCACCACTGGCGATTCACCGGCTGCGACATCGCGAGCGCGAACGGCTTCGGCGGACTCGTCGCGGACGGCGGCTGCGAACAGGTGCAGGCGGTCAACTGCTTCTTCTCGCTGAACACGTTCGGCGTCTCGATCTCGGCGGGCACGCGGCACATCATCGCGAACAATAATTTCGAGGCGGGCTCGAACACCGACATCGTGCTCTCGAACGTGCAGCACGCGGTCGTGTCGGGCAACGTCTGCGACTCGACCGGCACGCCGGGGAGCATCAACGAACTCGGCAGCGCCAACGGCAATGCGTTTACCGGCAACGTCTGCAACGGGACGATCATCACGGTGGGCGGCGCGTCCATCAAGACCGGGAACATCGAGAACTACTGATGCGCGGCCTTCTCCTCGCCACGTGCAGCGTGCTCCCCCTCGTCGTGATCGCATGGTGGCGCGAGTGGCGCGTGCGGCGGCGGTGGCGGCGCACCTGGGCCCGGTGGGAACGCCACTGGTGGCACGACGATGCCTGATGATCCTGAGCCGACCGAGGAGGAGCGCGCCAACGAGGAGCGCGAGAGCTGGCTGCGGGAACTCATGGAGTACCGGCAACAGCTCTACGATCTCTTGTACGGGGAGCGGGAGGACGTGCGGGGCGGGGAGAGCGCGGAGGACTTCACGGGCGAGCAGGGCGACGAGCCGGGATGGGCGATGCAACCGGGGAAATACCTCTACTACGTGCCGACCTACCCGGAAGGGCAGCGGCTCTTCTGGACCCCGCCCGCCACCTCGCGCGGCCGCGCGCTGTCGATTGTGCCGAACGAAGCAGAAGCGGCGCGGATGCAAGCGGTGGGCGAACAGCCGTGGATCTTCCGGGGCGACACCGCGCCGACCGAACAGCAAATGAATCAACTGTGGGGAAGCCTCGCGGGCGGCGGCACCAAGCTCTCGGACTTCGCCGCCGCGCTCTTCGGCGGGCCGCGCACGACGACGCTCACCCTCACGCCGCCGACGCCATAACGCGATGGCTGATCTCCTGACCGATCCCGAGGGCGGGCTCGGCGACGAGCTGACGCCGGATTATCTCGGGCGGCGCGTCCGCTCGGGCTTCACCCAGCAACCGCAACTGCCGGTCACGGGCGGACCAGCGGTCGGCGCGCCCTCGGGTCCGGTCGTCACGGGCTCGGGCGTGCAGGCGCCCCCGGCGGGCGGGCCGCTCGGCACCGGCCCCACCGAAACCAGCGAGGCGGGCGCGCAAGTCCGCCGCCCCGGCGACATCAACCTCCTCCAGGGCGCGCTCTTCGGTCTCCGGTCGGGGATGCGCCTCGGGGATCTCGCCCAGGAGCTGTTCGGCGGCGCTCCGGCGGGCGCCAGCGTGACGCCGTCGGGGCAGCTCACCTTCGGCGCCCCGGAGTCGCTGCGGGAGGCGCAGTTCGGCGGCGTGCCCGACGTGCCGGGTGGCACCTTCGAGGGAGAAGGCGTTGACGCGGCCGTAGAGGCCGTCGCGGGCGAGGAAGCGGCAGGGGGCGGTCTGGGAGGTGCCCTCGGCATCGGAGGGGCGGTTGTCGGGGCTGGGACGAGCCTCTACGGCCTGATTAACGCCATCCGCGCGGGCGATCCGACCGGCATCGTGCAGTCGACCCTGAGCACTGCGCTGGCGGGCGTCGGGATCGCGGGGCAGTTCGGCGTGCAGCTCGCCGCCGACATCGCCGCGAACGTCGGCCCGTGGATGATCGTCGCCCCCGCGTTCATCCAGAGCGTCATGTCGATGATCACGCAGGGGACCGCTCCCCTGCACGCGGACACGGCGCGCGATCAGGCCATCGAGGCCGCGCAAAAAATGCCGTTCTACGTGAGCCTGCTCGAGGCGGAGCCCCAGGTGCTGCAGGCGAACACGCAGGGGATGTCGGACGCGGACGTGACGCAGCTCTACATGCTCGCGCGCTCGGGCGTGCGCGCGGGCCAGCTCGCCGCCTCGCCGCTCGCGCAGCAAGGCACGACGGAGCACGGCGTGCGCCAGCCCACGTTCCCCGGCGCGGAAGACGAGATCCAGAAGATGATGCCGTCCGCGCTCGCCGCGACGGTGCATCTGCAGGACGAACTCGTGCGGCGCGGGATCTCGCCCGACAGCGTGCCGCTGCCGAAAAACGATTTCTGGTTCGATCCGGGCGTGATCGCGCAGGCGCAATCGACGGCGCAGCTCTCCGGAGGGCCGGGGGACGAGGGCGCGCCGAGTCGCCCGCTCTACGACTGGCAGACGCTCGTGCCCGACCAGACCATGTTCCTCTCGCCGCAAGATCTCGTGCGCGACATCGGCACCTATGGCGGGCTCGAGACGGACGCGCTCACGGCCGAGCAGGACGCGGCCCTCGCGGGGATGCAACCCGGCCAGTACGAGGCGGGGCTGCGTGGTATGGTGACCCCGGGCTCGGCGCTCGGGCAGCTCTGGGCCTCGCTCGCGTCGGGCTCGGGCGAGGCGGGCGCGCCATCTTCGGCGGAGGGGGCTCCGACTCAGGCGGGCGCGTCCGACCAGACGCACGCCGAGGCGTCGAGTCCGCTCGCCGCGCGCGACGCCATGCGCGCGTTCGGGCCGCAGGATGTGTCGCAAGCGTTCGGCGGCGGCGCGGGCTGGCTCGAAGATCTCTTGCGGGGGGCGTGATGCACGACATCGTCTACCTCCTGATCCTGATCGTGATCCTGCTGGTGATCGCGTATGTCGCCAAGTACATCGTCGACAACTTTTTTCCGGCGCCCTTGCATCTGCCGATCCTCGCGCTCGTGGGGATCATCCTCCTGCTCGTGCTCCTGTGGCAGATCTCGGCGCGGTTCGGCATGGCCGTGTTGAAGTGACCTGATGCCGACGCGCGAGCAGGATGTCGAGGCGGCGTTGAGCGGCCCCACCCCCTGGGGCCGCGACCTCAGTCTGCCAGACGTGCCGACGCTGGCCCCCAAAGGCCAAGTCCCGCAGGCGTGGCGCGATCTCTTCAACACCTGGATCACGTGGCGCACCGCGCAGATGCCCGAGGCCCCAGATCCACGCGATCCCCAGTTCGGCGAGAAGGCAGCGGCGGCGAGCCCGCCGATCTCGCTCGTCGCCCCGCGCAGCATCTATGGCTGGGTCAAACCGGGCGGCATGTTCCTCGAAAACGCGGAGATGGAGACTCACGCGGAAGCCGCCGCGCACCTATTCACGCCATCGGAGGCAGCGGCGTCCCGGGGGGCGGGGCGCATCGATGCGCTCAGTCAGGCTCTGGAGGCTGGACTCGTCCGCATCAGTTCGACGCGCGCCGGGGAGTTCGAGATGCGCCCGACCCATCACGTGCATTTCATGCATCGTCCCGACGACGTGGCGCGGCAGACCGCGATGCAGTGGCTCGCGAATCATAAGGGCGGCGCCGGCTACGTCCTCGATGTCGAGAACATGCGCGGGACGCTCACCATCTCCAAACGATTTGCCTCGTGGGACGATATCATGGCGTTCCTGCGCGCGATGGCGCCGCGAGGCGAGTGATGGCGCGCGAGCAGGAGGTCGAGCAGGCGTTGAGCGCGCCGCGCGCGTGGGGCGCCGACCTCGGCCTCGAGGACCAGCCGACGCCCGCGCCGCGCGGCCAAGTGCCCGAGGCGTGGCGTGATCTCTACCAGGGGTGGTTGCGGTGGCGTGGCGAGCAAGCCGCCGAGACCGAGCGCGCGTCCATCGCAGCGCCGCGCGGCGAGCCCGTCGAGATGATTCCGCCCATCGCGGCCGCCGCCAAGCCGCCGCGCTGGTCGGCGGGGCAACCGCTGGCGGGCTACACGGGCGCCCGCTTCACCGAACTCCCCGCCGTCGGCAAGGGCGCCATGGTGCGGCGGATGCGCGAGATGGAGCGCGTGCCGATTCCCGAGGCGGCGAAGTCGCCCGCGTTCCACGAGCAGACCGAACTCGGGCGCCTCCTCGAGAGCACCTACGATCCCGCGCGCGGCGTCACCTTCGGCGCGCGGCAGACGCCGGGACAGACCGCATGGGAGGAATTACTGACGCGCCCCGCGAAGTTCGGCACCCCCATCGACCTCATGGAGGACATCCTGCAGCGCCCCGCCCGCTACCAAGCGGCGGCGCACTATCTCCCGGTGAAGGAGGCGGTCAAGGCCAACCTCCGGAACAAGATGAACGAACTCGCGCGGCGCGATCCCGAGGTGCTCAAGGATATTTACTTGACCGGGAGGATCCGCGACGACTGGTACGCGGGCGCGATCCCCACCATCGAGCGCCACCTCGCGGAATTACAGCGCCTCTCCCCCGGCGCGCTCATCGATCCGTCGCGCGACCCCGTCACGATCAGCAAGCTGATCGCGTCCACGAGCCCGCAGACTGAACCCAACTTGAACGTGTACCGCGCGCTCGTCGCCTACAGCCAGTACCTGAAAAGCGGGCGCAACCCGCGCTTCGACTTCAAGGCGTTCGCGCCCTTCGAGTCGTACTACTCGAACATCCTGCGCGCGGTCCGCGACGATCCGCTCTCGGGGCTCAAGGTCAGTAATTACCTGTTGAACCAGCTCGGGAGCGAGCACAACGTCACCATCGACCGCTGGATGGTGAACATCCTCCTCGACCGGAAGTCGGACGCCGCCAACGTGCTCGACTACGAGTACCAAGCGGCGGCGAATCGCATCGTGGACCTCGCGCGCCTCTGGAACACGACGCCCGTCCGCGCGCAGGCCGCGATGTGGACCGGCCAGAAGATGCTGCAGGACGGGAAGATGGTGAACTTCATCTGGCCCAAGGCGATGGGCGGCAAGCACGGCCTCGCCCCTGAGCAGGCGATCCCCGCGCTCCGCGACGTGATCCACCAACAGATGACGCGCCTCGAGACGCTCGTCGCCCGCGATCCGCGCGTGATCGAGATGGGCAAACAAGAATTTCGGCGACTCACCGAGGGGCGCGACTACAACCCGAACTGGGCCGAGACGATTCGCAAGCACGGGCTCGTGTACGGGCTCGCGGGCGTGCTGATCGAGGAGGCCAACCGCGAGGACGCCGCCGACCGGGCGGCGCGGGGCGGCGGCTCGTGATCGATCCGACCTTGTTCGCGGGCGTGCCCTACGGCAACTACACCGCGCTCCTCGATTTCGCGGGCACGCTCGACCTCTACCTGCGCCAGGGGCTCGCGCCCGCGATCCACGCCGCGTCAGGCGGCTCGCCGCGCCTCCTCCCGCTCGGGGATCAACCGGGCTCGCCGACGTGGCTCCACGCCGTGCAACAGACCTACGAGGCGATGGCCCGCGCGCTCCATCTCCCGCCGCCGCCCGACCTCGAGAGCTACGACTTGCGGAACGAGGGAGATTTTGCTTCCTTTATGTTCAACATCAGCGCGGCCACCCGCCAGCTCCGACAGGTGGCGGGTCTGCCGTGAACGGAGGGACCGATGGCTGACGAGATGGCGACGACGAGCGAGACCCCGGCGCCCTTCACCGCGACGCCGCCCCCGGTGCTGACGATCCCGCCCGACTCCCCGTGGCAGTGCGGGCGCTGCGGGAGCTACGCGGTCGGCATCTACGGCGACTTCTGCTTCAACTGCGGGGCCAGCGCGCCGGGGCTCCCGTTCCGGGGCGGGCCCAAGAAGGCGAGCGAGCCGCCGCCGCCCACGTCGTAGCGCGCGATGGGCGGCGACCTCGATTTCGGCTTCGAGCCGTCGGGCATCAGCGGCTTCGAGCCCACGCTCCCGGGGGAGATGCCCGACTTCTCGGTGGGCGAGACCGGCGCCGGGGGCGCCATGGGCGGTGGCGCGGCGCTCACGTCGGGCGCGCTCTCCGACATCGGCATCGCCACGCAAGGCGGCGGCTCGGGCTGGCAGAACTTCCTCTCGGGTCTCTTCGGCGCGGGCGGCGGCGGCGCAGCGGGCGGGCGCGGCGGGAGCGGGCTCGACACGTTTCTCAAGACCGCGCTCGGCGCGGGACAGCTCGGGCTCGCCGGCTACCAGACCGCGCAGGGCGTGAAGGCGGGGCAACAGCTCGCGGGGCAAACGAAGCTCGCGACGCAATCCGGCCAACTCCAGATGGACCTCGCCAACCGCGCCGCCGGGGCCGCGCAGCCGCTCACGCAGTTTTCGCAGCAAGAACTCATGGACGCGCAGCAAGGGAAAGTGCCCGCCGCGATCCAGCAGAACATTGACCTCTGGCTGCAGGCGGCGAAGGCGCGCGTCATGGACTACGCCGCGCGCTCGGGCCAGGGCGATAGCTCGCAGTTGCAGTCGTGGCTCGCGTGGCTCGACCAGCAAGCGGAAGGCATGAAGGCGCAGGCGCTCCAGCAAATGCAGCAGCTCGGCATCTCGGCGGGCACGGCCGGGGGCAACATCCTCGCGCAGGCGGCGGGGGCGGCGGGCGGCGCCGGCCGGCAGGCGACCGAGCAACAGCGCACGCTCGAGGCGCTCATCGCGGCGGCGAACCAATCGCTCGGGCGTCTCACCGGAGGCGCCTCATGAGGAGACGGACGATGACCCTCGCGCGACTCGCGGGCTATGGCCTCGTGGCGCTCGTCGTGAGCCCCGTGCTCGCGGGCGGGCCGTTCACCGTGAAGCTCGCGCGGCCGATTGATCAGGGGAGCGATCACATGCCCGCTGGCACGACGTGTACGCTCTTGCAGTACGTGAACGGCCCCGAGTTCTCGCTCCCGTACTACAAGGTCGTGTGCCCGGTGATCAGCGTCGCGGGCACCGACGGCGAGACGCACGCGCGCGTGATCGATGTCCTCATCACCGACGTGACGGTCGTCACGACGCCCGCGCTCGGGACGCCATGAAGAAACGCCGCGCGCCGCCGCCGCCGTCCCGTCCGCTGCGGAAGCCCGCGAAGCTCGCCGCGCTCCCATCGCCCGCGCCGCTCACGCGCGTCGCGAAGACCGCCGCGAAGGCCGCGACGCGCCCCACGCGCGGGCGCCCGCGCCGCGTGCCCTCGTCACCCCCGCACCGTGACGGGGGCACGCGGGACCTCTGATGGCCGGTCCCGTCGAGACGACGACGCCGCCGCTCACCGACGAGGCGCAGCTCGGGCGCCCGGACCTCGGCCCGCCGCCGTTCAGCGCCGAGGCGCAGCTCGGCAGCGCCCCGTCCGAGGCGCCCGCGCCGCCGACCGCGTTCGCGGACTTCGCGCGCTCGATCTTCGGGCAGATCGAGGACGCGCAGACGCGCGCCCGCGAGGCGATGCAGAACGAGCAGCGGCACATGCTCGAGGATACGGCGGCGTTGCGCGACCGCTACGCGCTGATTCAGGAGGGCATGGCGCGGGTGAACGCCGCGCACCTCGCGCGGATCACAGACCTCGACGCACGGAAGCCGCAGCTCGCCCCGCCGCCGTCGCGCGAGATCCACCAATTCCTCGCGCCCGTGCAGGGCGAGGCGCCGATGCAGACCGCGCTCAAGGTGATCCAGGCGGCGACGCTGTTCGCCACGGGGATTGGCGGACTCGCGAAGGGCGACGCGCGGGCGGGCCTCGCCGCGTTTTCCGGCGCGATGCGCGGGTGGGCCGAGGGCGACAACGAGAAGGCCGACCGGCAGCTCGCGGACTGGAAGGCCAAGCAAGAGAGCGCGCTCAAGAACTGGGAGCTGGAGCGCGACTCGTACCTCGACTGGCTCGGCGCCGCGAACCTCTCGCTCGACAACATGCTGAAAGGCGCCGAGATGGAGGCGAAGGTGCGCGGCAACGAGCAGGCCGCGCGCGCGTTCGCCACCCAGGAGCAGACGCAGGCGCTCAAGTATCTGAACGACACCTTTCAGCGCGCGTGGCAGGTGCAGGACTCGATGCAGCGGTTCAACGAGGCCGTCGCCACGCATCGCGCCCGCGAGGCGGAACAGAAGGCGCGCGACGAGGAGACCGCGCGCTGGCACAAGGACCGCGCGCAGGCCGACGCCGAGAACAAGCAGGACCGGCTGCGCCTGGAGCGCGACCGACTGGAGCAGAAGGCATGGTTTGAAGAACAACAGATCGAGCGGTGGGGCCTCGACCGGCAACAGCGCGACGAGGCGAGCAAGCGCCACGAGCAGACCGTCGCGGCCTTGAAGCAGCTTGCGCTGGACGTGCATTTCAAGGGCTCGAGCTACTACGACAAGGAGCAGGGCGAGATCCGCGAGATCACGGGCGAGGAGTGGCAAGCCGACCACGCCAACCTCATGGCGGGCCACCCGCGCTTCAAGATGCTCCGCCCCAAGGAAGCGGAGCTGGCCGACCGGCTCGCCAACGCGGGGCCGATCCTCACCGCACTCGACAGCCTCATCAAGGACATCACGGCCCGCGCGGGACCGAACATCACCGTCGGCGTCATCAACAAGCTCAAGAAGCAGGCGGGCATCGGCGCGAAGATCATGCAGATGCGGAAGCTCTCGGTTGACAGCAATCTGGAGGAGACCGCCGCGCTGTCGTCGGGCGTGCCGCGCATGACGATTCTCCACATCCTGCGCGAGGAGGGCTCCGCGCACGACGGCATGGCCACCGACGCCGCGCTCACCGTGAACCAGACGGTGCGGACGGGTGTCTCGAATCGCCTCACGCGCATGACGGGCGATCCCGAGGCGCTCACCAAGCTCTCGCGCGGGCTGCGCCCGTTCGCCATCGGCGGCGCCTACGAGATCGAGTTCGACGCCCCCGGCAAGAAGGAACTCTACTCGCCGCGATGAAGCCGTTTCGCGAGGTCATGCCCGACGGCACCGTCGTCACCGGGCGCGTGCAGGACGACGCGCCACCCGAGTACGTGCGCGACCAAGCGATGGAGCAGTGGCGCCGCACGCATCCCGACGGCCCCGCCGCCGCGCGGGCCAAGGAGATCGCCGCCGATCCCTACGCGACCGTGAAGCTCCTCGTCGGCTTGCGCGAGCCCGAGTCGCTGCGGGACTGGGTCGTCCTCGCCGCCGGGGGGCTCGTGGCCACGTCGGCGGGCGGACTGGGCGCGGGCGCCCTCGCGGCGCGGGTGGCGCCGAGTGTCGCGCGGGCCGCGCCGCTGCTCGGGAGCGCGCTGACGAGCGGGCTCATCACGGGAGGCCGCGAACTCGCGAGCGGACGCGGCGGCGCCACCGACGCGCTGCAGAAAGGCGCCCTCGACGCCGTCGTGAGCGGGATGCTGTCGGGCGCCCCCGGCGTCCTCGCGCACATGCCGATCCGGGGCCACCTCCCCGTCGAGTTCAACCTCGGGCTGAAGGCGGCGGGCGCCCCCGTGCGCGCCTACGAGTGGGCGACGCGCGCCCCGCACGAGGCCGTCGCGATGCTCTCGAAACGCCTCAGCGGCGCGGGACGGCACGTGAACGTGCCCTCGCTGAGTCCGACGCCGATGACGTTTCAAGACGCGGTGAACAAGCTCGTGGGCCTCGCGGGCACCAAGGGCGAGGGGCTGCACGGGCAAGCGTACCGGCTCGCGCGCGATGAACTCGCGGGCGAGATGACGCGGCTCGACCTCTACCCCGGCATGAAGGACGCGGGCAAGGTGTTCCTCGATCCCACGGTCACGAGCGAGATCCGAGAGGTGCCGAGGATGGGCGCGAAGATCGCGGAAGGCGCGCGGAAAGCCTCGACCAGCCGCGCCGCGCAGATCGGCATTGCGACGGGCGCCCAGATGCCGTCGGGCGAACCCGGAGTCACGATGGGCGAGCTGGCGGCGAAGAGGCTCTTCCTCGATCCCATCGAGCGCGTCGGCGGGCTCGTCAGCGGGCATCGACGCTCTGAGCGCGAGGGCGGAGGCTCCTGATGCCGTGGGGCAACTATTCGCGCTATTCGGGCAAGCCCTCGCCCATCCGCGTGACCAACATCGTCGCGGACGACGGCGAACTCGCCCTCGGCCTCCCCGTCGGCAAGCACAAGGGGAAACCGCTCGCGCAAGTGCCGACGACGTACCTCTTCTGGGTCATGCGCCAGGATCTCGACGCCGACACGATGGCCGTGCTGCAAACGGAAGTGATGCGCCGCAAGCGCGAGGAGCCCGAGCGGCTCGAGCGGGCGCGCGAACTCGAAGCGGAGTCGCCGGCGCAGGAACCCGTGCTCGTCGTCATCGACCGCGAGATGCCGCTGCACGATCTCATCGAAAAGCGCGTCAAGGATCTCCTCGCCGTCGCCGCCGAACCCGGCGAGCTGTCGGCCGCGCTCCGCGTCGCCATCACCTGGGCGATCTCGAAGAAAGACCTTGT
>Ga0126383_10000219_pt1 | contig 29842 bp, 19 predicted proteins | sample PanSoiMetPlot_35_FD_96882 | JGI IMG/M metagenome (GOLD analysis project Ga0126383, IMG submission 96882) | Tropical forest soil microbial communities from Panama - MetaG Plot_35 | ecosystem: Environmental > Terrestrial > Soil > Tropical forest > Bulk soil | place: Panama | collected 2016-02-17 | reverse complement strand
GCAAAGCGTGAGGCGGCGTGAAGCCATCGTTTCTGCCACGACTTGTTCCATGGGGCGCATGTCGTGCACAGGAAGCTCGGAATCGATTTGCGCCACGAGGCTGCGCACTGCTCCATAGATGGCGCTCGAATCGCCGCGTGTCCGCACGGCAAGCCCGACGTAAGCCCAGGGATTTTGCGGAAACGGCAGATACGTTTCGAGGGCGATGGATTCCCCGAGGCCGTTATGCAAAACATTGCCGACTACGCCTACGACTTCGGATTGCTTGTCGCCCATGATGTTGCAGTGCTTGCCCAAGGGATCCTGGCCGGGCCATAGGGTTTCGGCGAGCTTCTGATTGATAATCACAACGGGCTTTGAGTTGGCGCTCTCCGACCCGAGGAACTCACGGCCGCGGAGCAATGGAATTCCCATGGCCAGGAAGTAGCCAGGGTTGACCGCGTGCACTCCGACGAGGGGCTGCTGGCCGCGCGCATAGGGAGCGCGCCCTTCGACGTTGCTAAGGCCGGTGGTGGTGTCGTCGCCTTGCAGCGGAAGGTCATTCGAGACAGCCACGCCTTCGACGCTGGGCAGCGCGGCAACGCAAGGAAGAAGCTGCTCGAGAAATTGCGTCGAGCGTCCTTTGGCCGCGTAATTCGCGCTGGTAAAATTCATCCACATCGTGACCATGTGATCGGACCGGAAGCCGGGATTGATTTCGAGCATGCGCACGAAGCTGCGTCCGAGCAATCCGGCGCAAACGAGAAGCACCAGCGAGAAAGAGACTTCTGCGATCACGAGGACGCCCCGAAGGCGATTGTGAGCGAGACCCTTTGCGCCGCCGCGACCACCTTCCTTCAGGAAATGGCCGAGCCTGCGACGCGTGGCAGCAATGGCAGGCGCAAGTCCGAAAAGCACTCCCGTTAACAGGGAAACGCCGAGCGTAAAGAGCAGGACGCGGAGGTCCAGAGTGATTTCCTGCACTCGCGGCAATTCTTGCGGCCTTGCTGAGACAAGCAGGCGCACCAGTCCCCAAGCTAGAGCGAGCCCGAGTACGCCACCTACGAGCGAAAGCAGCATGCTCTCGGTAAGCAGTTGGCTCACGATGCGCAGGCGTCCCGCGCCAAGAGCTGTGCGGATGGCAATTTCGCGCCCCCGCGCGACGGCGCGAGCAAGCAGCAGGTTGGCGACATTGGCGCATGCGATCAGCAGCACCAATCCGACGACCGCGAGCAGCACGACAAGCGTCTGGCGCACGGGCCCTGCAGTGAGCTCGCGCAGGGGAATCAAATGCACGTTGTGGCCGGTAGTGACGGGGTATTGCTGGTGCAGGCGCTCCACGATCGTGTTGATATCGCTTTGCGCCTGCGAGATCGTGACACCTGCCTTGAGGCGGCCGACAATGTTGAGATAGTGGGTTTCGCGATTGGTGCGGAGATTTCTCTCCCACTCGGGAAGGGCGCTGAACACCTCGGGAACGACGTTAACGGGGTTGACCCAGAGCTGGACGTCATTGCCGCCGTAGCGGAAATTGGCCGGAAGGACGCCGACGATTTGCACGGACTGATTGTCGAGCGTGAGGGTGCGGCCAACCGCGGCGCGGTCACCGGCAAAATGGCTTTGCCAGAAGCCGTAGGTGAGGAGTGCGCAGCGTGGTGCGCCAAAAACGCCCTCCTCAGGGACAAAGTCGCGGCCCAAGATGGGGTGAACTCCGAGAAGCGAAAAGACATTAGGTGTGGCGACCATCGCGGGAATGCGCTCGGCGGCACCCTGTCCGGTTAGGTTAAAGCTGAGGCGGTGAATCGTCGTGACCTGCTGGAACGTCTTGTTCTGTGCCTGGTAATCGAGAAAGTCCGCGGCGGAGAAGGGCGCCTGCTCAAGATTCGGCTGCGATTCCCAGAACCAGACAAGTTGCTCGGGCTGGGGATAGGGAAGCCCGCGCAGAAGAACCGTGTTGACAACGCTGAAGATGGCGGTGTTCGCGCCAATCCCGAGGGCCAGCGCGAAGATGGCGATGGCGGCGAGTCCGCGGCTCTTAAGCAGCATGCGGAACCCGAACTGGATGTCCTGGCGAAGATTCGTCATGGCAGACTCCTATTTGCGGGATTGGACGATGAGAGGGCGCAAAAGACAGGTGAGCCAGGCGGGAAGAGATTGCGAACTGATTAGCTCGCCTCTGCGCTCCCCGGTGGTCAAAGCACTGACATACATGGGCTCCTGCGACTCCCGGGCGTCGGCAACTCGGAAGCTATCGTTAGCCGCCACGCGGATGAAAAGTCGGTTATTCGTTGCATGGGATTGCGCGCTATGCGCGAAGTGTACAAATCGATGGCTGTCTCCCAGAACGGCTCATTTCCAATAGGTATAGTTCACTTCATTCAGGCGCTAGTTCTTTCGCAGGCGGTGGGCATGCTTCCCACCACCCTTGCACCTAACTTATGACCTTTCAAAAAGATACGTTTGGCAGGGGCGGTGATAGTGCCCCCTTATTGCCCCCAAGGATTCTTATCTCCTTGAATTCAAAGGCAATTTGGTAGGGGCGGTGGGGATCGAACCCACGACCTTCGGCTTAAAAGGCCGCTGCTCTACCACTGAGCTACGCCCCTAATCTAGCTTGCCACCCGAATCATGACCGTACCCGCACCAGCCCAAGTCTTCTGGTGTTCCCTGTTTACTCTTGTTCTCAGGGAAAACTACGGACCGGCGCGCAGTCGCCATCGAGCTGCTTGCTCAGTCTTTTAATTTTATCAGCAGGCTCGCTTCTGTCCAAATACAAATCACCAAGCCAACGCGCGCACTTTTTCTCTTTCTTGGTCGTTCCGTTTGGAGCCTTAAAGCGTTGTTTTCGCCGTTTTCTAGTTCTTTGTAAGCCGTCCGAGAGTTCTTTTTCCGCAATGGAGTCTTCCGCACATGAAATCGCAAAGGCTACCCTAGCCTGCCATGTAAGCAGACGAAGTAACGCCGCGGCCTCCTCGCAGGCGTTGAGGTGAGATTGCTCCGCCTCGTCAGGCTTCCGTGAAAGTTTAGACTCAGAAGTAAAACCGCAGCGAAAGCTGCAAGTTCCTCTCACCGCCCCCGACGCCGCCGCCTTTGGTCGTGACTTTTCCGAAATTCGAGCTCGCCGGATCGAAGTTCACGCCGCCACCGCTACCCCCACCCCAGTTCGGGTGGTTGATGAAGTTGAACGCCTCGGCTCGAAACTGAAACCCTCTTTGCTCGTCAATCGGAAACGCTTTGAACAATCCAAGGTTCCAGTTCTGGAATCCGGGCTGATAGATGAGGTTGCGGACGCGCTGCGTATTGAATGTGCCAGCCGTGGGAGGCCGAAAGATCCGCTCGTCGACGCTGCCATTCGTGCCATCCGGGCAGGGCGACGCACTAATCAGACATGTTTGAAACCACCCACTGGAGCCAAAGTTCCCAAGAATCTTTGGATCGCCAAACTTCACCCAATACTGACCATTAACGCCGCACCCAAAGTTGGAATCCAGACCCACGTGGGCGTAGTCAGTAGCGTGCGCCGCGCTGCAGGGTAGGCCCGTTTGAAACTGCGTGACGCCGCTAATCTGCCAGCCCCCGAGCAGTTTCCCGGACACCGTGGAATGATTCTTGAAGAACGGAAGGTCGTAAAGGTAATTAAACACGAGGATGTGACGGGCATCGAACTCCGACGGGCCCCACAGCATGCTTACATCGTATGTATCGGGTACCACGTCGCGCTGGTTTGAGCCGTTATCCATGCTCTTCGAGAGTGTGTAGGACACGCCAAACAGCAGTCCATTCGAATAGCGACGGTTCCAGGCGATCTGCAGCGAGTTGTACATTGAATTGGCCACATTATCCGTTTCCCGGATTGACCCGAAACCTTTGTATGGTCTCAGGGCATTAATATTCACGCCCGGGTTCGCCGCCACAACCGCTGTTGTTGGCTGGTTGATGTCTGCTTCGCGTTGCAAATGCAGACCACGCCGCGCGACATAGCCAACGCTAAGCAAGGACTTCCAAAACATCTCGCGTTCCACGGTAAAATTCCAGCCCCACGCTTCCGGATTCTTAAAGCTCTTGCTCTGCGAGGTCACCACAGAAACGGCGTTGTTGGGTGCTAGAGAATCAACGTTGCCGATCGCCACGCTGGTGTTCGGCTGGAACGGCGGATTGCCGCCAAGGAAGATCGAGTCGCTTACTCCTAGACGCGTGATGAACCGCCCAGCCCCGGCACGGACCACCGTCTTATTGTTTAGCTGGTACGCCACCCCTAACCGCGGCTGGATTTCGCCCCACTGGACGTCCGAATAATGATTGGGGACGTCGTGGAACAGGCGGCTGAAATTGAAGAGGCTCGAATTCGCCTCCGGAAAATGTTTTGTTGCGTCGCTGGGAAATCCGTTGCCTGGAATAACCATGCCGTTGAGCGTGTCCGCCCCTGTTCCGGCTACCAGGCCAGTCGTGGAATCGATAGTGCCAACGATAAACCCGGTCGCAGGATCAATGGTTACTGCTTTGCTCTGATCGTAAAACCGGGGATCGAACAGAATCATGTTCCCCCACAACGCGTGATAAGGAACGATCACCGTATAGCGTACCCCGTAGTCGAAGGTCAGATTCTGCCGGAACTTCCAAGAGTCCTGTGCAAAGCTCTCGTACATGTTGGCGCGGAAGATGGTGTAGGCGCGGTGCCCGATTTCCGAATACGTATCGAATAGTCCTTGGGCCGCGTTCGCCACGGCAACGCCGCTCGTCTTCGCACCTTGCCGGCCGTCCGTAAACGAGAATTGGCCGTTCTGGTTGTTCGTGCACGTCGGGCAAGCTTGCACATTTATTTCATCGTTGTCATTCTCGCCTGAACGTTCAAACATGAACCCGAATTTAAATGTGTGGCTGGATTTGATCCACGTGAAGCTGTCCGAGAGATCATAGATAGGGCCTGACGAGTGTGATGGGTACGGTCCGCCATTCAGCGTCGAGAAGTTTGACATGTTCACGGTCGGGATCCGATTGGGGAGCAGCTTCTCGCTTGCGGGAAAGACATATTGATACGGCGTGCAAGGCACGATCGATCCCGCGCACGCTTTCGTACGATCGAAAAAATTAGCCGCGTCGACCGGAATCTTGACCACGTCCTCGCTTGCCGTCACCAGGATTTCATTCACTTTTGTTGGACTGATCGTCCATACATGGTTTAAGGAACCGGTTTTGTTGGGACGATTGAAAAACTTGGGTGTGCGATCAGTATTCCCGTCGAGCGGCTGGTACTCCAAATAGTAGTAGTGGGTCAGGCGAAATCTCAGGCGTTGTTTTTCGTTCATGTTTACGTCAACCGCGCCAGTATCTTTTCGCTGGTCATACGTGTGTAGTCTCGCCGCAAACCAGTTTCCGTTCCTTCCGATGAAAGTGGCAGGATCCGTAAACGTTGGGACCGGCCACGAATTTAGGATCGCGATCCCACCAGGGCTTAGCCGATTGACAGGAATGACATTGGGACAACCGGCAGCGTTCGTGCAAGCCGGGCTATAGTTGGGGTCAGCTGTATTCGATGATGCGACGAATTGTGTCCCGGTGTTCGGATCGTTGACCACCTTCGCTGTAGAGTAAAAAGGATTTGGGCCGAGCAGTTCACTAAAGTCACCTTCCCGCATTTTCACCGTCGGGACGGTTAGCAGTCCGGCCGAACCCACGGTCGCGCCGGACTCAACAAAATGGTATTTCAGCCATTCTTCTCCCCAATAAAAGAAAACCTTGTTCTTGTTCGTATTGAATTTGCCAGGGATGTAAACGGGTCCGCCGATGTTAAACCCGTACTGATTGTAGTTAACTGGCGCCGTGATGTGAGTGGTTAGCGGATTGGCGTTGCGCGTCCAAGTGTTGGCATTCAGTGCCGTATTCCGCAAATATTCGTAGCCCGCACCGTGAAACTGGCTAGTGCCCGTCTTTGTCGTGAATCGAATCTGCGCTCCGGAAGTGCGCCCGTATTCGGGAGCGTAGTCCGTGGTCAGGATCTGCACTTCCTGCGTGGAGTCCACGTCCGCCGCTCCCAGGCTGGTCCCGTTCGACCGCGTGCGCGTCGCCGGAGCCCCGTCAAACGTAATCAGGTTTTCCGGATTGCGCGAGCCATTGAAATTCGCCGGCCCCTGCGTGAATCCGAAGTTGAGGTTGGCCAGTGTGGTTCCGCGGGCGCCGGGCACCAAAGCAGAAAGCCAAATCGGGTTACGTCCATTCAACTCCAGAGAATCAATTTGTTCGCGGGTGACGAGCTTCTGCACCGACGCGGATTCCGTTTGCAACTGCATCGCGGATCCCGTCACCTCCACCGTTTGCGTCGCCGCCCCCACTGCCAACGCAGCGTCAATGACCAGGTCTGCCGCTGGGTCCAGCTTGTTGTTCGTGCTCTCGAGTTTCTGAAAACCCGAGGCTTCCACGGTCATCGAGTACAATCCCGGCGGCACATTGGTGATGACGTAGTAACCCGATTCGTTTGTCGTCGTCTGCCGCTCCACGCCAACGTTGTTCCGAATCGTAACTTTTGCGTTCGGAACCGTTGCCCCCGAAGGATCTTTCACAAATCCTGAAATCTTCCCCAGGTCTGACTGCGCCCGCAGCGTTCCCGGGCTCCACAAAGCCAGGCACAGCACCAACACTCCCGCCAACACCAAGGCACACCGGATACACCTCTCTCCAACCATCATTCGAGACATCTCCCCCACCTCCTTGACCTGCTTCCGCCGGCGCGGAGCATACTCCACCTAGACGGAAATGTATACGGAACCGCTTTACGCTCGGGAGATTGATCCTCGGTAAACGCAACAAGAAAAAATCACTCGCCTCGGAGGGCAACGCGCCACCACGCCACCGATCCAGCCCCGAGCATGCCGTCCGCACCGGGAGTCTGCCGAAAAGTCCCAAAAAGCAAATCAGGTAAACACCTGAGCGCGCCTCAGGTGGATTCCCGACAACGCATAATCTGAGGAAATGCCTCGCTTTTTTGGAGCTAGTAGCGCGCAGGAAACGTGTTGTCTTGCCAAACAGCGGAACCCAACTCTGCGTGGCGCTTGGCCGCGTTCAGAAATCAGCAATTTGACGCGGAGTCGCGAAGCTGTGCAAGCGCCGAACCCAGCTCTCCCTCTTTTCCACAAGCCCTTTCTGGTGTCGAGGCCTGTGGCCCGCTACGTGCTCGCAGGGACGGCCTTCTACTTGCCCTGAGTTTCGAAGGGAGGCTGTCCGCTTTCGCTCTCGCCTGCCCCCCGGGATTCCGCACCGCGAATGATGGTACAACTCGAGCGAACCGCGCGAACGGTCACCTAAATCACGTGTAGGCTTCTTCGCGAATGCGCGGGCGCTTGCGCTTCCACTCATAATCCTTGCGCAGCTTCGCCTGATGCTTCTTCACCTGGGATTCCAGCTCGCTGAAGGCTTTCTTGCAGCTTGTGCGCACGCCGGCGGCCTCGCCGGTGGCGCGCAGCGACCCGGACGGAAGCGACAGCGTCAGCGCGCATGCAACCTCCTGCGTCCGCGGGTTAACCGAAAACCCGCCGTGCAGCTGGACCAGGTCCGGCGCGTAACTCTTTAGCAGTTTCCCGAGCTTCGCAACGTGACGCGCAACTTCAACTTCTACCGGCTTGTGCGATTCGACGTGCTGGTAATTGATGGAGAGTTTCATGTTCGCACCTGTAGACTTTCTCGAGAAGGGGCAGGCAAACGGGGTTTCGTACGAAGGACCACATCACGCACAGCATAGCAGCCCCCCGCGAACGGAGCAACGCTTCCGCCTTTCTTTTTACCTCGCGTTGCCCGCAGGCGGCGAGTGGCCCTTCTTTTGTAGGGGCGCAGCCTGCGGGCGGTAGGCACTGCTGGGCCCTAGCTGGCGCTATTTCAGTCCGGGCTGCCTCTCTACAGGTTCTCGTCGCATTTGGCCGTGCTCGCATCGGCAGCGTACAAAGCACATTTGACACTTCTCTGCCCTTCTTACTACTCTGCTCGCCACGAACTGGTCGGCCGAACATCCTATATATAAGGACCACCAGAACGGTTTTCGAGGACCAGCAAAACGAGCATGCCGCCGCGCAAACGCAAAACTTCGCTGCCAGCAAGGGTGTTTGCACCTCCGTCCCGGTCTTCATCGAATTCGGAAGCGAGCTTCGAGGGGAGCGCTCTCAAAGAAGGAGATTTCGCCAGCAAAAACGCCTCCCGCGATGCGGCCCCCACCGCCTCGCCGCACTCGTTGCGCATCGGCCCCGCTGGATGGTCGTATCCAGACTGGTCCGGCTATGTTTATCCCTCGCGGCGGCCACGCGGCTTCCACGAAGCCGCGTATCTTTCTGAATTTTTCGACACCATCGAAATCAACACTTCGTTCTATCAGCCGCTCAAACCGGAAACCGCCAAGCAGTGGCTCGATCTCGTCTCCGGCAATCCGCGTTTCCTCTTCGCTGCAAAACTCTGGCAACGCTTCACCCACGACGTTGCGTTCAGCACTGGCGGCTCCGTTGCAGAAGACGAACGCGCCGTCCGTGCCGGCTTCGACGTGCTGCGCGCCGCCGGCAAACTCGGCGCGGTGCTGCTGCAATTCCCTTTTTCCTTCCATCGCACCAAGGAAACCGTGGCGTATCTTTCCGCCGTGCTGCTGCGCTTTCGCGATTATCCGCTGGTCGTCGAAGTCCGCCACGACACTTGGAATTCGCCTGAAACTCTGGCGCTGCTGCACGAGCATGGTGCAGGCATTTGCAACATTGACCAGCCTCTCATCGGGCGTTCGCTCGCGCCCTCCGCACAAGCGACTTCGCCGGTCGGCTATGTCCGCCTGCACGGCCGCCGTTACGATACCTGGTTCACCGACGACGAAACCGTTCCGTCGCACGAGCGCTACAACTATCTTTACTCAGCAGATGAACTCGAGCCGTGGGTCTCGCGGGTCAAAAAAGTCAGCCAGCATGCGCGTGCTACGTTCGTCATTACCAACAATCATTTTCAAGGCAAAGCCGTGGTCAACGCGCTTCAAATCATGAGCATCCTGAAAAACAAAAAAGTGAAAGTGCCAGAGCCGCTCCGCATTCATTACCCCGAAGTGAACGAGATCGCTGACCGGCCTCCCGCCGAGCCCACGTTGTTTCCCCTAAACCGAAGCAACGACGTAACGAAGTAACGAGACAGCGAACCAAGGCCGTAACGACGCGCGGAAGTTGTGATGCCCGACCTTCAGGTCGCTTCCCTCTCTGAACACAGGGCCTTCCTTCGGCGGCAATAAATCAACAACCAACTTTTTCCGCGATGCGGCCTGCATCCAAAAAGTTGTGGACCAGAAAAAAATTTAGATGCAAAGATTTCATGCGTGCCTTCTCTTCTTTTCGTGCTCCCTCACGTTACTTTTATCCGCGCGCAGCGTCCTACCGGTTGTAACCGTTTTGAGGACGATTGTTGCAAGAGTGGTCCGTAACGCGGCCCGTGCAATGCCCGAAGCGCCGTTTACCCGCAACGACGCCGAAACGTACAAAGGAGAAACTGTGAACAAACCATTCTTGCGCACGCTCTTGGTCTTAGTCGGATTCGCGGCTTTCCTTGCTCCCGCGAAAGCTCACGCCCAGGATCAAATCGTAGTCAAGGTCCCATTTTCGTTCATAGCCGCCGGCAGAACTTTTTCTGCGGGCGAATACAGAATCTCGCGTCTGAGCGACACCAACTCCAGTCTCCTCCTTCTCAGCGGCCGGGAAAATCGTAGCGACGTCATCATTCTTCGCGCCGAGAGCGAAGAGCCTTCCCGTGGCCAGGCGAGGTTGGACTTCGCAACCGTCAGCGATCAGCACTTCCTGAGCCGCATTGATACCGCGAATAGGGCTTACACTCTTTCCGTGCCTTCCGCCGATACCCTTTTAGCCACAGGCTCCAGCAAGGCCGTCATAGCCTCTTCCGCCTCGGGAAACAACTAATCCGCTAACGTTTCGTCCCGTGGGCGGTTTTCCGTCCGCTTAAGGGGCACGTTATCGCTCCCGGGTCTCAGGCTGTCCGGAGCAGGCGGGCCGGAATATCGTGCCCCTAACAAGTTCCTCACAAATCTCCCAGGACTTTCGAGCACCGCGCTTCCTATCCTCATTGCGCTCGCCTATCTTCAGTGCGCTCGAAGGTAAGGCGGCCCGGGTCCGAGTGAACTATGTCGCTTACAGTCTTCTTCGCATTTTGCATCCTCGGCATCGATTTCATGATCTATTTTTTCTTCAAGCTGGTGTATGGAGAGAAGCGCCGCGCTAAGCGTCGGCGTCTCCCGCCGGGATACTACAACGATGGTCTTCCCGAAAGACGATTGTGCTCCCTCTGTTCCGTTGCCGCGCGAAAAAGCCAAGCGCACGCTACAAAGCGCGTCCTCACTATGCCTGCGCGTCATTAACCTCCAGCCGGGAATCACTAGGTTCATTCCTGGCGCAACTAAGGCATTGTGGCCGGGGATAAGGGTTCCGGCGTGGGCTACGGTTGTTTATTGTTCCATCGCTGTACGCGAACACGCCGATGTCACCCGTGGACGTCATCCCTTCAAACGTGATTTGGCCGGCTGCGTTGATTGTGGCCGAGCTGGCGCTCAAAAGAGAAGACCCGCCCGGGGCAGCGTCGCCCGGTCCAGCAGTGCGCGTTAGGGCTCCCTAAAAAGAAGCCAGTCGAATGGTTGGTCTACTAGAATGGCCAAGATTCACCGCTTTCCGCGCCGGCGGCGCGGAGGAGTTCGGAGATGGAGACGAAGCGGAGGCCTTTGCGTTGACCGGCCTCGAGGATGTGGGGCAGGGCTTGGAGGCTGCGCGAGGGGTTGGAGATGCCGTCGTGGAGGACGATGATGGCTCCAGGGATAAGATTCTTTTCGATCAGCCAGCGGATGTACCAGACCGGGGGATGCATGGGGTCGTGAGGATAGGCGCAGCCGAGGACGCAGGTGTAGCCGCGTTGGCGAGCTATCTTGATTTGTCCTAGCCAGGCCACTCCGCCGGGAGGCCGGAAGAGCGCGGGCTTCTTATCGAGGGAGAGCGCCGTTTCGATTTGGTCTAGATTGCAGAGGAATTTCGCATCGGAATGGCCGAGTGTCGGAACGTTGTTGGAATAGTGGTTGCCGATTTCGTCGCCGGCGGCGCGGATTGCGGCCACAAGATTCGGATGACGTCGCGCGCGGTCGCCGATGAGAAAGAAAGTGGCTTTGGCGTCGTGGCGGTGCAGGATGTCGAGGAGTTGCGGCGTGAAAGTGGGATGCGGGCCATCGTCGAACGAAAGGGCAACGAGCGGAAGCCGCGTGCGGACGCGGTAGACAATGTTTGGCGTGAGCCGTTCAAGCGCGGGGAGCAGCCAGAGAGGCTCGGTCCAGAAAGCGAAGAGGGCGAACAGCACAAAGGCGCCGACCAGGACCAGGGAGAGGAATGGAAGATTCACAGATCACCCGCACAACCATGGTTCCTGTAAAGGGTACCCGTTTTTCGTCATGCCGTGTGGTACCCGTAAGAAAAGCGGAGCAAGGTTGCCGCTCCCTTCGAAGCTCCGAGCAAGCAGAAGGCCGCCCCGACAAAAGAGAGGTATGCAACCATTGACCTAGGTGCAGTTTGCCATTGAGCCAGGATCCCTTGCTTCGCTCGGAATGACAGGCTGGTGAAAGGAGGCAGTCCTTCGACTTCGCGCAGGGTCACGTGGCACGCGACGGTGAGAATGCCATGGTCTCATCGACCTGCTTGGGGTTGAAATCAAGCCACAATTCACCCAGCCAGAACCGCTCGATGCCGCGTGTACCTCTTTGGGCCTGCCTGCAGGCTGGCTCGAAATGAACTGTTGCGGACGGACTCAAGAGAGCAGAGAGGGGAGCTGGCCGAAGTTCGGACGGCTCCCCTGTTGGATTCGGTATAACAGCAGAGAGATGGAAGGCTGTTTTTAGCTGTGGCCCTTGGCTTCGTGCTTGCCCTTTCTGAACCAGCCCATGTGTTTGTGTCTGCCGTCGTTCTGGCTGCCTTTGGACTTGGTGTTTTCGCCCTTCTTGTTCTCGTTCTGGACCTGCTCGGCACGGTTCTGGCCGCGCAGCTTGCCAGCACCGTTGTTGTTACGCGCGCCTTTCTGCGCGGCCGCGGGTATCGCGAGCAAAGAAGCGGCAACCAAGGCCAAGCATAGGTTTTTCAGAGTCTTCATGAAAGCCTCCCCTCAACCCGAGTGCCGTTAATCGCGCCCAAGCACACGGGTGATGGCTGTTTTTGGGGCAAGTCGGGTTCCACGGCGTAATGCGTTGATGACTATGGTACTTACCTGTTGCAGGGGCCACTTGAGAGCTGGCCGTGCGGTTCAAAATGTAACGGGACGCATGGAAGATTTACCTTGGTATCAGGGATTGGGGGCGGGAGGCCGCTCGAGTTCGTGCTGGGCGCGAAGACGCAGTTCCGTCGCTTCGGCTTCCAGGGGGCCATGGGGATCGAGTTTCAGATAGAGGGCCACCTCGGCCATGGCCGCGCGAGGGTTGTGACGAACTTCAAGAATCTTGGCCAGGAGGATGTGCACTTCTGCTTGATTAGCGCTCCGCCAGAGCGCTTCTCGGGCACTCTTTTCGGCTTCGGCGGGTTGATTTAGCGCGAGTTGCACCAGGCCGAGGAAGTATTTTCCCAGGGCGGACCCAGGGTCCATGGCCAAGCCATTTTGAATCAGCCGCTCGGCCTGTTGAAATTCCTGACGCTGGCAAAGAATGATGGCCATGGCAAATTCCGAAGGCGCATAACCACCGTTGGTGAGATCGATGGACTTCTGGAAATCCTCCGCAGCTCGCGCCGTCTCACCCAACTGGAGATAGGCAAGGCCCAAATCATGGTACGCGCGGTAGTAACCGGGGTCCTTGGCCAGCGCGCGCTGAAAATAGGCCAGGCTTCGCTGAGTGTCGCCTCCCTGTAGCAGCCGGACTCCCTTCTCAAAAGCGGAATCGGCTTTGCCGGACATGCGCAGTTCTCGGACGGAGACCGCGCCGTCGTTGATGGGGGCCGGCGGTTGCGCCGCTGGAAGCAAATGAAAGAGCAAAGGCGCCGAGCTTCCATCGGGATGTGGGGCCACCTCGACTTTGGTTTCGAGGCGCTCGCAGGCGGGAGCGGTGACGGTCACGCGATACTCAGCCGGCGGCAGGCTCGCGAGGTGGAACCTCCCTCCCTTATCTGTGAGCTTCGCGCTGGCCCAGCCTGTGGAGGGATTCAGGAATTCGATACGAGCGTGGTGCATCGGGTGGTTATCCGCGCCGCAAAGGACGAGCCCCGACGCTGAAGCTGTGCCGTTTTCCGAAGGTTGCGACTGCGCGAGACAGAGAGCCGGGAGAATCAGTGCCACCGTTGCAGCTTGCGCGGCGATGACGGTTTTCACTCCGTTAGTGTTTTTGATTGCGAATCGGGGGATTCGCATGGACGTCACCCTCCCGGGAATCATTCCCCCTGCCTTTATTGTGCGGAGGAATCGGCGAGTACAAGCCGGAGAATTACTTCTTGTGCGAACGAGGTAACTGCGCGGACGGACAGAGGGGGTAACTGACCTTTAGGACTAAGGAGAGGAAGCAAAGAACGCATGACGTAAGGAGGTAAGGGAAGAGGAGGCTGCCGGTTCGGGCTGTAACCGGCAAAGCGCCTCCTCATTTTCACGGCCGAGATAGCGCCGTGCGCGTTGAGGATAGAATGGCTTGCACGCCGCCGGAAACTCTCGATGGAAAGGACATTCAACCATGAAAGCACGTGATCCGATCCAAGATGCAAATCAAGAGGTGAATCAAGAGGATGACCGAAGGGTATTTCTGCACACGTTCGGTTTGGCGGCAGCGGGGGCCACGCTCGCAGCCGGATTGTCAGCAAGCGGAGCATCGAGAGGAGGAAGGCGTCTCCACAAACGAAGACCTGATGCGCGAGCACGGAGTCCTAAAGCGGTTGCTGCTGCTGTACGAAGAGATTATCCGACGGATTCAGGCCAAGCAGGACTTTCCGCCGCAAACGGTAACCGACGCGGCGACAATTATTCGCAAGTTCATCGAGGATTATCACGAAAAGTTGGAGGAAGACCATCTGTTTCCACGCTTTCGGAAAGCTGGCAAGCTGACCGAACTGGTCGACGTGCTCGCCCAACAGCATCAGGCGGGAAGACAGGTGACCGAGCGAGTTCTTGCCGCCGTGCCGTCCCTGAAAACGGCTGAGGACCGCGGCAAACTCTCTGCCGATTTGAGCGCCTTTGTGCGGATGTACGCTCTGCATGAAGCGCAGAAGGATACCGTGCTGTTTCCGGAGCTGCCTAAGGTGGTGTCGCCACACGAATACGACGCGCTTGGGGAACAATTCGACAAAATCGAGCAACAGATCTTTGGCGGCGACGGATTCGATATTTACCTTGACACAGTAACGGTCATCGAAAAGCACCTCGGCATCTACGATTTGTCGCAATTCACCCCGAGATGAAGTCAAATCTTGGGAGATCGCACAATTCCGCGACAAAGGAGGAAGCAAGCGGAGAAAAGAAAAGGACGGCTGTACGCGCGTACCAGAAAAGCGGTACCAAGGGGCCATACCAGCGAAATTGCGCAAAATGCACAATCGCTTTCCCTAGCCCTCTCATGCGCACGCCAGAGGAAACCGACTCCCCTGGGCGGAAACGCATGTTACTGAGCGCCAAGCACTCGAGCGCGAAGTAAAGAAAGCAAGACCGAGACTGTTTCGACCCTACGAACGACTTCAGGGGTTCGCAGGACACATGAAACTGCGCAGTAAGTTCTTGCTCTCGCTGGTGCTGGTCATCGCCACGATGACCGGCGGCACGCTGCTGGCGGTCCGCCAATCGATGCAGGCGCAGGCCCAGCGGCAGGTCGAAGAAGACGCGCGAAATTCCATACTGACATATCAGGTGATGGAGCAGCAGCGGCGGCTGGTGCTGAGTCGCAAGGCGGAGCTGCTGGCCACTTTGGCGTACATGCGGAATGGCGACCCAACGGTGATTCGCGAGGTAAGCCAGGATCCGTGGCAGTCCGAAGAGTGCGACCTGTTCGCGCTGGTGGACAGCAAGGGCAAGATCACCGCGCTGCAAAGCCGAATCTCCGACTTCCCAGCGGATGTGTCGAACGAAAGCATCAAGGCGCTGGTGCGCGACTCAAGCAATCAGGATTGGTGGGTGAACGAGAGGCGGATTTATCAGGTGGTGGTGAAGCGGTTCTTCAAAGACCCGCCGATCAACAGCATGCCGATGGGCGAAGTGATTGTGGGACGCGAAATTGATGCGGCGCGCGCGAGGGATTTGGGGCGGATTCTGTCGAGCGAAGTGGTGTTCCAGTACGGCGACAGCGTGACGGTGAGTTCGCTGGTGGCGGTGGATGAGCAGGAAGTTGCGCAAGAGATCAGAAGCGGACACAAGCCGCTCGAACCGCAACTGGGCAAAAGACACTTCTTTACGAGTTCGCTGGAGCTGATGCTCGGAGCGCGGCCGAGTCTGAGTTTTGTGGTGCTGAAATCGGATGAAGAGGCGCTGGCGTCGCTCGAGCGGCTAAACCATTTGCTGGTTGGCCTGGGGCTGGTGGTGGTGCTTGCGGGTGCGATGCTGGCTTACCTGATTTCGGATACCTTCACCAAACCGCTGGGATCTCTGGTGGAAGGCGTGCGTGCGCTGGAAGAAGGCAATTTCGGCTATCCGCTGCGCGCGGACGGCGACGATGAAGTGGCGCGGGTCACGCGTGCGTTTGAAAGCATGCGCAACACGTTGGAGCGAAACCAAGAGCAGAGGGAGCAGCTTGAGGAACAGCTTCGGCAGGCGCAAAAGATGGACGCGCTGGGGCGGCTGGCTGGAGGCGTGGCGCATGACTTCAACAATTTGCTGACGGTGATTAAGGGAAACAGCGACCTGGCTCTCGAGCGGATGAAGCCGACGGACGCCGTGCGCGCGAATTGCGAGCAGATCCGCCGAGTGGCCGACCGCGCAGCGCTTTTGACGCGGCAATTGCTGGCGTTCAGCCGCAGGCAAATGTTGCAGCCGAAGATTTTGGATTTGAATGAGTTGATCGTGGAAATGGGAAGGCTTTTGCAGCGGCTGCTGCGCGAGGACATTGAATACAAGACGCAGCTTGGGGAGCCGCTCGGACGCGTGCAGGCGGATCCCGGGCAGATGGAGCAAGTGCTGCTGAACTTGATTGTGAACGCTTCGGACGCAATGCCGAAGGGTGGGATGCTGACGATCGAGACGGCAAACGTTCGCGTGGACGAAAGGTTCGCGCAAGCGAGGACGCCGCTGGCAACCGGGGATTACGTCATGCTTGCGGTGAGCGATACGGGTTACGGCATGGAAGCGAGCACCAAAGCCCGGATTTTCGAGCCGTTCTTTACAACCAAGGAGCCGGGCAAAGGCACGGGACTGGGGCTGGCGACGGTGTACGGCGTCGTGAAGCAGAGTTCGGGCTATATTTTTGTGGACTCAGAACCGGGTGCGGGGGCGCGCTTTGAGGTTTATCTGCCGCAGGTGCCGGAGCAGGCGCGGGCGGTTCCCGAAGAGGAGCGAGCCGCGAAGCTGCGGCCCGGACGCGAGACGGTGTTACTGGTGGAAGACGAAGCCGATGTGCGGACACTGACGTGCGAATTTTTGAAGGCCGCGGGTTATCAAGTACTGACGGCGGCGGACGGCGAGGAAGGCTTCGACACCGGGCAAAGATTCGGGGACGAGATCGATATTTTGGTGACCGACGTGGTCATGCCGCGGTTGCGGGGGCCCGAGCTGGCGAAGCGTCTGAGGCAGCTGCAGCCGGATTTAAAAGTAGTTTACATGTCGGGTTACACAGAAGAATTCAGCGAAGTGCCCAATCTTCTGCAGGGCGCGTATTTTTTGCAAAAGCCGTTCTCGCGCGATGCGCTGCTGCGGCAGATTCAGGACGCGCTTAAAGGAAAACCGGCGGAGCAAGCGGACCGGCCGGCGTTTTCCCTGCGAATTACCTGAATCTCAGCCGACATGGTCCCGGCTCAATTGTTGCGCGCTGTAGACCGTTCGCTGGGCTAAAGTCTATCGCGACGAGCCCGGGGCGAAAATCAGGCGCTGCGTATCAGGGTCGAAAAACCTAAGACTGGAAACAAACGACTTAACACGATCCCCTTGTTTTTCGAGGCGTACGCTTAGATACGGTGCGCGAGATTGTGAAACCGCTCAACGCGCGATGTTGACAGCCAGGGGCGGGATGGTCATAGTGCGGGGCTATGTTCCTGGGGCACTTTGCACTGGCCATGGCGGCAACGAGAGTTGCGCCGAAGGCTTCGTTAGGCACGCTGGTGCTGTCGGCGCAGTTCGCCGATTGTTTGTGGCCGGCACTGCTACTTTTGGGAGTGGAGCAGGTACGGATTGCCCCAGGAATTACGCGCGTCACACCATTGGACTTCGTTTCGTATCCCATTTCACACAGCTTGCTGATGCAACTGGTGTCGGGATTGCTGCTCGGCGCGACTTACTTCTCCTGGCGGCGTGATTCCCGCACCGCGATGGTTGTTGGCGCGCTGCTGCCGACACACTGGCTGCTGGATTATTTTTCTCATCGCCCTGACCTGCCGCTTTATCCTGGAGGACCAAAAGTTGGATTGGGAATGTGGAATTCCCTGGCCCTGACCCTGGTGGTCGAATTCGGGCTTTTCGCGGCGGGTGTCGTTCTCTATTGGAAAGCGACGCGTTCCAAAAGTCGATGGAGTTTCGGTTTTTGGTCATTGGCGTTTTTTCTCGCCTTGATGTATCCCGTTTCGGTGTTTGGCCCCCCGCCGCCGAGCGTTCGCGTGCTTGCGTTGACCGCGCTGGCGATGTGGCTGACGATTCCCTGGGCGGCCTGGGGTGACCGGCAGCGGACGGCGCGGCTGCAGGAATAGTTGGTTGTAAACCTATCGCTTTGGAGGGGACGTGAAGAAGAGTGTGATGATTGTGGCTTGCGTCTTGGTCGCTGTCGAGGCCCTGGCGGGAAATACACTGGCGACTGCCGACGATGTGGATGGGAAGGTGGACGCGATTGTGCAAAGCGAGCTGCTGAGGCAGCACATTCCTGGCGCGGCGGTGGGCGTGTATCGCGACGGGAAGCTAACAAAGGCGCAAGGCTACGGGCTGGCGAACGTGGAGTGGGATGCCGCAGTGACGCCGGACACGATTTTTCAATCGGGATCGATGGGAAAGCAGTTTGCGGCTACCGGCGTGATGATGCTGGTGGAAGAAGGGAAAGTCGGGCTGGATGATCCGATCAAGAAATATTTTCCTGACGCGCCGGGAATCTGGAATGACATTAAAGTGCACAACCTGCTGAGCCATACTTCGGGACTCAGCGAGTACGAAACAGGGGCGCGGACGAAAGTTGGCGGACCGTTTTACATGCGGCTGGATTACTCGGAAGACGAGCTTTACAAGCGAATTAAAGAGATGCCGATGGATTTCAAAACTGGCGAAGACTGGGCCTACCGGAATACGAACTACGTTTTGCTGGGGATTTTGATTCACAAGGTGACCGGGAAATTTTACGGCGACTTTTTACAGGAGCGAATTTTCAGGCCGCTGGGGATGAGCCGGACGCGCATCATCAGCGAAGAGGACATTATTCTGAGGCGCGCGGCGGGATACCGGTTGGTGAGGGGCGAACTGAAAAATCAGGAATGGGTTTCGCCCTCGCTGAATTCGACGGCGGACGGCGCACTGTATTTCACGGTGGAGGATCTGCAAAAATGGGACGCAGCGCTGTACACCGAGAGGCTGCTAAAGAAGGCGAGCTTGGACCGCATGTGGACGGTGGAGAAGTTGAACAATGGAAAGCCGAACAAGGCGAACTACGGGTTCGCTTGGGAAATCAACAACGTGAACGGGCATCGCGTGATCGAGCACGGCGGGGCGTGGCAGGGATTTACGACTTACATGGCGAGGTACGTAGATGACCGGTTGACGGTGGTGGCGCTGACGAATCTGGACTCCGGACATTCGAATCCGAAGAAAATTACGTCGGGGGTGGCGGCGATTTACAATCCGGCTTTGAAAGTAGCGGAAGAAAAGCCGATTGCGGATAAGGAGCCGCAGGTAACGCAGATGGTGAGGGAGTTGGTGCGAGGAATTGCGGATGGGAAAGCGAAGCCTGAACAATTCACAGAAGAGGCGCAGAAACGGCTCTTTCCCGACGAAATGCAGGAACTGGGGCCAGCGCTGAAGGAGTTTGGAGAATTGAAGGGGCTAGAGCTGATGGAGCGGACGGAGGAGGGCGAGAGGAGGAATTACCGGTATCGCGCGAAGTACCCGAATTTGACGCTGATGATTTCGGTTGGGTTGACAAAGGACAACAAGATTGCGAGATTGAATTTTTCAGAGGAGTGAGGTCATAAAGGTTAGAGTTGTCTCATCGACTTCGGAGGCTTGAAAGTCAAGCCAGCATCCCACGCTGTGCCCGCCTGCGGCAGGTAGGCTCGGGATGACAGGCGACTCAGGGCAAAACCGCATTCCAAAAGGGTTCGCGCAGCAAGCTGCGCCATCACAAGGAACTCGACAGCGAGCTTCGGAACCACCTCACAAGACAGCGGACTAGTTTTTGGTGGAGGCGGCTTTGAATTTGCGTAGTTCCCTTTCGTGCGCGAGGTAAGTCTCGCCCTTGGTGATCCAGTCCGGGGCGGGCTCATCCTTCAAGTAGTGGCCAAACCACTGGAAAATGCGGCGCTGGTAGTCAATCTGGTTGGCTTTCTTGCGCAGGCCGTGGTCTTCGCCGGCATATTCGATGAGGACCACGTCTTTTTTGGCGCGGCGTGCGATGTTGTAGAGCTCGACGCCCTGATGGAAAAAGACTGTGCCGTCGCTGTCGCCCACTTCGATGAGAAGCGGAGTGGTCATGGTTGACACGCTGAAGACGGCAGAGTTGCGGATGTAGGCTTGGAGGTCTTCGTAAAGAGGGACTTCCATGCGCTGCTGGCCGGTTTCGATGTGATCGGTCTCGGCGATGCCGACGCTCCAATGGTGATTGCCGTAATTGCTGACCAGATCGGTGATGGGAGCTCCGGCAACGCCAGCGGCGAAGAAATTAGTAACGTGCGTGGCGAGGTAAGTGGTGTCAAAGCCGCCCCAGGAATGGCCCATGATTCCGACGCGCTTGGGATCAATGACGCCCATCTGGATGACCCGCTTCGCCGCGGCGGTGACGCAATCGGCGACGGAGACGCCGGGGTCGCGCGGCTTAAAGAGGATGTCTGGCTCGAGGACGAAATAGCCGTGGGCGTTCATGGCGCTGACGCTGTAATAGTTGCGTTCGGAAGGTGCACTGTAGCGGTGGAGATTGTCGGAAAGCTTCTCGTACATGTAGACGATCATGGGATATTTTTTTGCCGCGTCGTAGCCCGCGGGATAGAACAGCGCCCCTTGCAGGCGTTCGTTGTGGCTGTTCTTGTATTCGATGAGCTGTTCGCGGCCCCAGCCGTAGTTGGCTTGGAAAGGATTTGTTTTTGTGACGGCTTTGGCGTCTTTCAAGTCGGGGCTGGCGATGAATGCATTGGGTGACTCGACGAAAGTTTGCTGGACGTATTCGAAGACGTCGGCGTCTTTAGCTTTGGCGAGATGGTCGAGGCTTTTGTCGAGCCAGACAACATGCTCTTCGGTGAGCCCACCGGCGGCACCTGGCTTGAGGCGCGCGAAGCCGGACTTCTTGGTCCAGATGCCAAACAAGCTCAGATAGATTGGCTTGGTTGTGTCGATCCATTCTTCCTCCGGGTCGAGTTTCTCGTACCGATGGCGGACTTGCTCGGCGGCGCCGTCGGTTTGACGGACGGCGCGGGAGCCATCGGGAGCCACCTGCCACAAATCGAATTTGTCGTAGAGAAGGACGGCAGCGTCATCTTTAGCCCAGCCAGCGATGCCGAAGGGCGGCTTCTGTTTGATGGTAAAGTCGGATTCGCGATCCACAAACGAAGTTGCGGCGCTCTTTGTGATGTTGACGACGGCGTGCGTGGCGGTGTTGACGGTCCAATAGCTGTCGTCGTGGAAATAAAGAAGGTAGCGGCCGCCGGGGCTTTCTTCGAGATAGTAGTCGTCGTTGAGATGATCCTGGATCTTCGTGCGCGCGCCCGTGGAAATATCAACAAGAGAAATGTCCGCAGCAGGGCGGCCGATGCTGCGTTCCATGGCGTAGTTGGACCAGTTGGCGGCCACCGCGAGAGGCTGGTGCTGGAGCGGAGTGACCCGCTCGTCCAGATCCTTGCCGAGCGGAATGAGAGAGTTTTTCTCAAGGTGCCAGGCGGCAAGCATATTTTTCTGACGGTCGTTTTTGGCGTTGAGCTTTTGCCGGGGCATGACTTCGGTGTCGTGCCAGTTCCACACGTCCACGGTAGGCGGATCGTCGTCGTCTTTTTCTTTGTTCTTGGCCGCGTCGGCGTCTTTGGCTGTGGCATCGGCAGACTTGGAGCCGTCGCCTGACTTGGGGCTATCTGCGGCGGGAGTGCCAGGCTTGGCGGGCTCGCCGATCTTGTCCTCCCATTTGGCGAGGCCGAGGAAAACAACTCCGCCGTCGAGAGCCCAGTCAGGTTTGCGGAAAGAAACGGTGCGGGTGGCCGCGGGGAATTTCGAGTCGGCGGTGTGATCGTAGAGGTGCGCGGACTCTGAGGGCTGGCCGAGATTCGTCCAGGCTAGCGCAACTTGCGTGGGGCCGTCGTGGTGGTCATCGGACTTGGAACGAAGAACGGCAAGGTCGGCGCTCTTCTTGCGCCAGGAAAGACCGGAGTAAATGGAGGCGGAGGTGTCGAGAACGCGCACGGCGGCGGTGTGCACGTCGAAGATTTGGATGCCGTTGCCTGTTTTGTCTTCGGCGCCGATGGTCATGGCAAGGAGCGTTCCCGTTTTCGGAAGACGCTGCCAGGCGTATTCGGACACGTTGCCGAAGGAAGTGTCGCGGCCTGTAGAGAGCTGGCGGAGAAGCAGAGTCGCGCCGGCGGGAATGTCATCGGCATCGGAAGCATCGGCGGAATCTTTTTTGTCGGAGTCCTTTTTCTCGGGCGGAGTGCGGCGCATGGCAAGCCACGCACCGTCGGGGCTGAAAGCGAAGGAGTCGATGCCGTCCGCGGTGGAAAGTTCGCCGGTGGCGAGATTCAGAAGACCCATTTTCTTGGGGATGGGCTTTTTGTCCTTCTTCAGCTTTTCCTCTTGGGATTCGGAAATCCCGATGGAGTAGGCCACCCAACGCGAATCGTAGGAGAAAACCGGTTGCGCTCCGAAGGCAACGGTCTTGGTTATGCCTTCAGCGATGTTCGTGACGCGCAGCTCGTTGTTACGATTCGAACGATTGATGCCGTAGGCGAGCCATTTTCCGTCAGGAGAGAGGCCGCCGTAATCACGGAAAGTGGCGAGAGCTTCCCATTGGCCGTAGTCGGAGGGAGGGACGGGAGGCTTGGATTGCGCGCCGACGGGGATCGCGGCGACAGGAATTAGCGATAAGGCGATGAGTGTGCGTCGCATGAAAGGCCTTCCTTAGAAATGACAGTTTTCTGTTTTTCTTGAGAGCAGGCGAATTTTGAACTGATTTAGAGAGGTAAGCAAGAGCGAGTTGTCACACCTGCGTTGGCCTCCAAGCTGGGGCGCAGCGATGCTGCGCCCTACAATGCCTTTATTTTCGAGCTTAGAACAACGTTTGCGACCGCGCCCGTGAACCAAACGATCTAGACGATGCGGCGGGGGAGCAGCGGGTTGAGGTGCATGGTGAGGTCGTAGACGGAGGCGCCGCAGGATTCGGAGACGTCTTCGGGGCGAGACCCGGGCTGCGCGTCGAAGAAACTGCCGACATCACCGATTTTGACTCTTTCTTCAGCGCCGACCTCGACGATGCAGTGGCTGGCGGACACCGAGGCGATGACGGAATAAAGATCGCCGTTGATGCGAACTTTGGCGCCTTTTGCGGCCGCGCGCGGCCAGCCGTCGCCGTGGCCGACGGGAAGCGTGGCGACCCACACGTCGTCTTTCGCGATGTAGGCGCGGTTGTACCCAGCGCTGTCGCCTTTGCGCAGCTTTTTCACGTAGATGACGCGGGCTTTGAGGCTGATGGCGGGGTGGAGATCAAGAAGGTTGGTGTGGCGAAATTCGTTTTCAGAATAGATGCCGTAGATGGCCATCCCCGGACGGACCATGTCGAGGAAGGCGTCGGGATGTTGAAAGAGGCTGAAGCTCGAGGCGGCATGCTTTTTGCCGACGACGATGCCTTCCTTTTGGAGCGACGCGCAAGTTTCGTTGAAGCGGCGGAGCTGCTCTTTGTCAAAGTCGGGATCTTCGGTGAAGGTCATCATGGTGCCCTGGATGCGGACAGATTTGCGGGCCGCGAGGTCGCGCACGAGCGGAGCGGCTTGACGGTAGGGGACGCCGACGCGGCCAATCCCGGTGTCGATGCAGATGTGCAGCGAGACGGGCTTTTGTGTTTTGGCGGTGATTTTGTCGAGCGCGGGGCCGATGGGCGTGTAAACCATAGGGAGAATGTCGCGGGCGACCGCGTCGGCGAGATTTTGCTCGTCAAAGGGGCCGAGAAGGAGGATGGGCTTGCGGACGCCCGCGTCGCGAAGGGAGAACGCTTCGTGAAGCTTGACGACGGCGAAGCCGAAGATTTCTCCCTGCGGTTCGAGAAGCTGAGCGATGTTGGCGACGCCCGTGCCGTAACCATTATTTTTGATGACAGCAAGAATCGGGCGCGCGGAAACACGGCGGGCGATTTCTGCGACGTTGTGACGAAGATTTTCGCGACGGATTTCGACCCACGGGTCAAAGGAGGAGTCCAGGGAAGAAGCGGATTCCGGAAGCGGTTCCGCGCTAAGTTCCGGGGCAGAATTCAGGACGGCAGGCCATGCGAGGCCCCCTTCGAGAAAGGCGCGGCGTGAGTGCTTCATTTTGCGCGGACACTCCTGAGCGGACGAGGATAGCAGAACGGGAAGATCAGAGAACAGAGATCCGAGGTCCGACAGAAGCGAACCAAGGGGACGCCCAAAAGCGCTCCCTACAACGGCGCGCAGCACTTAGGGGAGCAAGACCGCCTACGGCGTAAGGCCGCCCGCTACTTCTTGAAGAGGTCCTCGAAGGCCTGGCGGGCGTCGCTGGAACGCGGGGGAGCCGGGGCGCCAGAGCCGGCGGCCTGCGCGTAAGTTGTGGGGGCGGTGTCTTTTTCGACGGTCATGCGAAATTCGTAGAACTTGCAATTGTTCTTGGCGTCCTTGGGGGAGACGCGCTCTTTGATCGGCTGCGTGCACTCGAACTGCGCGCCGGTGTCGAAGAAGCGGCACTGCTTGCAACAATGCAATTCGAACTGGCACTTGGGACACTTTCCGTTGGGATCGAATCCGGGGGCGAGGACGGCTCCACAATTGGAACAACGGGCGCGTGTGACGGTTCCGACCATACGCGGGGTGCGCGGGCCGAATTGATCGGCGCCGCGCGGGCCGCCGGATGGCGGCTTCTTTTCGTGAGAGCGCTCGCGCTTCTCACCCTTCTCAGAATCGCGGTAACCGCGATGACTATACTTGCGATCCACAAACGCCTCCGTCCGCCAGCCCTGACGGACTGCAACGGCTACAACTTAAACTTTGCACGCAACGGTGTGCCAACTTGGCTTGTATCCAACTGGATTGCTACACTCGGCCGGACTGCGCTATGCCTACCTGAATTTGCTTGCAGAGTGACGTACGTCCGAGAGCAGGAGATGGGACCTCTATGTTTTTAGCCGTCTGGGAGTTCGAAGTCAAGCCGGGCTGTGAAAAACATTTCTTGAAAGTTTATGGCCCCGAAGGGGACTGGGCCAAACTGTTCCGGAAAGACGCCAACTACCAAGACACTCGATTATTGCACAATCCGGAGCATCCTGCAATCTTTCTGACCTTGGATTTCTGGGCCTCGCGGCGGGCGTACCAAGCTTTTATGGCCTCGCACGCCGCGGAATACGAAAGGTTAGACAGAGGGGGAGCAGAATTGACGCAGAGGGAGAGGAAGATTGGATGGTTCGAGAGTGTGGAAGGTTGAGAAACTAAGAATGGAAACATAAGATCAGAGGACAGAGGTCGGAGATCAGCAAGAGAGCTAACGAACCAGATGAGCCGCAGGAATTCTAGGACACCGGCGAAGGCGTCTTGCCAAGCCACATTTTGATGAATCCGTCGGGAGGAAGATCAGGTTGAACGATAGTTCGCGCGGTGCCGGAGGCGCGAAGGAGGGCTTCTGCGGCGAGATAGCCGCTGCGGACGGCGCCTTCCATGGTGGCGGGCCAGCCGGTTTGCGTCCAATCACCGGCGAGATACAAGCCCGGGAACTGCGTGGCCTGAGAAGGGCGCCAGCGATCGACGCCGGGTTCGGGCGAAAACGTGGCGGCGGCTTCCTTGATGACCGATGCTTTAAGCAGTTGAGCGTCGCGGGCTCTGGGCAGAGCGTGGCGAACTTCGGCGAGGCAGAGGTCAATGATTTCCTGGCGGGGCTTTTCGAGGAGATCGTAAGAAGCGCTGATCACGAGTTGGAGGTATTGCGGGAAGTGGCGCGTGGCAGAAAGCGAGCCGGGATTCCTCGCTTCGCTCGGAATGACAGGCTGGAACAATTTTTCGTCGCTCCTGTAGAGAGCGCTCTTGTTGAAAATCCATTGCGTGGTCGTGTCGAGAAGCGTGACAAAAGGTTCGTCCATGACGCGCTGGTCAAACCAGAAATGAACGCCGGTGATAGGTGAGGCTTTGATTTTGTCGAGATGGGCGAGCGAAGGGTCGGACTGTTTCATACTTTCGGGCAACAGTTCCGCTAGGGCGGTGTGTGGGATCGCGAAAACGTAAGCGTCCGCGGACTCCTCGCGGTGGTCATCGAAACGCACGCCCACAAGTTGGCCACTCTCCAGCTTCAGGCCGCGGACAGGCGAGCGCAGGACTACTTCCCCGCCCCGCCGCTCGATTTCCGTCTTGCAGCCATCGTAAAGGCCCGAGAGCGGTACTGCAGGCACACCCATGCGGTAACCTGTGCTGCTGGATAGAAAAGCCTTCCAGAAGACCTCGACGCCGAATCGAGCGTCCGTGCGATCGAGCTCTTCGTCGAGCGCGCTAACCAGAACGACACGCCAGAAGCGATTGATCGCGCCTCTGGTTTGGCCGCGGCGGCGCAGCCATTCGAGCATAGAAATGCTACCGGGTCCGCGAAACTCAGGAGGATTGCCGGCGTGCTGAATGATATTGAGCATGGCGCGAGCGATGGAAAGTTTGTCGAGAAGCGTTAGGGGAGCAAACGAAGCAAACGAGCCGGTGAAGTGAAACGGAGCAGGAAGCGAACCCGCCTTCATTTCGCCGCGGCGGCCCTGGGGATCGAGAAAAAGGAGGCGGTCGAAGAACTTGATTTTGCCTGCGGAACCGACGCGGCGATAAAAATCCTCGAGATTGGTGCAGCAGCCGAGGGTGACGTGCTGGCAATTGTCAACGTGCTCGCCGTCGGGCAAGACGTACGACGTTGCGCGGCCGCCAAGGAAGGGACGCTGCTCGAACAGACGAACGCGCCAGCCGGAATCAGCCAGCGCGACGCCGGCTGCCAGTCCCGCCAGCCCGCCGCCGATCACGATCACGTTTTTCAAGAATGTTCTCTTCCGTGTGGTGGCCGAAACGGGCCTTGGCCATGAATACCATTTTTTCGGCTTTCAAGAGACGGATTTTTTCGCCGAACACAGCAAAGTCAAGCGCCTCGATGCGGCCGAGCAGCGCACCGTAGGTATGAACGAGGAGCCACAGCGCCCCTCGACTATCCTCATCAATCAAGCCAAGCAAGGCCGCGCCTTCTTCGTACAGCTGCCAGGCGCGATCGGCCTCGAAACGAAGCAACTCGCGCATGCCGAGTGTCGCTTCGCTGCGCCCGAAATCTTCGGACGAAACACCGTAGCGGGCGAGGTCTTCTTCGGGAAGATAGACGCGGCCGAGTTTGTGGTCTTCGTGAACGTCGCGAATTATGTTCGTGAGTTGGAAGGCGAGGCCGAGTTTTTCCGCGAGGTCGAGGGCGCGGGCGTCGCGGAACCCGAAGACGTGCGTGCAGGTGAGGCCGACAGTTCCGGCGACGCGGTAGCAGTATTCGCGGAGGCGTTCGAATGTTGGGTAGAAGCGAACGGTGAGATCCATTTCCGCGCCGCTGATGAGGTCGTGGAGATAGCGGACGGGCATGTTGTAGCGCTGCATGGTGTCGACGAGCGCAGGAAGGGTTTCCTCAGCTCCCGGTAGGGTGGCGGCTGGAGAAAGCACGGCGGCATTGCCGTCGAGGACTTGTTCTTGCCCTGTGATGGCTTGGTCGAGGGCTGTGCGCCAGCGGGCGAGGCCGCGCTGTTTTGCTGCGAGGTCCTGGCCTTCATCGGAAACGTCGTCGATGAGTCGCATGAATGCGTAGAGGGCTGCGAGCGCGTCGCGCTTGGGCCTGGGTAAGAGGTAGAAGGCGTAATAAAAATTGCTGCGTGCAGCTCGCGCGATGTGATGGCAATTTTCATAGGATTCAGCAACGGTGGTCGCTGACGGCGGCGCAACATGATGCCCCCCTGCAATTGATGGCATTAAGGAAATTGTCGCCGAGTGAGAATCGCGGGCGACCAAATTCTTGACCAGTGTGCTGCCGATAAGACGAGCCTGCTTCAGTTTGCTGATGGCAGGACGCTTGTGAAGCGTGTCGTAGCCCATCGCTTCGATGGCGTCGAGAACGGCGATGCCGCCGCGGCTGAACATTGCAATGTCAAGGCTAAGGCGCTTGTCGACCATTCTTGCGAGAGGCAAGCCTTCGGCAAACAACGCGCGCGTGCGAGCGATGAGATCCTGCATGAGACTCACGAAACGGTCGTCGAAACGGCGCTCAACGATGTCTTCCTCGGTGAGCCCCTGGGCCGCGGCAGCGTCCAGCGGAATGTAGATGCGGCCTTTGTCGAGATCACGCGAAACGTCCTGCCAGAAGTTCGCTAGTTGGAGTGCGGTGCAAGTGGCATCGGAAAGACGCTGGCGCTGCTCGTCCCGATAGCCACAGAGATAGAGGACCAGGCGACCGACGGGATTGGCGGAATACACGCAGTAGCCGAGAACGGCGTCCCAATTCGAGTAGCGGCTCGTGGTCTGATCCTGGCGGAACGCTTTCAGCAAACCTGCGAAAGGCTGCTTGGGGATGTCTTTGGCAAGAATGGTTTGGCGCAGCGCGACAAACACCGGATGAGAAGGTTTGCCTTCGTAGCAGAGGTCGAGTTCACGTTCCCACCAGTCGAGAAGTTGCAGCGCGCGCATGGGATTCGGCACTTCGTCGCCGAGATTGTCGGCCCAGCGGCAGTAAGCGTAGACATTGTAGAAATGTTGGTGCAGCGCCTTGGGAAGAAGCCAGGAAACAATGTTGAAGTTTTCATAATGATGGGTGGCAAGCCAGTGGGTGTACTCCTGCGCGACGACTGGATTGCAGCCCGATGGCGGCGCATTGCGCATGATTTCGAGTTCGCCAGGAACCAGCATTTAGAAAGATCGCCTCGCAAAACTCCATGGTTGGTTGCATTTCATAGGTTGCCATCCTTCAGGCATCCTCATCGGATGCCGTCAGGATAACCAATGGCACAATTTTACAAATTTTTTGCTACGCGGGCCTGTTAGCCGGCCGCGGGTAAAGAGGCGGCAGCACGTTCGCTTTAGTGCAAGCCGGGCTGGCCTTTGGAGCTCAGGGTAAACCGCACTCCAAATTATGGCCGGACGGCGAGCTTGATTTCGCCGCTGCGGGACTTCATCCGCTCGAAGGCCTGCGGCAAGTCTGCCAGACGAATTTCTTCGGTGACAAAATCGTACGCGGAAATGTCTCCGCGGCGAATCGCTTCGAGCGCCTCACGAAAAAAGCGTGGCGTGTGGTGGAACGTGGAGATGAGCCTGATTTCGGAATAATGAATGGCGGCGGGCTCGATCTCCACGTGAGTTCCCGAGGGCAGGCCGCTGAAGAAATTCACAACGCCTCCGCGGCGGATGATGGCCAAAGCCATACTCCATGTCGCTGGGTTTCCGGCGGCTTCGACGACGGCATCCGGACCGCGCTGATCTTCCGTAAGATTCTTCACTGTCGCAATCACGTCTTCAACCTCATTCACGTTGATTGTGGCGACGGCGCCAAGGCGCCGCGCAACATCGAGCGGCGCAGTCCGGCGAGCAATGGCGATCACGCGAACGCCGCGGCGCGACAGCATGCGGATGAATTTCAGTCCGATGGGACCACAACCGATGACCGCGGCCGTGTCCCCGGTGCGGAGTTCCATTTCGTGAATACCGCGAAGCACGCACGCAAGAGGCTCGGCAAGCGCAGCGCTTTGGTCGTCCACCGAGTGCGGCACTTCGAGCATGTTTTCCACGGCGATGCGGCCGGGGATGCGCATGTACTCAGCGTAAGCGCCATTGTTGAAGAGCAAATCGTCGCAGAGATTTTCCTGCCCGCGGCGGCAATGGTAACAGCGCAGGCACGGAGCGGAATTCGCAGCCACCACGCGCATGCCGATGCGCCAGCGGGGATCGACGCGCTTGCCGGTGGCGACAATGTCGCCAACCAACTCATGGCCAAAGACCGCCGGCGGCTGAATCATTCGAGCATGATAGCCACGCTTCCAAACTTTGAGGTCCGTGCCATCGGTCAGCGCGAGCCGCACGCGAAGAAGCACTTCGTCCGCGGCCAGCGAAGGCACGTCGATCATTTCAATGCGAAGATCCTCACTGCCATAGAGAACGGCCGCCGTCATTTTGGATGGCACCACTACGCGTGTGACAGCAGTTTTCAAAGCTTCGCCTGTTTCCGTTTTCTTGTCGGTGGTCCTCATGCGTGTGTGATTAGAACCTTTAGCGATTCCGCGGTAGGCCGGGCAGCCAAATCCAAAGCCTCTTGAATCTTATCCAGAGGAAAACGGTGCGTCACAATATCCATCACAGGAAGT
>Ga0126383_10000217_pt1 | contig 29866 bp, 31 predicted proteins | sample PanSoiMetPlot_35_FD_96882 | JGI IMG/M metagenome (GOLD analysis project Ga0126383, IMG submission 96882) | Tropical forest soil microbial communities from Panama - MetaG Plot_35 | ecosystem: Environmental > Terrestrial > Soil > Tropical forest > Bulk soil | place: Panama | collected 2016-02-17 | reverse complement strand
CGATCAACTCCGCGACGCCGTCCGGGGTCAGGCCCGGGCGCAGCGCAGGGTTGGCCCGGCGCAGCATCTCGGTATCGACGGCGCCCGGGCTCAGGCATATCGCGCTGATGCCGCGCTCCTTGCCCTCGACCGCGATCGCCTCGGTGAGGCCGATGACCCCGTACTTGGACACGTTGTACGCGGCCAGCCCGGGGAACTTCTCGGTGGCGTACACGCCAGACAGCGATCCGATGTTGACGATCCGGCCCTCCCCGGCGGGAGCCATGGCGGTGAACGCCGCGCGACAGCACAGGAAAGTACCCGTCAGGTTGACACCGAGCGTCGCGTCCCACACGGCCGGCGTCGTTTCGGCGAACCGCGCGGGCGTCAGCACCCCGGCCGCGCAAACCAGCGCGCCCAGCTGGCCAACCGCGGTGACCTCGGCGAACAGGCGCTCGACCGCGGCCTCGTCGCTCACGTCCGTCGGCACGGGCGTGGCCTGGCCGCCCGCGTCCTTGATCCGGCGTGCCACGCCGTCGAGAGCCTGCTGGTCCCGGGCGGCGAGCACGACGTGAGCGCCGGCCGCCGCCACGGCCGCGGCGGTGGCCGCCCCGATCCCCCGGCTGGCCCCGGTGACCACCGCTAGCCGCCCGGCCAGCCACCTGACGGAGGAGGCGGGGGAGGCTTCCCCGGGCAAGCGCTGCACCGCCTCACCCACCGGTCACTCGCCGGTAAAGGCGCTCGTGCGCGTCCAGGCTCCGTTCCAGGTCAAGCCGGACCGCGGCGTGCTCGCGGCAGGCGGCCCGGGATAGCCCGGCCGCCTTCGGCACGGCTTCGGCCGCGGCCCGGACGTCATCGGGCGCCACCAGGAGACCCGTTACGCCGTCCACGATCACCTCGCTGAGCCCGCCGCGCCGGAACGCGACCACCGGAGTCCCGCACGCCTGCGCCTCGGCGGCGGCCAGCCCGAAGGGCTCGTCCCAGCGGGCGGGGCACAACACCACCGCCGCCCGGGCCATGGCCTGCCATAGTGAGGTCCGGGGCACTCCTTGCCGAACGGTCACGCCTCGCCGGTTCCGCCGCGGGTCGATCTGCTCCCGGGTGTACCCAGGATCGTAGACGTCGCCGTAGACGTCGATCGGCAGTCCAGCCGCGCGGGCGATGTCGATGGCCTCGGCCGCGCCCTTCTCGGGGCTCAGTCGGCCCGCGAACAGCGCGCCCTGGCCGGCCGTCTCCGCCCAGGGAATGACGGCCGTGGGCGGGTACGGCGGCAGGATCGCGTCGACGGGGACGACCCGGCGCCAGGCTCTGGCCTGGGAATCCGAGACGGTGGCCACCGCGGGCGGCCTGCTGCGCCGGGCTGCCTCGCCAAGCGCCGCGGACACGGCCTGGTCCGGAGGCAGGTGGAGCGTGTGCACCACCGGTGCCCGCAGCGCTGTCGCGAGCCGGATGGCGGGCGCGTCGAAGGCGTGATTGTGGATCACGTCATACCGGGTCACCTGCACGGCCGCGTAGGCGGTGGTGAAAGCGGACTCGGCCGCCGCTCCGGCTGCCGCCGGTTCGGCCTCCCCGGGTTCGCCCGCGGCTGGCCCGAACGCCCGGTAGAGCGTGCCCGCCAAAGACTCAGGGTCGATTCCGGTGTCGATCACCTCGACCCCCGGGATCTCCGACCCGGAGGCGGCGTAAACGTGCACGTCGTGTCCCCGGCCGGCCAGGCCGCGGGCCAGGTCGGACACGAACGCCTGCGAGCCGCCGCGCTGCGGCTCCCGGATGGCCGTCACCAGCGGCGCCATGATCGCGATCTTCATCCCGCCAGCACCTTGACCGCCAGGTCGCGCGGCGGGTTGATGCCCAGCACGTCAAAGGGAACGCTCCGCTGGCCCCGCCGCCGCACCTCGCCGGCCGCCTTGGGGAAAAAGATCTCCGTCAGCTCCACCGCCTCCTGGTAGCTACCGAACTGCATGGACATCGGCCCGGGGAAGCTGACGTGCCGGTAGCCGCGGGCGGCGAGCCAGTCGAGGTGGTTCGGCCAGATGATGGCCACGTACCCGCCTGGCCTGCACACCCGCTCCATCTCGGCCAGGCCGGCCTCGCCGCCGTGCCCGGGCGATGGGGTGAAGGCAGAGCAGGCGGCGACCAGGTCGGCGAAACCGTCGGGGAGCGGCAGCTGGTCGAAGAACCCGTGGATCACCCGGGCCCGGTTCCCGTGGTCGGCTGCCGCGAGCTTCCGCCGCAAGATCCGGCGCAACGGCAGCGCGGGCTCCACCGCCACGACGCGCCGCCCGCGCTCGATGAGCTCCATCGTGAGCCGTCCCGTCCCCGCGCCGACCTCGGCGATCCGGTCCAGGTCGCGCGGCAGCCAGCCCACCACGCCAGGATGGAGCCGCTCGGCGCTGGCCAGCCGGTCATACAGCTCTGGTTCGAGCCGGTACAGCAGTTCCCAGGCCAGGACCATGTCGTTTTGCGGGTCGCCCTCCCCCTGCGGGGCGAACCGGCTCGCCTCGTCGCGGGTGAACACGCCCAGGTCCGCGGGCGTGTACCGGCTCCGCAACTCCCGGCCCGCCCCCGCAGCAGCGCCGCGGCGCTCCGGGCCCGCCCCGGCCGGAGCGCCCGGCGGTTCCGGGCCCGCCCGAGCCTGAGCCTCAGGCCCCGGCACCGACTTCAGCCCAGTTCTTGTCGGTCTCCCAGACCCGGACCGACCGCAGCAGCCCGTCGGGAAGCTCCGGCCGGAGCCGCTCCCAGAATGCCTGGGCCAGGTTCTCCGTGGTCGGGATGCGCCCCTTGAGCCAGGGGACGTCGGTGTTCAGGTTGCGGTGATCCACGTCACGGATGACCTGCGTGCAGATGACATCCGACAACAATTTCAGGTCCAGGACATAGCCGCTGGACTGATCGATCTCGCCAGCCACGACCACCTCCAGGACGTAGTTGTGCCCGTGCAGATTCGTGCATTTCCCGAACAGGCGCCGGTTCTCCTCATCCGGCAGGTCCGGGTCGTAGAGCTGGTGCGCAGCATTGAATGATTCGCGTCGGCCGACCAGGACGGTCATTAACTTCGTCCTCTTTCGCGAGCTTTTACTAACGACAGACTAAATGACCGAGTTGTCGCGGAACGAAGCGTACCTGGCCTCGGTGGGCTCCCCGGACAGCTGGGCGCTCAGGGCGACGGCGAGCGGCCGCAGCCTGCCGCGCCCGCCGCCGGGGTGCACCGGGCGGCCCCGCTGCCCGGCGCCGGCCCGCCCGCCGCCGGCGGCGGCGCCGCCCGGCAGGGCCTTAGCGCGCCTCAGCCCAAGGTGAAGGGGTCACGCGTGCCGCCGCTGAGTTCCACCCAGACCGACTTTGTCTCGAGGTAGTCATCGATCCCGGTGAGGCCGTTCTCACGGCCCAGGCCAGAAGCGCCGTACCCGCCGAACGGCACGCTCGGGGCGACGACCCGGTAGGCGTTGATCCATACGGTGCCGGCCCGGATCTTGGCAGCGACCCGGTGGGCGCGGTGAACGTCTTTGGTCCATACCGCTCCGGCCAGCCCGTAGGGGGTGTCGTTGGCCAGTTTCACCGCCTCGTCCTCGGTGGTGAAGGTGTAGGCGGACAGGACCGGGCCGAAGATCTCCTCCCGGACCACGGTCGAGCGCGCGCCGACGGCCGTGAGCACGGTGGGCTTGATGAAGAAACCGCCGAGCGCCTGGTCGGCAGCTCCGCCGTAGGCTACCCTCGCCCCCTCTTCCTGGGCGGTTTTGAGGTAGCCCAGCACCTTTTCGTACTGCGGCCTGTTGGCGACCGGTCCCATTTCGGTCTTCTCGTCGTTGGGGTCCCCGAGCTTGATCGCCGCCGCCCGCTTCGCGACCAGCCCGACCAGGTCATCGTGCACGCTCTCATGGACGATGAGCCGCGATCCGGCCATGCAGGTCTGCCCGGCCGCCGCGAACACCCCGGCCACCAGCCCGTTGGCGGCGGCCCGCAGATCGGCGTCGGGGAACACGACCTGGGGGGACTTGCCGCCCAGCTCGAGGGTTACCTTGCTGAGGTTCTCGGCCGCCACATGCGCGACCGCGCGGCCGGTGGCCGTCGACCCGGTGAAGGCGATCTTGTCTACCCCCCGATGGCCGGCCAGCGCGGCGCCGACCTCCCGCGACAGTCCGGTGACGGCGTTGACCACCCCGGGCGGGAACCCCGCCTCAGCGAACAGTTCGGCAAACCGCAACGTTGAGACCGGGGAATGCTCGGAGGGCTTGACCACCACCGTGCAGCCCGCGGCCAGGGCGGGAGCGACCTTCCAGGTCATGAGCAGCAGCGGCGAGTTCCACGGCGTGATCGCCGCTACCACGCCCACCGGCTCGCGCCGGGTGTAAACCAGGTAATCCGGGTTCGGGACGGGGATCTGCCGGCCCTCCAGCTTGTCGGCCAGCCCAGCGTAGTAGTGGTACCACGCGCCCAGGCCGGTCAGCTGGCCGATCATCTCGCGGTAGAGCTTGCCGGAGTCGTTGACTTCCAGCTGGGCAAGCTCTTGCGCATGATCGGGGATCAGATCGCCCAGCCGGCGCAGCAGAGCCGCCCGGGCGAACCCCGTGCACTGCCCCCATTCGCCGCTCAGGGCGGACCGCGCCGCGGCTACCGCCGCGTCAACGTCTTCCCGGCCGGCGTCGGGCACCACCGCCCAGCCCTGGCCGGTATAGGGATTCTCCGACTCGAACGTCCGCCCAGAGATGGCGTCGACCGCCTTGCCGCCAATCACCATGCGCATCCGCGTCAGATCTACCGCCATCCTCGTGCCCTTCCCGCGCGCCCGCGCTGCCCGGTCCGGCGCGCCCGGCACCGCGCCACGGCGAGCCAGCGCGCACTCACCGGCTCCTGCAGCGGACACTACGAGCCGCGCGGCCCCGGGAGCGTCTCACGTTGAACTGCCCGCGAGCACACCCCACGGCCAAGGCTCGAGCCACGCAGCGGCAGCCTTGGCGCTCACGCCCCGGGCCGCGGCCCGTCCATCCGGCCTGGTTCACTGGCTGGCTTCGGACTTGAGCTTGTGCGCCTTCTCTTCGATCGCGGTGAGCAGCGCGGCCCAGTCCGCGCTGAACGCGCCCGCGCCGTGGCGCTGCAGGCGTTCGGCGAGCGCGTCGACGTCGACTCCGGCGTCGGCAACGGCGGAGATGGTCCGCTCCGCCGCCGCGTAGTCAGGGTCGAGGCGCTCGTCGAGGGTGCCATGATCGGCGAAGGCGAGCAGCGTCTTTTCCGGGACGGTGTCGATGGTGCCGGGGGCAGCAAGGCGGCCCAGGTAGTAGGTGTCGGGAAGGTCCGGGTTCTTGGTCGAGGTGGATGCCCACAAGACCCGCTGCGGCCGGGCGCCGGCTTCCGCCAGTGCCTGCCAGCGCTTGTCCGACAGCAGCTGCAGATGGGAGGAGTACGTCTGCTGCGCCATCGCCAGCCCGAGCACCCCGTGCAGCGCCGGCGGCAGTAGCGGGTCTGCTGCCGAGTCCCAGCGGGAGATGAACACCGAGGCCACCGAGGGCACCGCCAGGTCCAGCCCCGCGTCGCGGCGGCGCTGCAGGGCACGCAGGTACGCGTCGGCGGTGCGCAGGTAGTGGGTGTCGGAGAACAGCAGCGTCACGTTCACGCCGATCCCGGCGGTGACCGCTTCCTCCATGGCAGTCAGGCCCGGGGGAGTGCCGGGGATCTTCACCAGCAGGTTGGGAAGGCCGGCCTGCTCGTGCAGCCTGCGGGCCAGGGCGACCGTCGCCGCAGCGTCGTAGGCGAGGTCGGGCGGGACCTCCAGCGACACATACCCGTCCTCGCCGCCGGTGCGTTCCCACTCCGCGTGGAACAGCGATGCCGCTGCGGCCAGATCCTCCAGGGCCAGGGCGTACACGATGTCCTGCGCGCTGGTGACACCCTCGCCGGCCAACCGGGCCAGTGAGCTGTCATAGTCCGACCCGGCCGCCATGGCGTGCCCGAGGATCGTCGGGTTGGACGTCAGCCCGGTGACCGCCAGCTCACGCACGTACCGGGCCAGCGCCCCGGTGCGCAGCATGACCCGGTTGATGCTGTCCAGCCACAGGCTCTGGCCAAGTTCATGCAGCCGCTGCGCCGGGTTCAACTCAGCTCCCATGCGCGCTATAAGGTCGGCCAGCCATGTCGGTGACTCCCTTCGTGCCCGGGACCGTGGTCGTTTCTCCCATGCTCGCCCAGAGAAGCCGACAAAGCACGCGCTGGTTATGGCGATGTCGTCACGGTTCGCTGCCGTTGCTCTCCCCGTCGCCGAGGAGTACCCGGCACACATCGTTGATGTCGACCACCCCCCGCAGGCCGGTGTCGTCCATGACGGGCAGGTGCCGGAAACGGCTGCTTGTCATGATCTCGGCCGCGTCGCGGATGGTGGTCGCCGTGGTGATGACCGTCGGGCGAGGGGTCATCACGGCATGGATCCGGGCTTCGTTGACGTCCGTCCCGTCCGCCACAGCGTGGGCGACGTCTGCTTCGGTGATGATGCCGATCAGCCGGTTGGTATGAGGGTCAAGGACCATCAAGGCCGTCGCGCTGACGTGCTTCATCAGGTACGCGGCCGCTGCGACGTGATCGTACCGGTCTACGGTCGTCAGGGGTGCCTGCATGATGTCCGCAACGGCGGCCAGAGCCGATGGTGAACGAATGGACGTCTTCTGGTGGTACGGCACGGTCCCTTCCTCCTCTTTCGGTCATTGCGGCCACGCTAAGCGCCCGCGGGCGGGTTCGCATCGCCAGCGCGGCCCGACTATCAAACCGCTATCAACTTGCGCGTCCTGGCTATCCACGCTCGCGGATGCGCGCCCGCGGGAAGCGGCCATAGCGTGGGCGCCGGGCTGGAAATGACATCGGAAATTCCCGCGAAGACGAAGATCGCAGAGGCATATGTGCTACCGGGCAACTCCCGGGCACGGGCGGCCTTCACCGGTGCATATGAAACCGGCGGGCAAACGACACGGAGGAACAGTGACTGAGGATCGGCTGAGCGCCGGCCAGGACACGGTGGCGTCGGCAGGTTCCGGAGCGACCGGCGGTGGCGCTGGCGATGGGCGCGCGGCAATCGTTGTCGTTGACCGTGACGCCGGGGACCGGGAGACCCTGTTCCGTGAGCTGACCGGGCGTTACGGGGCGGACTACCGGATCGTCCTCTGCGCCGAGCCCGCAAAGCTTGACCGGCGGATGAGGGAGCTGATCGCGGCTGGCACGCCGGTCGCGCTGGTGATCGGCGGGGTCAGCGGGGCCAACCTGGATGGTCTCGAGGTACTGGCACAGGTCCGCGCCATCGACCCGACGGCGTCACGGGTGGCGGCGGTCCGCTGGGGCGAGTGGGACACCGCGCGGCCGATCTTCGACGCCATCACCATGGGCAAGATCGACCACTGGGTGACGCGCCCGGTGCAACACCCCGACGAGGAGTTCCATCAGTCGATCACCGAGTTCCTCGGTGCGTGGAGCAACGAGCAACCAGGCAGCTTCGAGGCAGTGCAGGTGGTCGGCGAGCAGTGGTCCGCAAGGTCGGAGGAGTTGCGAGACACCTTTTCCCGCAACGGCATCCCGATCGGCTTCTACGAGGGCAACTCCGACCGCGGCCGGCAGATTCTCAGCGAACACCGCTTGGAGTCGGCGGAATTGCCGGTGGTGGTGATCCGCTTCGACGGGCAACAGGCAGCCCTGTCCAATCCGTCGAATCTGGAGATCGCCGAGGCCTTCGGGCTGACGACGCCGATCCCCGCGGGGGACGTCTTCGACGTCGCGGTGGTGGGAGCGGGGCCAGCCGGGCTGGCCGCCGCGGTCTACGCCTCCTCCGAGGGCCTGCGGACGGTGGTCATCGAGCGGGAGGCCATCGGCGGCCAGGCGGGGACCAGCTCGATGATCCGCAACTACCCCGGGTTCGCCCAGGGCGTCAGCGGAGCCAGGCTCGCGTTCGCTGCCTACCAGCAGGCCTGGTTCTTCGGCACCACGTTCTTGTTCATGCGCCAGCCAGAAAGCCTGTCCCGGGAGGACGATCACTACCGGCTCAACCTGTCCGGCGGTGCCAGCCTGGCCGCCCGCACCGTGATCATCGCGACCGGTGCCACCTACCGGCGGCTCGGCGTCCCGGCGCTGGAAGATCTCCGTGGCCGCGGCGTCTTCTACGGCGCCGGGGTCAGCGAGGCGCCGACCATGCGCGGGCGGAAGGCCTATGTCGTCGGCGGCGGGAACTCGGCCGGGCAGGCCGCGATGCACCTGGCCAAGTGGGCGCAGCAGGTCACGATCTTGGTGCGCGCTGAGTCGCTGGCCGACAGCATGTCCGATTACCTGATACGCGAAATCGATGCCGCGCCGAAGGTGGATGTGCTGTACGGCGTGCAGGTGGCCGGCGGGGGTGGCACCGACCGTCTGCAGTCGCTGGTGCTGGAGGACAGGCGAACCGGAACCCGGCGGACCGTCCCGGCCGACGCCCTGTTCATCCTCATCGGTTCCCAGCCGAGCACCGAATGGCTCGGCGAGGACGTTGCGCGCGACCGGTGGGGCTTCATCCTCACCGGCCCCGACCTGGCCACGGGTGCGGACCAGTCCACCGGCGTGGACGGCCGCACCGGCGGCGGTCCGTTCACCGGCCCGGGAAAGGACTGGCGCGCCGGGCGCCCGCCATTGGTGCATGAGACCAGCCTGCCCGGCGTGTTCGCCGCTGGTGACGTGCGCCGGGGCTCGGTCAAGCGGGTCGCCTCCGCGGTCGGGGACGGCGCGGTCACCATCCCGGTCGTGCACCGCTATCTGGAGAACGCAGCGGTGCCAGCGAATGCGGCGAGGTGACGCGGTGGACAAGCGCAGCGCCCAAGTCACCGAACCGGGCCGTCCGGGACAGGTGCAGGGCCATGACCCACGTGAGATTCCCACCCCCGCGACGCTGCGGCCGCTGGCGCCGGGGATGCGCTGGCTGTTGTTCACGGCGGCGGTGCTGGTACTGCTGGCCGGGTTCCAGCTGTTCGTGTTCACCGGCCGGACGAACACGTTCTTCGCCTGGACGATCGTCAATCCGCTGGCGGCGGCGTTCCTTGGCGCCGGCTACTGGGCCAGCGTCTCGATCGAGGCCCTCGCCGGGCGGCAGGCGCTGTGGGCCAACGCCCGGATCGCGGTGCCCACGGTGTTCGTGTTCACGGTGCTCACCCTGACGGCATCCCTGATGCACCTGGGCCAGTTCCACCTTGGCAGCCACTTCGCAGCCGGAACCCGGATCGTTACCTGGGCGTGGATCGCGATCTACGTGCTGGTCCCGCTGCTGATGCTGATCATTTTGGCGGTCCAGGCCCGCATCCCTGGGATGGACCCGCCGCGGTCGGCCCCCCTGCCACGCTGGCTGCTCGCCCTCCTGGCCGTGCAGGGGATCATCCTGTTCGGCTTCGGCGTGGCGCTGTTCGCGGTGCCCGCGCACGTCATGCAGCTGTGGCCGTGGCGGCTGACCCCGCTGCTCGCTCAGGCGACCGCCGCCTGGCTGATCAGCCTGGGGGTGGCTGCGATCCACGCGCTGTTCGAGCGGGACGCACGCCGGCTGCGGCCCGCCGCCATCGGATACATCCTCCTCGCCCTGCTGCAGGTCATTGCGCTCGCCCGCTACCCGCAGCGGTTCGAATGGGGGTCTGCTCCCGGAATCGTCTACCTGGTCTTCCTGGGCCTGATCTTGCTGTCCGGCGTCGCCGGCCTAGCTTACGGGTTGCCGAGCGCCGCGGGGGCGGCCAGATCCGCTACCCGGAGCCGCGCCTAACCGCAAGGATGTCGCAACTGACCGGCGGTATCGGCACGGTAAAGTGTCGATCAAGGTCAGATGGCGAAACTTTCTCCCATCCCAGGGGCTGCGGCGGGGCTGAGGGGGCGCCGTCGCGAGTGTGGCGTGCTTGACCGGCTGATTGGCGCGCTCAGGGCCGGCGAGAGCCGGGCGCTGGTGGTGCGGGGCGAGCCGGGTGCCGGTAAGACGGCGCTGCTGGACTACGCGGCCCGGCGAGCGGCGGATTGCCGGGTGGCGCGCGCCGCGGGCGTCCAGTCGGAGATGGAGCTCGCTTTCGCCGGGCTGCATCAGGTGTGCGCGCCGATGCTCGACCGGCTCGATCGCCTGCCGGTGCCCCAGCGCGATGCGCTGGAGATCGCGTTCGGCATCAGCTGCGGGCCGGCGCCGGACCGTTTTCTGATCGGTCGCGCGGCTGGCCCGCGACGGCCTGTCCAACCCGGAAATCGGTTCCCGGTTGTTCATCAGCCCCGCCACCGTCGCCTACCACCTGCGCAAGGTGTTCACCAAGCTCGGGATCAGCTCGCGCACCCAGCTCGACAGCGCCCTGCCCAGCGACCTGGCCACTCTGCCGGCCTGACGTACCTGGAGAACGTCGAGGCCACGTTCAAGCCGTTCGGCGGCCGGTGGCTGGTGCTTGACGCCCCGGTAGAGGTGCTGGAGGGCGCCTGGCCCGGCTCAGTGGTACTGATGGAATTCCCCGACATGGATGCGGCGAAGAACTGGTATCACTCGCTCGAGTATCAGAAGATCCTCAACCTGGGCGCGCCATCGGTCAATCGGCGGTGTAGCCGAGGGCTCGGAGGACGGCGTCGGCCAGTCGTTCGGGGTAGCGCGGGGGAAGCGGCTGGCCCACCAAGATGGCGTGCACGAGCAGCGGGCTGGTAACGAGGTCGAGAGCGATCTCGATGTCGGTGCCGGGCGGGAGCTCGTCACGGTCGATGGCGCGGCGCACGATGCCGCGGGCGTCCTCGCGGGTGGGGCCGGGAATTTGCTGAAACGCCCGGACCAGATCCGGTGAGCTGCGCGCCTGGGTGATGAGGTAGGGCAGGACCCGCTGGACCAGTGGGTCGGCCAGGACCTTGACTCCATCGTGGATGTAGGCCAGCAGGTCGTCGCGCAGGCTGCCGCGGTCGTACTCGGCGGCGTAGTTGCCGTCGAGGGAGGCGACCAGGTCGGCGACCATCCGCTGCTTGGAGGGCCAGCGGCGGTACAGGGCGGCCTTCCCGACCCCGGCCCGGGCGGCGACCCGGTCCATGGTGAGCCGCTCGTGGCCGACCTCGGCGAGCTCGTCGTAGAACGCGGCCACGATCGCGTCGGTCTTGTCCGGGCGGAGCACCGCGGCGCCGGCCGGCTTGCGCGGGCGGCGGGGCGGCGCGTTCTGCTGGGTCATCGGGCCAGCATACACACGTTGACACTGACAAGTTCCATCGTCACTGCCGTCCCCGCCTCTGCCCACGGCCCCCGCGAGTTCCTTAGAGCTGGTAGTAAGTGTGCAGCCCGTCGAGCTTGCCGCCGGGAATCACCGCCTGGGCGACGCGTGAGAAGTACCCGGCATCGTGGGTCAGCGTGTCAAGCTCCGGGATCGTAGCCGTCGCCATCTCGGTAAGGAGCGCGGGATTGAACGCGGGGTCATCCCACGGCTTGTCCGGCTCCAGGGTGAGGAGCCGGGCCTCCCCGCCTTCCCGGCCGATCGCCGCGGCGCGCGCTGCACCGGGGTTCTCGCGCGCGGCTTCGAGCGCGCTGAGGATCTCGGGCCAGCTCATGTCGGCGCCCGGGATTCGCGGGTCACGCAAGTTGATGGTCCGCGACAGGGCAGGGCTGACGGCGATTGGCTCGGGGCTGACGGCGTTCGCGGCGCTCATGAGCTCGTCGGTGCCGTACATGGGGTAGCCGTTGATCGCAACCAGGAGAATGTCAGGCTCGGTCGTGTCAATGAGGGTCCGGTACGGGTCCTGGCTGCGGTCACGTACCGCGACGAAGTCGCCGTGCAGCCCTGGCCGCAGCCGGCCAAGCTTGTCCGACCAGCCGAGCGCGTCGGCGGGGTTGCAGGTCGCCATCGCGCACAGCTCTTGCGGCGAGAGTTCACCGGCGAGTTGGGTACGGCTATGCAGGTCGGCGACCTTCAGCTCGCCCAGGAGGTTCTTCGAGCCGGAAGGTGACCAGTCGGCACCCAGGCAGATCCGCATCCCGGCTGCCCTGGCCGCCAGGACATCTGTGGTCGCGCCGTACAGCCAGATATTGCTGAATGGTGACCACACCACACTCCCGCCACGGGGGTGCCACTCGGTGAACTGAGCCTGGCCAAGTGCGGTCGAGTGTATTCCGAGAAACTTCGGCGCGAGCACATGTGGTCGCGGATGCCGTCGTAATCAACCACCAGGCGCGGATCGGTGCCCTCGCAGAGGTGGTAGAGGAAGGCGTGGCCGTCGTCGAGGTCCTGTTTGGCCGCGGTGAACTGCTCCGGGCTGGTGAGCGGGCGCACGGATTGGTTGACGGTCTTCTTCCCCGTCCCAAAGGTCTCCTGCTCGACGTTCCGCACCATCCAGCCCTCGAACACCCCCGATACCTTCGCGCTGCCCTGGATGGCGGTTACCCCGCCCACCACCGCCTTGGTCTCGACATATTTGAGGACCACCTTGCCGTCGGCGTTGCAGAGCGCATTGGCCGGCAAGCTGACGGCTGGCTTGTAGTCCGGGTCGCGCGGCCACTGCGCTCGCGAGGTCCACGGCGCTGTACGGTCCGGCGCGATCCACAACGGCAGGCAGTTGTAGGCGATGTGGTTGTGCAGGTCCATCAGGCCCGGGTACACCAGCCCGTTCGTCTCCACCCTCGCTGCCTGCCCAAAGCCACTGGGCGCCGGGTCGGTGCGCCGCTGGACGGCTTGGATAATCCCGGTGCGATCGATGTACAAAGCACCGTCTGCGATCTCGGCCCCGGGCGGGTCGAACGTCACCATATGTCCGGTGACAACCAGCGGCTTGTCAAGCAATGGCGCTAGCTTTGCACTTTCCAGCATTGCCGCACCCTATCCAAGGAAGGGGCGCCGGATGGGCCGAGCTAGAAGTCTTGGGCTGGCGGCGCGGCTGCGGTTATGGTCGCGGCATGCGCATCAGCGCGGTGTTGATCGACATCGATGGCGTCTTGACCGTGTCGTGGCAGCCGCTGCCGGGGGCGGTGGCTGCGGTGCGGCAGCTGCGCGCGGCGGGCCTGCCGCTGGCTCTGGTTACCAACACCACGTCGCGGCCGCGGGCATCGATCGCATCCACCTTGGGCGCGGCGGGTTTCCCGGTCACCGCCGCCGATATTCTCACCGCTCCCGCCATCGCCGCCGGTTACCTGACCGGCCATTACCCCGGTGCCCGGTGCCTGCTGCTCAACAGCGGGCAGATCGGTGCGGATCTGGCGGGCGTGACCCTCGCCCGCGGCGACGACCCGGCCCCGGTGGACGTCGTGCTGGTCGGCGGCGCCGGCCCGGAGTTCAGCTACCAGGCGCTCAACCGGGCCTTCGGCTGCTTGCGGGGCGGAGCCAAGCTCGTGGCGATGCACCGCGGCCTGTACTGGCGTACCAGCGACGGCCTGCAACTGGACAGCGGGGCATTTATCGCCGGGCTGGAACAGGCGGCCGGCATCGAGGCCGAGGTGGTGGGCAAGCCCGCCGCGGCGTTCTTCGCCACCGCGCTGGCGCACCTGGGCGCCGACGCCGCGCACGCCCTGATGGTGGGTGATGACATCGAGACCGACGTGCTCGCCGCCCAGCGCCAGGGGCTCACCGGAGTGTTGGTCAAGACGGGCAAATACCTGCCGAGCGCCCACCGCCACGCCAGCGGCACGCCCGACCACGTTCTTGACTCCTTTGCCGGCCTGCCGGCCCTGCTCGAGCACCTGTCGTGACCGCCGCCATTGCGAACATGCGCGAACGGGCCGGCCGTGACCGCGCGGACGTGCCGGCGAGGCGGAGCGCATCCGCTAAGCGTCGGCGCACAGCATCGGGGTCGACCAGTGGATTTGCGCGCGCGGCGACGAGATCGCGGACGGCTTGGGTGAAGGCGCGGATCCGGTTGGTTTCCGCGGTGGCCCGCCAGATGAGCCTGCGTTCCCGGGGCCGCCCGTCCCGGATCGGGATGTAGCTGATGTCCGGCCGCGTGTCGTAGCTGCGCGCGTGGGCGGGCACCGGGAATATGCCTTTGCCGGCGCCAATGAGGGAGAGCATCTCCTGGACGGTGCCGAAGTCCGCGCCGCGTTCGATGGGCTTGCCGCTGGGTGTTTGCTGGGGGACCAGGCTCTCGTCCATGTAGTCGGGTATGGAGCGGGGCCGCAGGACCTTGTCGGCGGCCAGGTCTTCCAGGCCCACCGAGGCGCGCCGGGCGAGTGGGTGCCGGGCCGAAACGGCTAGCACCGACGGCTCGCGGAACAAGACCGGGCTCGAGACAAGGTCAGGCTCGTTGACCGGCACGGGAACGAGCACGACGTCGATCTCGCCGGCGCGCAGCAACTCGAGAAAGTCGCTGTAGCGGGCTTCCCGGATCTGGACCTGGCAGGCGGGGTGCCGGGCGTGGAAGATTTCGCCTGCCTGGTGGAGAAACTGGCCGACGGCCGTGCCGATGAAGCCGACCCGCAGCTCGCCTTCGACGCCGCGGGCGGCCGCGATCGCCCTGTCGACGCCTTCGCGGATCTGCTGGTAGGCGGGCCGCAAGTCGTCGTCGAGGCGGCGGCCGATCGGGGTCAGCGCGACCTGGCGGCTGGTCCGCTCGAACAGCGGCGCCCCGACCCGGCGCTCTAGCTTCTTGATCGTCTGGCTGACCCGGGCGGTGGACACGTGCAGCCGTTCGGCGGTGCGGCCAAAGTGCAGCTCCTCGGCGAGGGTCAGAAAGATCTCGATGTCGCGCTGCTCCATCACCGCCCCTCCCGTTCGTGAACCTGAGGGTTAACGGTCGTTGCCTACCTGGCCATTGTTTACCAGCCCGGCTCCGGCCGATCGTGGAGGAGTCCAGCCGTGACGCGGCGGGCCCGCTGATGAGCCTGCCGCCTGCGATGGCTTAAGGAGTGTCACGGCCGCCCGCACCGATAAGGACACCAACATGACAACGCACTCCCCGCCGAAGGCCGCCGCTGTGGCTGCCACCGGCCCGCAGCTCGTCCCCGGCACCGTGCTGGGCGGGGCCGTCCTATCCACCGGGCTGGCGGCCGGCGTGTTCGGGCTCTACTCGCACACGATCATGCCCGGGCTGCGGCACACCGACGACCGGACCTTCGTCGGCGCGTTCCAGTCGATGGACAGGGCCATCATCAACCCGTGGTTCATGGCGGCCTTCTTCGGCGCCCCGGTGCTCACCGGCCTGGCCGCCGCCCTCCACCTCAGCAAGGACAAGCGCCACGCGCTGCCGTGGATCGGCACCGCCTTCGTCTTGGATCTCACCGCGGTGGTCATCACCATGGCCGTCAACGTGCCGCTCAACGACGCGCTCAAGGCGGCCGGCGACCCGGCGCGCATCGGCGACATCGCGGCGGTCCGCCGGCACTTCCGCGAGTCACGCTGGTCCGCGTGGAACCTCGTCCGCACGGTGACCTCCACCGCCGCGTTCGGCTCTCTCGTCGCCGCGGCGATGCTGCGCCGAGGCGCGAAGTGAAGGCCGGCCCACGGGCGCTCGCGAGTACGCACGCCGGCCGGGGTGATCAAGCACAGACGCGGGACGCCGCTGCCCCGGTGCTCCCGTCGGCGAAGGGCTGGCGGTGACGGCCAGGACGGCACGCGGCGCGCCAGGGCCGCGCGTGCTTGCCTGCCCCTTGCGCGCCCAGGCGATCCCGACGGTGACGGCGAGCAGGATGGTGGCGGCGCCGGAGACGGTCAGGGTCTGTGCCGCGCCGAGCGCCCCGACGATGGGGCCCCCGGCCGCGGTGCCGAGCGGGGCGGCGACCATGATGATGGCGCTGCGCGCCGCAAGGATCGCGGGCAGTTTGGCGCTGGTCGTCGCGGATTGGAACAGGGCGTAGGTCAGCGGGATGAACGGGCCGTAGATCAGCCCGCCGAGGGCAAAGCACGCCAGGGTCACGCCGACCGGGGAGAACGCGAATGGCAGCAGGCAGGCACCCCAGCCCGCGACGATCAGGAGGGTGACCCGCCGCAGATCACGGTTCCGCAGGGTGCCGGTTACCAGCGCGGCGACCAGCGCGCCAACCCCGAAAGACGTCCAGTACGCGCCGAGCATGCCGGCGCCAGCGTTCAGGTCATGTGTGACATAGACCGGCAGTGCGTCTTCGACCGGACCGTAGAGGAAAAAGAACAGCCAGGTGAGGATGATCAAGCCCATCAGGTTGAGCCGGCGAAGCAGCCGGAAGCCGGATTCGGCCGCCCTGACCTGGACCGGGTCGCCCTCGGCGGCTGTATTCAGCTGGGTGCGCCAGGCCTGGACGCCAAGGAATGCGAACGAGGCGGCGTCCAGGGCGATGAGGGATCCGATACCGAGCGGCGCGAGGAGCAAGCCAGCAAGCAAGGGCCCGGCGATCATGGCGACGGAGACCTGCGCGCTGTAGAGGGAGTTGGCGCTGAGCCGGCCCGCTGGGCCGCTCAGCGCCGACAGCATCGTGTACTCGCCGGCATTGCCCCAGGCCGCCAGGGCCGACGAGCAGGCGAGCAGGGCCACGTAAAGATATGGCCGCAGGCAGCCGGCGGCCCACAAGATCGCGATCGCGCCGAGAAAGCCGGCCCTGATCCAGGTGTGAGCCAGGACAAGGGCCCGCGCGGGCCAGCGGCGCAGGAAGCGATGCAGCGCCAGCGCCCCCACGACGCCTGGCAGGGTATAGGCCGCAAGAGCCACGCCGACAAAGGCACCGGTGCTTCCGTGCGGGGCAATCAGCACCGCCAGCCACGCGATGCTTACCGTGCTCATCCCGTCGCCCAGATTCGAGATGCCCTGGCCGGCCAGGAGCCGGCGGATCTTGGGATTGCTCAGGAGAGCCCGGTACTGAGCGGGAATCATGCGCTGTGCCCTTCCTTGCGCGTGCGGGGGCTTAGGTGCCGGCCGTCGGCCAGGTGGGTGCCGCCGGGAGGCTAGCCCCAGGCGCCGGCTACCTGACGGGTCGTGGCGTTGAGCCGGTTGAACAGGTTGGTGACCGCGATCATGAAGATCACGGCGGCGAGCTGCTGCTCGTCGTACTGGGCGGCGGCTTGCTCCCAGATGTCGTCGGGGACCGGGTCGGGTCGGTCCGCGAGCCGGGTGGCGGCCTCGGCCAGCGCCAAGGCGGCCCGTTCGGCATCGGTGAAATACGGCGCCTCACGCCAGGCCGCCACCGCGAACAGCCGCTCCTCGGTTTCGCCCGCCTTTCTGGCGCTGCGCGCGCCAGAGTCCACGCACGCGCTGCAGCCGTTGATCTGGCTGGTGCGCAGGTGGACAAGCTCCAGCGTGGCCGGCGGCACGCCGCCGTGCTCGGTGGCCTTGAACAGGCGCTGGATGGCCTGCATCGCGTCCGGAAGGACCATCGCCGGATTGGTCATACGTGGTTGCATGATTGCTCTCCTTGTTGACTGCCGGGCGTGTCCCGGTCAGTGAGCAAGCATGCGCGGCGGCGTTGATACATCCGCTATGCATCCGCGATGGGCGCCCCGATGCTCACTCCGGCCGCGAACCGCCGCCTGCGGCGCCAGGCTCTCCCAGCCCTAGTGCAAGGCCGCGCCATGAGGGGGCGCAACCCGGCGCAGCAGCAGTCGGGTGAGCGGCGTTGGTAGATTCGCTTCCGGTAATGATGGATTCGGTCGCATATCTGTCCAGGTTGATGCCGCCAAGCGCGCCGGTGGCCAGGGGCCGACGGTGAGCGTGCGGTTCAGCGTCCTGGGCCCCGTTGAGGTGCGCGCCACGGGCCGTCGTCTGCCCACGATGGCCCCCCGGCACCGGGCGGTCCTGGCCTACCTGCTCCTGCACGCCGGGACGGTCATAAGCGCCGAACGACTCATCGGCGCGATGTGGGGACAGACGCCACCGGGTTCCGCCCGTGCCCAGATACACGCGGCCGTGGCGGCGATCCGGCGGATGCTGCGCGCAGCGGGGGCCGCCCAGGCGCTGGAAACCCGGGCGGGCGGATATGTGATCCTCCCGCAACCCGGGCAGCTGGATCTTCAGGAGTTCACCCGCCAGGTCGCGGCGGCCCAAGCGCAAGCCGATGCCGGTGACCGGCAGGCTGCCGCAGCCCAGCTGCGCGCCACGTTGACACTGTGGGGGGGACAGCCACTCGCGGACGTGAACGCCGCCTACGTCCCCGATGCCCGGCAGCGGCTGGAGGGGCGGCGGTTGACCGCTCTCGAGCGCCTCGCCGATCTGGAACTTTCACTGGGGCGCCACGAGGATCTGATCGACGGCTTGTCTGCGCTGGCAGCGGAGTATCCGCTGCGGGAGCGGCTGTCCAGCCAGCTGATGATGGCCTTGCACGGCGCGGGACGGCAGGCCGATGCGCTATCGGTGGCCCGGGCGTTCCGCGCAACGCTTGCCGAGGAGCAGGGGCTAGACCCGAGCCGGGGTTTCGCCGCCCTCGAACAGGCCATTTTGCGTGACGACCCCGGGCTGGGCTACCCGCCCGCACCCGCCGCCGGGCGGCCCGCAGCCGGCCAGGAGCCACACGCTGGGACCGCGCCCCGGGATGCCGGCCAGGGCGAGCACCCACGGCGAGCAAATTTCCTGCCCTACGACCCCCCGGACTTTGCCGGCCGCGCCGCCGAACTCGGCCAACTCGCACCGCCCCAGCATGGCGGCGGCGGGACCGTGACGATTTCAGCGATCGATGGCATGGCCGGAATCGGCAAGACGGCGCTGGCGATCCATGCCGCCCACCGGCTCGCTAGCGGCTTCCCCGACGGGCAGTTGTTCGTCGACCTGCAGGCGCACACGACCGGGCAAGCACCGCTCGAGGCGAACGCCGCGCTCGGGATCCTGCTGCGCCAGCTTGGCGTGCCCGCCGAGAACATCCCTGCCGCGGTCACGGCCCGCGCCGCGCTGTGGCGCGCCGAACTCGCGGAGCGCCGAGTCCTGGTCGTGCTGGACAACGCCGCTGGCATGCACCAGGTGCAGCCGTTGCTGCCCGGGGCGTCGAGCAGTCTCATCATGATCACCAGCCGCCGGCGGCTCACCGGCCTGGACGGCGCGCAGGCTCTGTCGGTGGATCTGCTGCCGGCCGAGGACGCCGTTGATCTGTTTACCCAGATCGTGGGGGACAGGGCGAAGGCCGAGCCGGACGCTGTCCTGACCGTGCTGGAGCTTTGCGGTTTCTTGCCGCTGGCGGTGCGCATCGCCGCTGCCCGGCTGCAGCACCGTCCGCAATGGAGCGTTGAATACCTGGCGGGCCGGCTACGTGACCAGGGCCGCAGGCTGGCCGAGCTGTCCACCTCCGAGCGGAGCGTCGCGGCCGCGTTCGGCATGTCCTACCAGCAGCTGGAGCCGGACCAGCAGCGCATGTTCCGGCTTCTTGGCCTGCACCCAGGACGTGACATCGGTGCCGACGCGGCCGCCGCCCTCGCTGGCATCACACCGGAGGCCGCCGAGGTGCTCCTGGAAGACCTCCTGGACGTCCATGTCCTGCTGCAACACGAGCCGGGGCGCTATACCTTCCACGACCTGCTGCGGCAGCATGCCCGTGGCACCGTATCCGGGGGCGAAAACGCCGGGGCCCGGCACGATGCCCTTACCCGGCTCCTCGACCACTACCTGTACACCGCGTCCACGGCCGTTGATCTTGTTTACCCGTACAGCAAACGGCTCAGGCCCCGGATCCCCGAACCGGAAACCACCACCGTCCGCCTCACCGGCGCCGCGGACGCGACAGCGTGGCTGGATGCCGAACGCGCCAACCTCATCGCCGCCGGTATCCACGCCGCCAAGCGTGCCTGGCCTGCGCACGCCAGCCGGCTGGCGGCCACCTTGCACCGCTACCTCGACGATCATGCCCAGCACACGGACGCACTGGTCCTGCACGTCCAGGCCCTGCACGCAAGCCGGCGGTGCGGCGACAAAGCGGCCGAAGTCCACGCGCTGCTCAACCTCAGCGTGACCCACTGGCGGCAAGGTGGCTACGAGCAGGCAACCGAGCTCTCGCAGCAGGCCCTCGATCTGTCCCGCGCAACCGGTGAGCGGCTTGGCGAGGCCAGAGCCTGGTACCGCCTTGGTGCCGAGTACCTGCGGCAGCGTGACTATGACCGGGCCCTCGACTGCTACCAGCGTTCCCTGGATGTCAACCGCCAGATCGGCGAGCGGCTCGGCGAAGCCAACGTGCTGGGCAACCTCGGGCTGGTCTACGAGCGGCAGGGCCGCTACGAGCAGGCGCACGCGCACCACCGGCAAGCCCTGAAGCTGTATCGCCGCCTCGGTGCCCTGGGCGGCGAAGCTACCACGCTCAGCAACCTTGGGCTGGTATACCGGCGGCAGGGCCGGTACGAGCAGGCGCGCGCCCATCACCGGCAAGCCCTGGATCTGTTTAGTGAACTTGGCTACCAGCGCGATCAGGCCGAGGCGCTCAACGGCCTCGGTGAAGCCGCGCGCGCCATGGGTGATCCGGCCCAGGCCATCGACGACCACGGCACCGCACTGGCCCTGGCCCGTACGGCGGGCAGCCGCCCCGAACAAGCTCGCGCTCAAGGCGGCCTCGCGCAAGCCCACTACGACCTTGGCCACGTCGGCCTGGCCCGCGACCACGCCAGCCACGCCCTGGACCTCTACACCGGCCTTGGCGTCCCCGAAGCCGCCGAGTTCCGCCGCCTCCTCGGCGAATGGCGTCCCTAGGGATAGTGATCGCCCAGTGCCCGCGGAGCTGAACCACCCGCCAGGTCTCGAATACGTACGCCTGCCCTGGTGTCACACCCCGGCCGCGGCGCCTAACGGAGGTTCCGGGCGCGGTGACCCCCGCCTGGCGGATACTGGCGGTGCCGGGGCGGCGAGAGTGACGGAGGTCAGCGATGGCAGGCTGGGCCATGATCGGGGTGCCGAGCAGTGCGGGTGCGCATCACGCCGGGCAGGATCGTGCGCCGGCGGCGCTGCGCGCGGCTGGCCTGGTGGACCGGCTGCGCTCGGCCGGGGTCGCCATCAGCGACGCCGGGGACCTACCGGTCACCCCGTTTGCCGTGGATCACGACCATCCCACCGCCCGCAACCTGGCGGCCGTGGTCACGGTGGCGCGCCAGGTGGCCGGCGCGGTCGCCAGCCAGCTCGACGCCGGGCGGCTGCCGCTGGTGGCAGGCGGCGATTGCACGATCACGCTGGGCGTGATCGCCGGGTTCCGCCGGCACCATCGCGACGTGGGCCTGGTCTACGCCGACGGTGACGCCGACCTGAGCACACCGGACTCGGGCGGGTCAGGAATCTTCGACTCGATGGGCGTGGCGCACATGCTTGGCCACGGGGCGGCTGAACTGGCCGGCCTGGACGGCCCGCCGCCGCTGCTGCAGCCGTCGCGGCTGGCCATCGTGGGCAGCGACCCGCGGGAGACCGGCGACGCCGGACGGCGGTTCCTCGCCCAGGCCGGGGTCAGCTTCCAGGAGGCGCCCGCGCTGATCGAGGACCCGGTCGGCGCCGGCCAGCGGGCGCTGGCTGCCATCACCCCGGCCAGCGGGCCGGTCGTCGTCCACTTCGACGTGGACATGATCGACTCCGGCGACCTGCCGCTGGGCAACTTCCCCCACTACGGCTCGGGCGTCCGGCTGGACCATGCGGTCACCTTGCTGCGTACACTGACCGCCCACCCCTCCTTCGCCGGGCTCGTGCTCACCGAGGTGAACCCGACGCACGACGCCGACGGCAGCCAGATCAACCGGTACGTCAACGCCCTCATCGAAGTGCTGGCCGGCTGACGATCCCGATCAGTCGTCGTCGCGTTCGGTGAGCCAGCGGAGTTCCTCATCGGCATGCGCGGCGGCGCCCCGTGTCCGCCGGCCGGGGCTTTCACCGGGGTGATCGTGCGGGCGGATCAGCACGTAGGACTGCAGCGGGCCGGTCTCAGCGACCGTGGTCCACACGCTCACGTCGACCCGGTCGATGAACTGCAGGTCCCTGCCGTCACAAATGGCCAGCTCGACAGGGCTGTCCAAGCCGCCGGGCAGGTTATCAGCCGCGTCGGTGAGGCGCTGGATGAACTCGCGGACGGACTCCTGGTCCACAGCCCCAGTGTTGACACCGGGCACCGCAGCTGGCAAGACCGTTCCACCATTAGCGCCGCGGAGGCACGCAGGACCCGCCGCGATGTACGGATCAGCGCCCCGGAACCCAGAGCCTGCTGGGCCCCGGCCCGGCGGGTGACTGCGGTGCACCGGGCGGCGGCGCCGGTGCCCGGTCTAGATCGTTGTCCTCCGGCTCGGCTGCCTGGCTCGCGCGGCCCTCCGCGCTCACCTGGCCCAGCCGCAGCTGTCCCAGCACCTGGTCGATCTGCTGGGTGAGCTCGCCCGGCAGGTAGGGACGCGCGTGCTCGAGCGCTACGGCGCTCACGTCGATCAGCAACCGGGCGTCTCGCCGCCCCAGTTTGACCTGGGCGGCGTTGAGCATGCTGAAGACGACATCCCCGAGGATCTGTTCGACGGGAAGCGAGCGCATCTGCTGCACATACTCGCGGGCGTCCTCCGCAGACCGCGCCCGTTCCTGCTCGGGGCCGTCGCCTGGCCCTGCCGTGTCCACGACAGCCCACCTCCCCAATCGTCGCGCGGCGGGGCCATGCAGACCGCATCGCCACCCACGCTGCGCCGCTAAGTATAGAAACCGCGCACCGGTGATGGCATTCTCCGCCAGGTTCGCCAGGCCTGCCGCTCCCTTCCGCCTGGGCATTGCACGGCTAGCATGCGAGGGCGGAATCGGCGGCAACTCGGTGTGGGCTTGCGGCATGGCCCGCTGGCCGGCTTGGTGTTGGTTATCTCGTCACTTCCATGACGACCACGACGATGGAAGGTGACCGGTGGGCGATGGGGCTCAGCCGGCCGTGCTGGCCGGGGAGTTCGAGCGGTCCCGCGGCCACCTGCGTGCGGTCGCGTTCCGGATGCTCGGCTCGGCGGATGACGCGGACGACGCGGTGCAGGATGCCTGGCTGCGGGCCAGCGCCGCCGACGCTAGCAATGTGGTTAACCTGACCGGGTGGCTGACCACGATCGTCGGGCGAGTCTGCCTCGACATGCTGCGCGCGCGACGGCGGCGGGGCGAACAGTTCACCGACATGACCGTTCTCGAGGCGGCGGCTGCCGGCGATGACGCGGCCCGGCCTGAAGACCAAGCGATCATGGCCGATTCGGTCGGGCTGGCCCTGATGGTAGTCCTTGACAGGCTCGGGCCCGCCGAGCGCGTCGCCTTTGTGCTCCATGACTTGTTCGCTGTTCCCTTTGACCAGATCGCCGGGATAGTGGACCGGTCGCCGGCCGCCGCCAAGAAACTGGCCAGCCGGGCCCGCCATCGGGTGCATGGCACGGCTACCGTTCCCGCCGCGGACCTGGCCAGGCAGCGGCGGGTCGTCGACGCATTCCTGGCCGCATCGCGCGCCGGGGACCTGAACGCCCTGCTCGCCGTGCTGGCGCCCGAGGTCGTCCGCCGGGCGGACCGGGCCGCCGTGCCGGCGGGCGTTCCGACCGAGGTCCGTGGTGCCCGGCGCGTCGCCGAGGAGGCGCTCACCACCACCGGCCTGGCGCGGTTCGCCCGGCCCGCTCTGGTGAACGGCGTGATCGGGGTGGTTGTCGCGCCGCGTGGGCGGCTGCTGCGCGTCCTGGAGGTCACGGTCGACGGCGATCGCATCACCGCGATCAACGTCATCGGCGAACCCGCCAGCCTGCACCGGCTCGACCTCGCTGCCGCCGACGTCGCGTGACGACGCCGGCCGCACCGGTCACCTTCCTCGATCGCGGGTCGTCATCCAGGTGACCGGCCAACCGGGGCTGGTGTGACAGAGCCGCCGCGCGGCGGCCAAACGGAAAGAGGACATGATGAGCGTGACAATGGTGCGCCAGAAGGTCAGGGACGGGACCGTCGAGGAGGCCGAGGCGGCGGTGCGCGACATGTTCGCGGCGCTCAATCGCGTGCGACCCGAGGGCCTGCGCTACGCGTCGACGCGGGTGGTGGGCGGCTCCACGTTCGTCGCCCTGTTCGAGCTGGCCGAGGGCATCGAGGACCCCCGGCCGGCGATCCCCGAGTACGCGCGGTTCCTGGAGCAGCTCAAGGACTGGGTGGACGGGCCGCCGGTGATCGAGCGCCTCGACGTCGTCGGCTCGTACAACCTGTTCGGAACCCAGCGTGAGGAATCCGCCGTTCGATAGGCGCCGGGGCAAGCATGGGCCACGTGGGCGGCGAACTGGTCATCGGTCAACCGCGCCGACGTCGATGATCGCCTGGGCGAAGGCCTGCGGGGCTTCTTGGGGCAGGTTGTGCCCGACGCCGCCTGCGATGGCCCTGTGCTCGTAGTTGCCGGTGAACTTGCCGGCGTAGGCGCTGGCGTCCGGGTGCGGCGCGCCGTTGGCGTCGCCTTCGAGCGTGATGGCGGGCACGGCGATGGCCGGGGCGTCAGCCAGCTGCCGCTCCAGGTCGTCGTAGTGCGGCTCGCCGGCGGCCAGGCTCAGCCGCCACCGATAATTGTGGATCACGACGGCGACGTGATCGGGGTTGTCGAAGGCGGCCGCGGTGCGCGCGAACGTGGCGTCATCGAAGGTCCACCGCGGGGAGGCGAGCTGCCAGATGAGCCGGTTGAACTCGCGCCGGTACCGGGCGTAGCCGGCCCGGCCGCGCTCGGTGGCGAAGTAGTACTGGTACCACCAGGCGTACTCGGCGCGCGGCGGCAGCGGCGCGGCGTTGGCGGCCTGGCTGCCGATCAGGTACCCGCTGACCAAGACCACCGCCCGGCACCGGGCCGGCCACAGCACCGCGGTGGCGCCGGCCGACCGCGCCCCCCAGTCAAAGCCGGCCAAGGTGGCCTTGCCGATGCCCAGCGCATCCATCAGCGCGATGACGTCGGCCGCCAGGACCGCTTGCTGGCCATTACGGAGCGTCGCATCCGACAGGAAGCGCGTCGTGCCGTACCCGCGCAGGTAGGGGACGATGACCCGGTACCCCGCCGACGCCAGCAACGGGGTGGCGTCGGCATAGCTGTGAATGTCGTAGGGCCATCCGTGCAGCAAGATGACCGCGCGGCCATCCGCGGGGCCGGCTTCGGCGTACCCGACGCTCAGCGGGCCCGCATCGACCTGCTTCAGCGCGCCGAACGGGGTGCCCGTCCCCGGCGGCACCTCGGTCGCGCTCATCTTTGGCGCCGTGGTCATCGCCGCCTACCGGGGTGAGGCAGCGACGGCCCGGGCCGCCTTGAGGATGTGGTCGGTGACCGCCTGCGGTTGGGAGATCATGATCACGTGCGAGCCCTCGATCTCGAGGATGTCGGCGCCCGCCCGCTGGGCATGCGACCGGATGACGCCGTTCCAGCTGGAGGCGTCGGCGAAGGCGCCGTGCACGAGCACGATCGTCGGCTTGGCTTCGGTTTGCTGGGACCGCTGGTCCGTCGCATTCATAGGGAACCTCCTGCAGGGTGAGAACGCGGGTTCACGCCGTGCCCATCGGGATGATGCCGGTACGGATGGGATGACCGCCCCTCATGTGGCGTCGCGGGCGCGGCCCGCATGGGTACTCCTACCAGGCTCCGCGGCTTGGACCCAGAGGTAAAGGACGGCGGTAAGCCCACCGCACGCCGGCCTACTGACCTTGGCTGGGGCGCCGCTCTCGCGCGCCGCGGGCCAGCCGGGGCGAGATGATGAAGCACAGCTGGACCAGGGCCAGGGCGATCACGCTTGCCAGCGTGCTGACAAAACAGATCAGCGCCGCGGCCGCGTACAGGGCTTGCGCCAGCAGGATCCTCCGCCGGAATGTGGCCAGCCTGGAGCGTGCCTGCATGGCGTCACCGGGCACGACCGCTCTGCGCCCGTACCGGGAGGCCCATTCCAGGCCCGCGCCGAGCAGCAAGATGTTCAGCCAGTACACGCCCACCCCCAGGCGGAGGCGGACGTAGTGCGCGAGCAGCGCAGCAGAAAACGGCAGCAGCGACACCACGAACAAGAACCCGAGGTTGATCCAGGTCAGGGTCCGGTCGCACCGGCCAAGGATGCCCAGCAAGGTGTGCTGGGCAAGCCAGAACGTGCCCAGCATCGTGAAGCTCAGCAGGTACGCCGCAAAGTTCGGGCCCAGCCTCAGCAGCGCCTCCCACAGCCCGTGCTCGGAATAAACCGATCCGGCGGTGCTCACCGGCACCCGCAGATCCAGCACGAGCAGCGTCATGGCGACGGCGAACAGGCCATCGCTCAAGGCGATCAGGCGCTCCAGGCTTTGGCCGGTGAAGCGGTTGTACGGCTCGGCCATGCCCACATGATGACGGCTGCCTGCCCATGACGGGCAGTCCGGTAGGCCCGCCCTCCGCAGTGGCTAGCTTTGGGGGCGATCGACGTCCACCGGCGGCAGGTCATGCACCTGCTGCTTGGTGAGGCTGACCTCGATGCGGTCGGTGGCCCTGCTCACCGTGCTGACCGGAATGGCCACCTGTTTGCGGCCCCAGAGGTGTCCCTCCTGCAGCAGCACGTGCGTCACGTGATGGCTGCCGGGGTCGATGACCAGCCCTCCGGCCTGGCCGATGTGACCGTCGATGGCATGAACGTGCTCGCCGCGCTGCACCTCCAGCTCGCCCGGGGGGATCGTGTCGGCGGTCTCCAGGTAGCCCCGAGCGCCGCGGTAACCGTAATGAGGCCAGAAGACAATATCGGTCGGGCGGTAGTCCGGGACATCCGCGACGTCCGCAATGAACCGCCCCTCTTCGGCGGGGTTGAGCCTGCCGAACTCCGCCGAGGAGCAGCGCAGCCGGATCTGGTCCGTGGCGGAGTCGACCAGGTCAACGGGAACGAGGCGCGCGGGCCCGTGCCCTCGCCGCGGTTCCACGATGAGATGCGTGACCACCTGGGCGACCGGGTCAAAGACCACACGGGTCAGCCTGCCGCAGGGCCCATCGGTGCAACTGACCTCAGCCCCGATCGTGAACCGCTCGATTCCTGGCATGGGCGCGCTCCTTGCGCTGGGGACCGTCGGTCATCGACAAGACGCGACGGTACTCCCGGGCCTGGCCGGCCAGGCCGGCCGCCCCTTACAAAGCGGGCCGCGCGGCACGGCCCGCGCAGGAATCACCGGCGCTGCCCCGGCGTTGTTAAGGCGTTCGAGGGGGTTATGACTTGGTTAAGCTCAGGAACCGGAACGCCGCCGGCTCGGCGCCGGCCCCGCCGTTCGAGGGCCACGGCCCGGAGGGGGCCGAGCGCGCGACCTTCGCCGCGGGGTGCTTCTGGGGCGTCGAGGCGGCCTTCCGCCAGATCAACGGGGTGCTGCAGACCGCTGTGGGGTATACCGGCGGCCATGTGCCAGACCCCACCTACGAGCGGGTCTGCCGGGGCCGCACCGGCCACGCCGAGGCGGTCGAGGTGTGGTTCGACCCGGCCCAGGTCAGCTACGAGGAGCTGCTCCAGACGTTCTGGCGGATCCACAATCCGACCACCCGCAACCGCCAGGGCTTCGATTTCGGCCGCCAGTACCGCTCGGCGATCTTCTACCATGACGCTGGCCAGCAGGAAGCCGCGATCTCCTCGCGCGACGCCGAGCAGCAATCGGTACGCCGGCGGATCGTCACGGAAATCGTCCCCGCGTCGGCGTTCTACCGGGCCGAGGAGTACCACCAGCGCTACCTCGAAAAGCATGGCCGGACCGGGCGCGCGGTCACCATACGCTAACGGCCTCGCGGGTGGGCGCGGCCGCCCGGCCGGGGGCGTCGCGGCGGGCGGCCCGGAACCGCCGGTGACCGCTAACCGCCGGTAACGTCGAGGATGATCTTGCCACTGGCATGACCGCGTTCCAGTATCCGGTGCGCCTCGGCCGCTGCCGCGAGCGGGAGCTCATGGCTGACGACCGGCCGCAGCGCCCGCCGGTCCAGCAGGGCCGCGAGCGCCCGGGTGCGGTCGCCGTCGTCCCCGATGAGCACGCCGTGGAAGGTGATGTTGGCATCCAGCAGCGGGTCCAGGTCCAGCTCCGGGGTGGCGATGGCGGCGATCTGCCCGCCGGTCCGCAGCGCGGGGAGGGCAGCGGCGGCCAGCGTGCCGCCGACCAGGTCGGCAATGGCGTCCACCGGCCCGCCCGCCAGCGCCTGGGCCCGGGCGGCGACATCCTCGCGGGTGTAGTCGACGCACGCCGCGGCGCCCAGGGCGGTCATCTGAGCGTGCATGGCCCGGCGGCCAACGCCGATCGTCACGACCTCGGCGGCGGCCGCTAGCTGGAGCAAGAACAACCCGACACCGCCGCTGGCGCCCAGCACGAGCAGCCGGCTTGCGGCCGGCAGGCCCAGCCGGGACAACACCACCAGTGCCGTGCCGGCGGCCAGCGGCGTGGCAGCCGCCTCAGCGAACGAGACCGCAGGGCTGATCGGCGCGGCCAGGCCGGCCTCGACGACCGCAAGCTCGGCGTACCCGCCGGCGCCGTCCGGGAAGTGCGTCATCGCCATCACCCGGTCGCCGGGCACCAGGCCGCTGACCCCGCCGCCCACGCTGTCGATGACCCCGGCCACGTCATAGCCGAGGATGCACGGCACGTGCAGCCCGGCCCAGCGGCCGTCCGCCCGGTTGCCGGCGTCGACCGGGTTGACCCCGGCCGCGTGCACGGCGATCCGCGCCTGGCCAGGGCCGGCCACCGGATCAGCAGCCCGGCCCAGCCGCAGCTGCTCAGGCCCGCCGAACTCACTGACCAGCACCGCTCTCATCGGCAGGGTCCCTTCCGTGATCAGCGTCACCGCCATCCCTAGCCCGCGCCCCCGAGCAGGCATCATGACACACTTGCCCGCGTACCCTTCCTCAGCGCGGAGGTGCGGCGGTGGGCAGGCTGGTCGAGGTGGCAGATACCACGCTCTATGTCGAGGAGCGGGGGGAGCCGTCGGGGTTCCCGCTGCTGGTCTTCCACGGCGGGCCCGGGCTGGATCACACGTGGGACCCAGGACGAGGTGAGCGCGCTGATCGAGGACCAGATGCCGTTCCATTTCCGGGAGCCACGGGGCGCAGCGCTCGGGGAGTACCTGCGCCGGACCGCAGGGCTTGCCAGGTACGCGCCGGATGTCATCCGCCAGTTTTCCGCACAGGAATATGGGGGGATCGACGTCGAGGACCGGTTGGGCGCGGTGACGCATCCGGTGCTGGTGCTGGCCGGCCGGCACGACCGGACCTGTGTGGCCGGCGCCTCCGAAGACATGGCGCGGCGCCTGCCCAACGCCGAGCTCGTCGTCTTCGAGGACTCCGCGCACATGATGTTCGCCGAAGAGCAGGACCGCTTCCTCGCCACCGTCCGCCGGTTCCTCGACCGCATCACCGGCTGACCCCAGCGGGTTAGCCACCGGTGCCGCTCGCCCGTTACCCAGCCAGCGGCCCGGCGTTTTGTCGGCAGGCCCTGATAGGGAGCGAATGGAAAGCACCTGCCTATCGAGCGCGGGAGGCGGCATGCGCTGGTCACAGATTGAGCAGCACCAGCCGGGCCTGGCAGAACTCGGGCGCAAGTGCCTGCTGGACCCCGGCGTGGTGCTGGCAGTGACGATCCGCCGTGACGGCACGCCCAGGCTGAGCCCGGTGGAACCCTTCGTGATGGATGGCGCGTTGTGGCTGTCGATGATGTGGCAGTCGGCGAAGGCCACCGACCTCCTGCGTGACCCGCGCATCCTCGTGCACAGCGTGATCACCAACCGTGACGGCGGCGAGGGAGAATTCAAGCTCCGCGGCACCGCCCGCGCCGAGAACGACGCCGCCATCCAGCGCCGCTATGCTCAGGCGGTTGCCCAAAGCCTCGGCTGGGATCCGCAGGTGGGTCGGTTCCATCTGTTCGAGATCAGCGCCGAACACCTCACCTACATCCGCTACGACCCCGTCACCGAGCACCAGCACGTGGCGATGTGGCCACCGGCCCGGGAATTCACCCGCCAGCACGACACCGCAACAAGCCTCGCAGACCCAGAACCCGCAGCGGACATCATCAGCTCATCGTGAGATCGGCATCTGACACCGCATGGCTGACCGGTAAAGAGCCCGGCGAGGTTTGATCAGCCTTGCGCAAAGTCGATGAACCGCTACGCGCACAGTAGATT
>Ga0126383_10000216_pt1 | contig 29905 bp, 23 predicted proteins | sample PanSoiMetPlot_35_FD_96882 | JGI IMG/M metagenome (GOLD analysis project Ga0126383, IMG submission 96882) | Tropical forest soil microbial communities from Panama - MetaG Plot_35 | ecosystem: Environmental > Terrestrial > Soil > Tropical forest > Bulk soil | place: Panama | collected 2016-02-17 | reverse complement strand
CGCTCGAGATTGGCTCTACGCACCATTGGAGGCGGGATGCGCACTGGTACGCGATGCCGAATCGCTGCGCGCCGCGTTCGCATACCATCCGCCCTACTACCATTTCAATGAACGCGCCACGAACTACGTTGACTACGGTCCTCAGAACTCGCGCGGCTTCCGAGCTCTCAAAGTTTGGCTCGCCCTGAGGCAAGTAGGCGCCGTAGGTTACCGTAAGATGATTGCGGACGATATTCGCCTGTCCCAACTAATGGCTCAGGCGATCAGCCGTCACGCGGAACTAGAACTCATGACCCAGGATTTGAGCATAACAACCTTCCGCTACGTGCCGAGCGATCTTCGACGGAGACTGCAAGAATCTGAAGTTGAGCTTCATCTCGACGCGCTTAATCGTAAGCTCGTCGATCGGTTGCAGCGTGGCGGTGAGACATTTATCTCCAATGCTGTAGTCGGCGGTCGCTATGTACTACGCGCCTGCATTGTCAACTTCCATACCACTCAAGCGGATGTGGAGGCCCTACCGGACATCGTTGCAGGCATCGGTCGCGAGGTGGATGCTGAGCTGCGCCCGACGGCTTCACGGTCCCAATAGGGGTCCGCGGGCTGGAGAGGCATTGGTGGCCTTTGGGTAATCAGCAGTCCCTAAGTACAATGAGTGCAGATTCGGGGACAACTCCTGAGTGCTGTGCGGGAAACCTTGAAGTGACGCACTCTTTATGTGCCTAGAATCAAAAGAAGGAATTTTGGAACAGGCCGATATCGACTTATCTGTGAAGGTTTGCGACAGACCGTCAACTTGTGGGCCTTTCTGCGACACCAGTCCATCCTTGATTATTGTGTGAATTCACAGCTCAATTTCCGCAGGGCACATTCTGCGGCACACCTTTTTCCTTGCGTGACCTACTGATTCCGGGTCAGGAATTAACAGAAATCATGTGACACGGATGGAGCGCATTCCCAAATTTCTGATGACCCGATCAGAATTGTGAGCGTAATCACAGACACACTGATCCATCCGGCACATAATCCGACCCCATCTGGGGGTCGTACATGAGACACACGAGAATTCTCGTCACCCACTATGGCGGACCTGACACACTGCAGCTGATTGAAGAAGAGTGCCCACAGCCCCAACCCGGACATGTCCGGGTCAAAGTGCTGGCTGCCGGTGTGAGCTTGCCTGACGTACTGGCGCGCGAAGGAGTCCATCCAGAAACACCACGTGTACCCTATACGCCTGGCTGGGACCTTGTTGGCACTGTGGACCAGATTGGCGAAGGCACCTCCGGTTTCGAATTGGGCCAGACCGTTGCGGCCATGCCGATCAGCGGCTGCTATGCACAATATGTTTCCTTGCCAGATCGCAAGTTCGTTCCAGTGCCTGCAGGTTTGGACCCTGCCGAAGCTGTCGCGCTCGTCTTGAACTACATCACCGCATACCAGATGCTGCATCGTTCGGCGAAGGCAAAACCAGGGCAGCGAGTACTGATTCACGGCGCCTCAGGCGGTGTCGGCACTGCGTTCCTGCAGCTGGGGCAGCTCGGCGGCGTGGAAGTGTATGGAACGTGTTCTGCGCAGGCAGGGGACATAGTTAAGGAGCTTGGCGCTACTCCCATCGACTACCGCAATACTGACTTCGTGCAGGAAATCCACCGCCTCACAGGTTACGGCGTGGATGCAGCTTTCGATGGTATCGGTGGGGACAATCTGTGGCGCTCACGTGAAGCTCTTCGCCACGGCGGCCGCGTCGTGGTCTACGGATTCCAAGCCAAGCTGCGCGGAGGAAGGATGGCTTCGGGTGCGCCGAACGGGCGCCACCCGATTCGCGAATCCGCGATCTTGGGCTGGTACATCGTCCGAAACCTGTTTCTGCCAGGTCGCAAGAGCATGGTGCCTTACAGCATTCAGTGGATGATGCGGCTTAAACCAACATGGTTCCGGAATGACTTATCGACGCTGTTCGAGCTGCTGCAGCAGAAGAAGATCAAGCCTCTGATCGCACAACGGCTTCCTCTATGCCAGGCTAGATACGCGCACGAATTGCTCGGAGGCGGAGGCGTGATCGGAAAAATCGTGTTGATGCCGAATGGGTAGCCAAAAACGATAGTTAAATGCCGTGAACTGGACTCGAACCGGCGGACTGCAGTCTCCTGGGTCTTTGACGAATAAATGATTATGCAAGCCTGCTGACTGGGAGAATATTTGTAACGTCGGCTTTGCTCTAAAGATCGAGCATTATCCATGTCGGGGCGTGGTCGCTCGCGTTTTCCTGTCCACGCGCCCATCGGTCAACACCGCCGCCCACTAGCCGGTCCGACAAGTTCGGTGAGAGCAGAAAATGATCGAGTCGCATGCCTTTGTCTTTCTGCCACCGCTCGAATTTGTAATCCCAGAATGTCCAAAGTGGCCCATCAGGATGTAGCTTCCGCATGGCGTCCGTCCAACCTTGAGCCAGCAAACGCGTGAAAGCCTGCCGGCTTTCGGGTTGAATTAACGCGTTGTTATCCAACGATCGAGTTGGATAGATGTCTTGCGGTGCCGGCACGACGTTGTAATCACCGGCCAGCACCACGGGTGCACCACTCGCCAAGAGTTCGCCGGCGTGCGTTATGAGGCGCTCAAACCAAGCCAACTTGTAATCGAATTTCGGTCCCGGCTGCGGATTCCCATTGGGGAGGTAGATCGAAGTGATCAGAACTCCCTGAACAGCCGCTTCAATGTAGCGAGCTTGATGATCTTCAGGATTTCCCGGCAAACTTGTGCAGGTGAGCACCGGAACATGGTGCTGCGCGAGAATAGCCACGCCGTTCCAGGAGCGCTCCCCTTGCCAGACTGCTTCGTAACCGAGAGTACGAAGGGCCTTCACGGGAAAGGCTTGCTGCTCTGCCTTGAGCTCTTGAAGACTCACCGCGTCCGGCTCAGCTTTCGCCAACCATGCCAAGAGGTTGTCGAGCCGCTTGTTGATGTTGTTCATGTTGAAGGTCGCGATTCTCACTTAGTTTTTCCATCCCGTGCCTCTGGGTGCTCTCAAAAGGATCAACCGAGTCGGTTGTTTCAGAGCTCCGTAGACCTCGCGGTTCATCTTCTTTACCGTGTGGTTTCTAGCTGCGAGGGAAACTTCGATATCCACCAGTGAGTCGTTGCACAAGAACCCTGCACGGCTTGCGAACGTTCTCCGCCAACACTGACGCGCACTTGAGCTAAAACATTTTGCCAAGGACGCTAGCCGAGTTGTCGAAAAACCGCGACATTCGGAAATCGGCTGCAATAATAAGGTAGAGTTTCCAGATGGCAAAGCGCGCACCAGTCCGACGACGTCCTCGCAAAGCCAAGCCCGGTACCAAGGGCCTTGATCCCGCACAGTGCAGGTTAGAGAGGTTTGAAGGATCTGCCGCGGAAGCCGCAGGAGCCGTGGAGAAGGCTGGGGGAAGTGTAGTGGGTCAGTACAAGGAGCCCCTCGGTGGTCATCCCACGCTCGTCTCCATTCTGCCCATCGACAAGATCGAGCCCACGCCGTTTCAACGCGATCTCTCCGATACTCACCACAAACGTCTAGCGGACGTCATTAATAAGACAGGATATTTTCTCGACCCGCTCATTGCAGTCCTGGCGCGAGGTGGTGGCTTCTGGACCCCCAACGGCAGGCATCGCCTCGAAGCCATGCGGCGCCTTGGCGCTAAATCCATTACAGCACTCGTCATCCCGGAGCGCGAGGTCGCATGGCAAATCCTGGCTCTGAATACAGAGAAAGCACATAACCTCAAAGAGCGCTCACTAGAAGTCATACGGATCTACCGTGGCTTAGTCGACGAGGATGGCTCGCGGCCCGAATCAGGATTTGCCTTTTATCTCGATCAGTCTGCACTCGTCACTTTGGGAGTCTGCTACGAACGAGTCCCCCGCTTTGGCGGGGGCGCTTACCATCCCATCCTTCGCCGCCTTGAGGACTTTAGCGACGAGTCATTGCGCTCTGCGCTCAAGCAGCACGAAAACCGGGCCACGGTGGTGCTCGAACTCGAGGAAAAGGTCGCCTCGGTAGTCAAGAAGTTGAAAGAGCGCGGACTGGTGAGTCCGTACTTGCGATCGTTTGTTGTAGCGCGTATCAACCCGCTGCGATGGATCAAGGGCGAACCTCCACTTCTCGAAGATGTTCTGAAAACAATGCGCGTGCGCATAGCGAAATTCAATGTCGAGAAGATTAGGCCTCAGGACCTCGCCGGCGCAGCAGGTCCGCCCGACGAAGAAACGTAGAAGAGAGAAGACCACAATGACCAGCTCGTCAGCCAGAACACACGCGGGGCCGGGGCCAGCGACGGACCTGCCACCGGTGCCCGAGCCCTCCTTCGCCGAGCGTGCCCACACATTGGTGTACTTGGGTCGCATGGGCAGCCTATCCACGTTGTCGCGAAAACAGCTAGGATTCCCCTTCGGTTCGGTGATGCCCTATGGGCTTGACGATCATGGCCGTCCCATCTTCCTGATCAGCACAATGGCAATGCACACGCAGAACCTGCAGGCCGATCCGCATGCCAGTCTGCTCGTCACGCAGAAGGACACCGAGGGCGAACCACTTGGCGCCTCAAGAGTAACGCTGCTAGGGAATGTTCTGAAAGTACCGAAGCCGGAATTGGCCGAGGCGCGCGCACTCTACTTAGAGCATCATGCCAACAGCAAGTATTGGGTGGATTTTGAAGATTTTACTTTTTACCGCATGGATGTTGTTGATGTTTATTACGTGGGCGGTTTCGGAGTAATGGGCTGGGTATCCGCATCTGATTATGACCACAGCAAACCTGACCCTCTTGCGGACTCCATGGCCGAAATCATTCAGCACATGAACGCCGACCACAAGGACGCGCTCGTCTTGCTTACACGGACATTTGCGGGCATTCAGTCAACGGAGGCGACGATGACAGCAGTCGATCGCCTCGGCTTTCATGTTCGCTTGAAAACTGCAGAGGGGATCCGTGGCACCCGCATTGCATTCTTGACGGAGGTAAGCAATCCGGCCGAGACTCGAAAAGTGCTGGTGGAGATGGTCCAACAAGCTCGCTCGCAGGCCCAATGAGGGCCAAATCTGGCACAACTGGAACATCGGAACTCGGAAAATCCCACCCACCCAAACCAAAAAAACTGTAACCTGCGTATTCGTATCCCGTAATACACGGTAGAGAAGCTCATGGATCTGCTCCAGCGGTTCATGCAAACGCACGCGATTGGGTCCCCCCTAAAATGCTGTATTGGTCCGGGATGGCATTTGTAGCCATGCCGGTAATCTGACCGGCATTGTTCACGTCGAATGCAATTCCTTGATACCCGCCCAGTGTGCCCAGATTGAATATTTTGCCTTTCGTCCAGGCGACCACATCGGTCGCAGGCAGGCCCAGAATTGGATCGATGAGACCATTTTCGGACTGTCCAACGATCAGGCCATGGTCATTGGTGGCTTCGGCCTGACTGCTGTTGATGCCCGCAAGTGCTCCTGACCATCTGTGGCGTTCTTTGACGCTTCGGAACTCGGTAAACCCAATCTAGACTTATGAGCTATCCGCAGACCAATCGTCGGATTGGTCGGTGAAACGCTCGCTGAAGAGGGGGCCAACGGGTGAGCGCGAATGGCCTAATGCGAAGATTGTGAAAAAGTTGGGACCGCCCTCCCCCGAGTACGGTCCCTCCTAAATGTCGCTAGCGGCCTTCTTACAACCACAACACTAGATCGCCAATTGAAAGCTGCCAATTGATCGAACGTGCCCTAGCGAGTAGTTCAAAGGTGCCAGTTTGGTTTTGCAGCCTACGTTCTCCGCAGCCAAACAACACATTTTTTAATCGAGAATTTACTTACCACTATATCGAGCGGGATTAATATTCGCGCGATTTGCTATGAGCATCCGCTTCCCCTGGTGCCAAGAAGTGGGCGCACGGGCCGCATCTGTCCACCTTCCCCAAGCAATTGGCGATGCGGCCCTAAAACTCGGTAGCAGGAAAAAACCCGCCCAACAGAAGAGCGTGGCTCAAGCTCGTTGGGCGGTCATTCGCAAATCGGAGAGAAAAAAACTTACAAGGCTTTGAGCGCGCTGCACACTCCCAAAAATGCGAGCCGCTTAGCCGTGAGATTTCTTGCCTGACTACTAGCCATTGGTAGTACTGGGCTAATGAGCTGAAACTGTTTCCCAACGCTTTGGGCGGTGAAGGTAGGTGTTTATGTCCAGCACCAACTATTCATGGGACAGTTTGTATCGAGCTGCGCTCGCGGAAACGAATCTTGCTAGCAAGTTTGAACGTATCAAGGCCGCTGAAGACGCAATCCTTCTGCGGCGAAGGCAACTCGCTGGCAATCTAGACTTTTGCGATGAGATTTATGAATCGGAGAGAGCGCTGCTCAAATTGGCCTGGTTGCGGGCGACACCTTCTCCCAGAGACAAGTCCAGCTAGATCACACGGAAGCTTCCACTGCGGGGAGAAGTTCATTTGCTACGTTTGTCTTCAGCAGGTATTGCTCTGCACCGGCGAGGAAAGCCGCCGTCCTTATCCCCTCATCGTCGTTCAGCGTTACGAAAATCACTCTTGTAGCAGGCGAGGCTTGCCGTATCTGGGCGGCGGCTTCTATTCCGTTCAGGACTGGCATTCCGATGTCGAGAAGAACAATATCGGGATGCAATTCTGAGGTTTGCTGAACTGCTTCTAGTCCGTTGCATGCCTCACCGATAACCTGCAATTCTGGGTTCGTTTGCAACACAGATCGAACTCGGACACGCCACTCCGCGAAATCATCCGCGACCAATATGCGGACCTGTTTTGTCTCTTCTGCCATACCCACTCTCATATAAGGCAGCGTTAGCTTGAATCGCAAGTGCCAACATCTGCCAGTCCATCTGTTTGTTTTCTCAGTGCCTTGTCTTGAACTTAGCAAGGCACGAAAAAAGGCCGCATCAGCTCTCTCTCTCTCTAATGTGGCCTTCTGGCGAACAGTCGCTCAGCTGCCCAGCATCTTGCGCAGCTGATCCAAAGTTCACAATTTCGATTCACATCGACAGTCGCCATGTTGCTTTCCTGTGCCGGATACGACAAGAAAAGAAAAGGCCGCCCAACCGTGCGGTTTTGGGCGACCCGAGAGGAGTCTGAAGGCGGTGAGATGTTCCAAGGGAGTGGCCAGTTGTCACCATGCCACCTTTATGATTTCCTCCCTCCTTTCAGTAGGACGAACTGCGGTCTAGCTGGATTAGTCTTTGGCCGCACCAGGCGATCAAGGGCTTCTTTCATAGGTTGCATTCGAATGTGCGAGTGGGTGTTGAACATTCGATTCGACACGTGGCCGGCGATCGCGGTAACTGTCCTCTCTGAATTCGCTGGATCTTCCAAGAGGCGCGTGACGACGTGATGCCGGAGATCGTACATCCGCAAAGTTGGCAAGCCTGCAGCAACCCGCCGCTTCTCCCAAGCCTTGCGCCAGTTGCCCGCCGGCTGAGTGGGATCGGGTACATCAACTAGACGAAAGTAGCCAGTTCGGGTCATATCTATCCTCGACACTCACGACTACTCGAATTCGCACTGCAGGAAGAAGGCGTTGAGGGATCGTGGGCTCATGCATACCTACCTGCACATCTGAACAAGGGATTCCAGGCGGTGACGCCCATTGTTCAGGCAATTGTGAATACTGTCTGTGTACCGCCCTCGTGAACTGGTGCTTGATAGATGAGATAGATACCGCGGAAATTGTGGCCCTCAGGTATCTTGATTGATTCAATACATGCCGATAATCTGCCGTATCGACCACCCAAGATGCCGGGCGGGTCCTTGGTGTCTAAGAGCAACGAATACAATCCCACTCGCGTTGTTTCATTCTAGTCCTCCATTCCTAAAGCCACCGGGGCATGTTGAGTTGCACGCGGTCCACGACGTTCTCCCGTGAGGACTGTCATACATTAGCGGCCCGCATCTCCACATAAAAAAACGTCATTTGAGAGCCCTGTGGGATGTGCATACCCCGCAGCCCGCAGAAGCAAAGGAACAACGGTCAGGAGTGACCTACCGTAACCTGTCGATTACCGAAATTCATTTATATGCTGGGTCTATCCGCTCGCAGGAGGCATTCAATGTCCTTCATACCCCTATTCCGCGCTGGCGCGTGTGGGTTGTTGGCACTGACGCTCTCTAGCACAATCGCCTTAGCCCAAGGTAATGGCAACGGCCATTACAAGCACGATCGTGACGACGATGACCGCGACTACTACGACCATGATCATGGCCACGGGCATGGGCATAGACACGGACACGGTCACGACCGCTATTCCGACCGTGACCGGGATATTCGCGGCTGGTACCGCGCTCACTACGATCACCTGCCTCCGGGTCTGGCCAAGCGCGATCACCTTCCCCCCGGACTCGAGCGCAAATTGGTCGTGAATGGAACTTTGCCTCCGGGCCTGCAGAAGAAGATGCAGCCTTGCCCGCACGAGTTGGAAGCGATACTTCCGCCTCCGCCACCAAACTACGTGCACGTAGTAATTGGAGGCAACCTCGTTATGTACAACCGCACTACCCTTCAAATCGGGGACGTTTTCCGCTTGGATGCAGCTTTCTAGGCACTACAACATCGAGCGATCGAAGCGGGAGAATCAGAATTGGCTTGGTCGCTTTCGTCTAGATGTTTGCGATAAAAAGAGCAGCGACTCTTGCGAGCCGCCGTCCTAATGATTTCATTTTTTCTGTTACAGACTTCGAAGCCTCGACAGTAATCGAGTTCTACCGTGGTGCTTGCACTCAAAGGAATCTAGTGAGGAAACGGATGAAGTTACACATTCAGTGGCTCTTGTTGGTTCTTGTTTTTCCATTCTTTCTCGCGCTGTCGTCCGAGTCCCAAGCCGTACCACTGGGGGCCGGTAAAGGCGGCAGCGAGCAGCAAGGTGTCACATGGACAGAAACCTATGAAGGCAGCGGCAACTCCGATGGGTTCATCACTGACATAAACTCGACAGTCGGCCACGGCTTTGGCAAACACTTTGCCATGGACATGGGCGTTCCGTATCTCTTCATCCAGCCGTCCACCTCGAAGACGGGCACCACCTCCGCGTATGGCATGGGAAATCCGTATTTGGGTCTCAGATATTCCGCGAAAGGGTCTGCTCTCGACTTCAGCACAAGCGTCAACAGCGCGATCCCAATCGCAAGCAGTAAGAAAGGATTGAGCACTGGCCACATAACCGTGGACTGGAACAACCATTTCGCCCACGGATTTGATTTATTCACGCCCTTCCTCGATCTCGAGCTAGGCAACTCGATTCCCGACACGCGATTCTTGCATCGCCCTTACATCTCCTACGGCACTCTCGCGCACTTTGAGGCCGGCTCAGAGGTCGATCTGGGCGACAAATTCAGCGTCACTGCTTCTGGTTACTACATCCTGCCATGGGGGCCACAGCGAGTCTTTATCCGCGGCAGCAAGAGTTCAACGGGCTCGACGAAAGGCGGCGTAAGCCTGACGCGAGATGATGGGGTCAACATCGGAGTCGACTACAACCTCACGCGCTCCCTCGATCTCAGTGGAGGATACAGCCGCAGCATTTACAGTGTGCTCAATACGTTTTCTTTCGGGCTTGAGGCGAACGTGGGAACCCTGCTCAAGAGACCTTCTACGGAGTAGTCGCCTCTAATCGAACCGCCCGATGTCAACGCCTGATCTCAACAGTTACTTTCGGTTTACGCGTTATCCGGCCAGGTGAGGACCGGGCACTGTCGCCGGTGCCGAAGAGAGAAATGACCAGAGTAACTGGAATACAACGCCCACACCGTTGACCGCGGGAGTCGCACCCACTTACAGTGACGATGAGCTTTGCTGCTGATCGCCAAGTTAGGACTGGCGACATTTCCCGGCGGTCTTTGAGCCTCGATTAAGCACCGCCGGCACAAGCACACCGATCTGAATCAAGTCTTTGGCGCCGGAGTGGCACACGATGAAACGAATTTGCTGGTCTGCCGCAATCTTGTTCACCTGTGTCTTTGCAGCGCAGTCTCAATCGCGCCCCGTCAAGGTCCACGTTCGTGTGATTCTGGTGGACTCCGAACTAAACCAGAAACCCGTGCCCTTCCTGAACGTTACGTTGAAAGGCACTGCGATCTCCTCGGATGTGAAGACGGGACTCGACGGCGCCGCGGAAATCACTCTTTTGCCTGGCACCTACACAGTCACCACGGTTAAGCCTGTCGATTTCGACGGTAAACGATATTCATGGTCGGTGCGGATGACGCTCACAGGCACCGAGAAAACTATCGATCTGACCAACGAGAACGCCCAGGCACAAGACAACGCCGCGACTCCGCCGCGCTCTTCGGCCGCATCGAGCGACGACTTGACCGAACAGTTCAAGAAACTGAAGAACACGGTGGTAACGGTGATCAGCGAATCCGGGCACGGAACGGGCTTCTTCGTGGATGGAAAGGGCCTGATCCTGACTAACCAGCATGTGGTGGGGCAATCGCAGTATCTGGCGGTGCAATTTGACCGCGAGCGCAAGATCGCCGCCCGGCTGATCGCCTCGGATGCGCAGAAGGATGTGGCACTGCTCTGGGCTAACATGAGCGCACTGCCCGGCGCCAGGATAGCGGTGCTGGCCCGTTCCAGCGTCGGCTACGCACCCGTGCAGGAAGGCGAGCGCGTATTCACCATCGGCAGCCCACTCAGCCTGGACAAGATCATCACCACCGGCATCGTCAGTAAAGTGGACGCGCACACCATCATGTCCGACGTCAATATTAACCCTGGAAATTCCGGAGGGCCGCTCTTCGACAATGCCGGCAATGTGATCGGCTTGACAACTTTCGGCACCAGCGCGGAAAGAGGCCCTGGGGTTTCGGGTGTAGTGCGGATTGAGGAAGCGCGGGCGCTGCTCGAGGAAAATCGCGGCAAGGCCACGGGCACTCCACCGCCGGCTACACTCCTTCCTGTCGAGCCGCTGACGCCCTACCCGGTGGAAGGCCTGAAAGCAGCCCTACAGGGAGAGAAATTCGATTCCCGGCCTTATTACCTAAGCGCTGGAGACTTCGAAATCGCGCTGTCCACACCACCGTTCGATTACCGCGAGAGAGAGGAAGGTCGCCTGCGCGCCGAACGCACCCAAAAAAAGCGCAACCGCAGGGACAGTAACAGCCTGGGCGGCGCGCAGCAAGAGGCCGACCAGGAGGACTCGCCGCGCGACTGGGAGTCAGAAACCGGCGGCCACCGGGCCGTTTTCGGCATCTATGTTGTGCCCAAGGTCAGGGAAGGGTTCGGCTCCGCTCTTTCACGCAGCCTCCGCAACGGGTACGGGACAGCCAACCTAAAGTTCAAGACAGATTTCCAGAACATGAAGCTCTTCTGCGGAGAAAAGGAAGTCCAGCCGATTCATCCCGGAAGAATTCCCCTTACGATCAACGTCCACAATGCGTCCGTGAAGCTGGAAGACTCCACCTATAAGGGGGCATACTTCTATCCGCCGGACGCCATAAATCCCCAATGCGGCACGGTCAAGATCGCCATTTATTCATCGAAGAACGCAGAACCTGTCGTCAAGACTCTCGATGGCAGCACGGCAGCTCGCATCTGGGCCGATTTCGATGCTTTCCGCCGTGCGGACGCAGAAGCGCATTCTGCCCAGGCCCAGAAGTAGGCAGTTGGATCTGCTTTTCTTGATCCCGCGCCAAGTGGTGAGCAAATCACTATGGCCCCGCACACTCTTGATTGGGTATAGATCGGTGCCGTACAAGCAAGTGAATCCCTAATAGAACAGATCAGGCGCTGAGCCCCGTTCCTCCCGACCGCGACAACTGTGGAAGTGGCGATTGTTTCTTGAAACATCGCCATTGCACGCATTGGGCGGGCGTCCGATTCGAATGACTCGTAGTTGGTGATAACGCCTGTGGCTGTTGAAAAACTCTTTTTCGCTAAATTTGCCAAAATGAAATTCCGTTAGGATGTGTTATAAGCGATCCTCTCGGATTTCAAGACATTTTGGATCCCCAGAATTTTGGCTCTTTTCGAGAAGAGTCGAGTTTTTCAACACCCACGCCTGATAATGACATCTGACTTCCGAGTAGCCCTTAACACCTCCAGAGCGATTCCGTCGCTGGTCTGAGTGAATTGTTGAGCCTCGGCCAATTTCATCCACAGGGACTCTATGGCTTGCCTATCCACCTGATCGCGACGCCCGGCAAATCTTAACGGCATGGCGGATGCGATCGCCGACTGTATTGGCCGTCTTGTCATCTGAAAATAGAAGCCTCGCCTCGTTCGATAACTTGTTCTTCGATTTCAACTTGCTCTTATGATACGACTCCCTATTTCCCGAGAGTGGAGCGTCGGTCGTCATCACAACTACGTAAGTCTCAGGCGAAACCTCGAATTTGAGGTGAAAGTCGGATTTCCTATACTGTGAATACGGCTTAACACCTACGTTGGAAACCGTTCCGAGATTCACCAAGTAGGGTTCGACCATCTTGTCATCGGATGAAGTGTAGACACCTGTCCACTTTAGCGAACATTCTGACGGATTCGCATTTACATCGGTCAGACTACTGCTGATTGTGTAGGAAGCTCCGAACACATCAGGGATCGTCTCAGTCCAAGAAATGGTTCCACGGCTGTTCAAGGCATTTGCGATGTAATTCATCGTGTCCTGCAGTGTCGGTTCCGCGCCCTGACCTGAAACTTCGAGTAAGAGCACAAAAAACGATGCCGTCAGAACACCCAATCTGCAACTTCCTCGTCTCATGCCTTCACGCAACAAAGGCGGGCGGGTCATAGCCAATATTTCTCCCGGAAGCGTCAATGGGGTTCTGGTTCGGAATTAGATTCGTGCACTGTAACCACACATCAATTTGACCTTTGCTGGGACCGCAACATCGCGGACGCTACGTGCGCATTTCTACAACTGCTTAATTAGATGCGAGTATGAGTGTTAGTCACCGTATGTCAAGGGATACCTGTGCAGAAATTGGCTCGCAAGTGCACAACAAGACAATGTTCCAACACTTATCAACTTACCCATCATCGAGTTACACCATGATATCGAGATAAAGTGGGCCGCCGAGGCCACTGGTGCAACTGGCGATTGTGAGAGCAAACAATTATGGACCGCTCCTCCTTCGAAAAAAAAGCGGCCCGGTTGGGGTTATGTCTTTCTGTTTCTGCTTGCCGCGCATGATTGACTAGATTCGGCGGCTTGAAAAGCTGCCAATTGTGACAGTAGGACCTGTGCATAGAATGCCCTTCCAGAGGGTTCCGTGGCCCTAGGATCGGCGTTTGTGACGGAGATGGCCAAACGGGGCCGCAAGCTGCCACCGCTGGAAGGCTGACAAGAATGCGACCCCAATGGTCCGCTTCAATCCCCAGCACGAGGTTGAAAAGCGGATGGCTTCCACTTTCCGCGAATCGTAGTCCTATCGCGGCAAGCCGAAAGTAAATTCTGGGTAAAATGCGCTTGAAGTGCGGGGGTGGGCTCGGTCGGATCGCTACTTCCTGCTGTAGAGTTTCCATCCTGCGTGGAGCGCTTTTTCCACTCCGCTCATTAGGTCGGCTCTCGCCTGTTCTATTGTGTCGTGGAAGTAGACCTCGGCGTAGTCATCGGCGAAGGATTGCGGGTCAGTCAGGATCACTTCGCCGTCAAAGATTCGTAATTCGTAGTGGTTTTTCTCAATTATCACTATCTGCCGAAAGCGATGCCCTGGCTGCGACTGATCTTTATAAAACACTACGCTGTCGTGTACCTGGGATTGCATGGCGTGGGGATTGTAGCAGCTAAATGGACCTGGTGGCGGGGCGGTGCCCGCCGCCGGAGGGCACCCCGAGGGCCCTGTCGCCCCGGCCTGAAATCCTCACAACGGAGCCTCACGACAGGCAAGTTGGGACACAGCCAACGACACAAAGAGATGTGATTGGCTCGCCAGGTTGCCGCAAGTGATTGAGACCGCCTTTGCGAGAGCGCTCTGATGACGTTCCCCAGTTGATTTCTCATTTTGTCGAGCGTTTCGCTTGGCGCACGCGCAAGTCGATTCACCTCATTCCACCAGAAACAATGGCAGCATTCACGTCCTATTGTTGGCCGGGAAACGTCCGCGAACTGCAAAACCTGATCGAACGCGCCGTCATCCGATCGAATGACGCGTTCTTCCCAATCCAATGCAGCCAGTATTCGTTCGAAGACCACCTTCGACCATGAAGGCGACACCAGTAGGCACGTTAAGCGACTGGACGCGATCATTAATTTTGCGGACCTTAGAGGATACTCGCTGGGTGATCGGTGGACCTGATGGCGCCGCAGCAAGACTTGGATTACCCCGGACCAGTCTCATTTCCAAGATGAAGAGGCTGGGCATCTCACGGCCACGAGACGAAAATGTGACGAAAACGGACAAATGGGTGTAAAAATACACAAGCGCGGCGATAAATGGTACGTGTTCGTGAATTATCACGGACGCCGCAAGGCAAAGTGCGTCGGTTCGAGTCGCAAGTTAGCGGAACAGGTCCGATGTCAGTTGGAAGCGAAGCTCACTCTTGGCGATCTCGGGTTCTTAAGTCAAGACAAAAAACATGCGCTGGTGTTCAAGGACTATGCGAACCAGTGGCTCGGCGGGTATGTCCGTCTCGAGTGCAAGCGCTCCACTGCCTACAGCTACGCACAGCTCTTGCGCCTGCACGTGACACCTCGGTTCGGTGATCGTCTTCTCACGCAAATTAGCCGCGACGATGTGAAGACTTTCTTGGGTGACCTAGCAAAAGCCACGCGTGTCGTAAACGGAATCACGACGCCGAGATTCGCCAAGAACACCCTCCGGCTGATCGTGTGTGTCCTGCGTGCAGTGATGAATGCTGCCGTTGAGGACGGGCTGATCGAACTGAACCCCGCATCGAAAGTAGGAAGGTTCACCAAGAGCGAGAAACCAGCACGCCAGGCATCGGCAATGTCGCGTGCCGAGGCCGAGAAATTCCTTGCATCGGCCAAGGAGATGACTCCAGAATTGTACCCGCTGTTCTTGATGGCGCTTCGGGCTGGCCTGCGCAAGGGCGAGTTGCTTGCTATGAAGTGGTCCGACGTCCAATTTGGAAGCAGTGACGAGGACAGTCAGCGATTCCTGCTCGTGCAGGGGAACTTCGTGCATGGTGAGTTCACGACGACCAAGAGTAAGAAGTCGCGACGCGTCGATCTTTCACGTGAATTGAGAGGAGTTCTTCTCCAACTGCGCGACAGGCGGTTGCTCGAAGCGATGATGGCCGGCAAGAACAGCGTTTCGGAGGATCTGATTTTCCGTTCAAAGGTTGGCACAGCACTCGACCCGAACAACCTGGTGCATTACCACTTCCTACCATGTCTAGACCATGCAGGGTTGCGGCGCTTTAGGTTCCACGATCTACGCCACACTTTCGGTAGTCTGTTGATTCAGGACGGCGCATCTCTCGCTTACGTCAAGGAGCAGATGGGACACAGCTCAATTCAGGTCACGGTTGACACCTACGGCCACCTCATCGCAGGCGCAGACATCAGGTGGATTGACGGTCTAGATAGCAAGACCAGTCAGCAACAAAACGCAACTCCCGCGCAACAGCAACTAGAAGAGATCGCTGCACGAGAATCAGAACCGCTGCAAGATGTTGTTGTAATTGAGGAGGTTGGTGAGCGCGGAAGGAATCGAACCTTCAACCTACTGATTAAGAGTCAGTTGCTCTGCCAATTGAGCTACGCGCCCGCTGCGGTCAGCATCGGTGGGACAAACTTTGATTATAGCATCGGGCGGTAATCGACATGCGACATCGCGATCATCACTCGTGCGCTAAGGTTGCGCGCGACGATGCCGTTGAACCTTTTCTTTCGCGCTGGAAACCGTGAAGGCCTTGATCCTGGACGCGCGCACGAAATTCACTAGACCGCCTACCCATTCCTCGAACAAGCGATTGAACTCTACCTGCAAATGACGGCTCGTCGCGCCGCAGGCCGAAACTTTTCCGCGCTCTTGGGGTTTGCTCCAGACAGGAGACCCTCCATGACAAGGCATTGGTTTGTCTTGCCGGCGCTGCTTGCCGCGATCGCTCTTTGTGCGGCATTCGCTCAGAACGCTAACGTCGTCACTGAGCGATCAGCGACATTGAGAAACGTTCAAGCAAGCACGGGAATACCAGGGAGCACGGTACCCGGAGCCCCTGCACGGTCGCGAACCACAACACATCCAAATCGGCAGGAACCTTGCTGGGAGGTCGCGGGAGTATCAAAAGCTGCGATTCAGCAGCGGCAAGCGTTTGCGCGCCAGGCGCGTCAACAAGTGGAGGCGGTGTGCGCGAACGCATCTCTCTCGCCGACACAAAAGCGTGAGCAGATACGCGAGATTCGACAACGAGAGCACCAGCAGGTCGAGGCTGTGATCACGCCACAGCAGCAGGAAGCAATTCGCTCTTGCCAGCAAAGCCGCGGAACACACGTGGGTGGTGGCGGTGGCGGCGGCCATATGGGACACAACGGACCATGCGGCACGATTCCCGGGTTTGAAGAACACGAGAACGAAACTCCGCCGGACAAGGATTGACAGGGATCGAGTGACGCTTGCGGCAGCGTGGCAATGCTCACGCTTATCTCAGGCGGAAGCCGCTTCCCGTTCCCGCTCCGGTAACGCAGAGGCTGTGCTCGAAATCGGTCTGCGTGCAGGTAGAACCTGAGAATGAACTGAAGACCGGTTCTCGATTCTGCCAATCACCGGTTTATCAAGCCCTCCAACAGTGATCGAAACAAAGGCTTGTTCCTGACATAAGCGATCGATCAACTGTTGCTGTCGAGGGTTCAATACTTGTTGCGGCAAAGACTGAAAGTTTCGGAAGATCCACAATAAATAGCCGCGTTCTAGAAAACTGGGTTGCACGTAACGGGCGCCAATTGGCGTGTCCACCTGGAGCACTCCATCAGCGAGCTTTTCTATCCACATGTCCGGGCCTGCCTGGGAAGTTTCGTACAGTTTTATGCAGCTTCGCAAAGCCGGACATTATTGCACCGGACCTGAAGCATGGAAAGACAAATGTTTTACAGGGCTGAGATTGCAGATAGTGGAAAGGGCATGCGGGAGGACCTATCCGCCGATCTCGGGCATGAGCTCGATCCGATCGAGGACTGCCGCGATTCCGATTCTCTTGCCATCGGTTTCTTCGACTCGTACCACAGAGGCCTGGCAGAGAGCCCAGCCACCTGGTCCAGCGCCCAAGCCCGGAGGCATGGTAATTACTATCTCCAGCCGGGTTCCAACTTCGAGTCGCGCCTCCGAATAGAGAAAAATACCGGAAGCACTAAGGTCGCGACTAACGCCGGTTTGCTCACTACTGTCCACGTGGCGAAGCCGGACCGGCAACTCTACGGCGCGGCGGGTTCGAGATCGTCTCTCTGGCGTCGGATCAGGCATGTTTCGAGCGGGAGCAGTGTACCCTATTTTTGAGGATTCGCAGCACCCGCCGCGACATCCGCAGGTGCAGGCTCCGAAGCCAAATGGTTGTTGCGATCCATCTCCATAGCTAGTGCCTGCTCCAGAGTCGGCAAGTGAGTGGCGCGGAGGCGATCCTCCGCCTGCTTCGATTTATCATTCGCGTCAGCCTGGCTGTAGGCCTTAACTAGCAACGCGACGCTCTCGGGATTGTCAGAGTCTTCCTCGAGTTCCGGAATCGCCTCCTGAAATTTACCCTGAGCCATTAGTGCCTCGCCAGTAGCTCCATGCCAGCATTCCAGAATCACCCGATTTCTACTGCTGGAGGCCATCTCGCCAAGCGTGTTGAGTGCGGCCTGCGCCATATCCCTGGCCCCCAAGTGGGTCGCTCGCGCAGCGCGGAGTCGAAGAATCAAAGCGTGTTCCGGATCTCGATCGGCGGCAGAGAGATTTTGGCGATGCGTTAAAGCTTCCTTGGCCGAGGCCAGCCGTTCGAGCGCCATCTTGTCATCGGCGCCGTACTGAGCCATTTGCCGGAGGGCCTGAGCTTCCTGCAGCTCGTATGATTGCAAATGAGCTTCGGTCGCGACTCGCCAAAGTTCGCGGTCGGCCTCAGTGTAATTCTTCTCGCGCACCCAACTGATCGCCTTCTGCATACGATCGTCAAAGCGATAAGCCGCGTCTGGCTCTATCTGAATGGCTTTGTCGTACTCGATGCGGGCCTGCTCCTCGGCACCCATCAGTGCATACGTGTCTCCCAACCCAACCATCGACGAGCGGAAGTTTGGATCGATCTTCAGAGCCGCACGGTAATGCTCAAGCGCAACATCGTAGAAGCCTGCCATCCGTGAAATCTCGGCATAGGAATCTTGCGGATTCGGCTCGCTCGGCAGCAATTCAACGTAGCGGTCCATGTCTTCCAAGGCTTCGCCGAACTCGCGCGAGCGCGCATGAAGATAAGCCATGTTATTAAGCGCGGGGGCGAAATCGGGGTCGATGTCCAGCGCCTTGTGCAGGAGGCGATGGGCCTGATCGTTGCCGCGGGTACCCATCAGCCAGTTGGCTGCCATATAGTAAAGGTGCTTGTCCCGAGGAAACATCGCGAGCAAGTCGTTCATCGCCGCAATGCCGGCCAAGTCGTGGCCTTCCTGCACATTCGAAACCCACTGAATTAGCAGTTTCTCGCCTTCTGAAGCCTTGGGAGCCAGTTCTTTGGCGCGTTCACGAGAGGCGCGAATCTCTTCCGGATCGCGGCTGTTCATCGCCAGCATCACAAAAGCGGAGGCGAATAGCGGATCTTCTTTGACTGCGGCGCGCCAGCCGATCATCGCACGTTCCAGATAGAGGAGTTCATTGTCCTGCATGGCGCGCTGGTACAGATCCCGAGCCTTCGCGGACGAAGTGGAAGCGACCAGTTGCGCAGGCTTGACCGTCTTAGCGCTATTGCGCGTGGGGTGCTTCGGAGCAGGATGGGCTGCCGCTTGCAGGGTCCAAGTACAGATCCCCGCCACCAGTACTGCTGAAATTCTACGCAGCATTTTGATTGGCCTCGACGGTTCTTTAAGGGGGGAGATCAATGTGAGACTAGCACTTAGCCTGGACGTGCCAAAGGCACCGCAGGGCACGACCGGTGTTGTACCTCCGCGCACCATGGGAGGAGGCTGAAAGACGTACCCAGAAAGTGGGGGGAGGAACGCCCATTGCTGCTTTCTTGTTGCTAGTTGTTTGTTTCGAAGACTGGGAGCGAAGCAGCTCACAAACAAGAAAGCCCTTCCCGTGACTACGAGAAGGGCTGGGAGAGCTTGGTTTCTAGAAGGTGATCTTGGCTGAGAACTGAACGCCCCTGGGGCCACCGCCTCCGAGGAACGGGTTCCCGATGCCAACGTCTCCGGTGGCAATCAGCGGCAAAAAGCCAATTCCCCGCCCTGCCCCGTCGAGTCCGTTCGTTGCCGGATCCGTGATGAAGTTGGGAAGGTTCGGGTTCGAGAAATTGGGGTGGTTGAAGATATTGAAGAAGTCGGCCCCGAGCTGGAGATTGACGCGTTCCGTGATCGGCGTTCGCTTATAGATGCTGAAATTCAGCTCTTTAAACGCTGGACCGCGCAAGATATTGCGACCCATATTGCCGAAGTGACGAGTGCCGGCGCCGCAGTTGCTGTCGCCGGTGTCGCTGATCGCCGTGCTGTTTCCGAAAGTGCAAGGCACCTGGAATGCACCGAGGTCAACGCCTTGTGCGGTGCTACCGTAACGAATGGGTCCAATGATGTCTGGCCGGTCAAAGCCTTCACCCGACCCCGAATAATCACCTTCAAAGTTGTAGTTCAGCTGATAGGGCTGGCCGTCCTGCAGGTTTAGCACGCCATTAATACCCCAGCCGTTTTTCAACTTTGACCACCCGCCATCGATGTGTGGGAATTCGTAACCGAAGTTCCAACTGAAGCGGCGCCGGATATCGAAGTTTGAATTCCCGCGTTCAAGACTAGGGGCCAGGCTGTTATTGGGCTGCGATGCATTGGGAATGAAGTCCTCGCTATCGCTGGCATTGTCGATGGAGTGTGACCATACAAAATTCACCGCAGAGGTGATTCCTCGCCAGGCATTCATCCGCAAGCTGGTTTGTAGCGCGTGGTAGGTCGAGCTGGCGGTTGATTCCTCCTGGTTTACGAAAAACAGGTTTCCGAAGGGACGGGGGACATTGAAGTTGATTCCGTCTGGACCATCAAAACCACCGATGAAGCAATTCGGGGCAGTCTGTCCATTTGCCGTGCACTGGGCCAAATCGAAGGCCGTTATATCAGACTGACTTGGCTGATTGATGTCGCGGAATCGGAATAACTTCGTTCCCCTCGCTCCCACGTAGCCGACTTGCACTACCGCCACGCCGATTTGCTGCTGGATATTCAGGTTGAAATTCTGGGTGTAGGGCGTGGGCAGGTTCTTGCTTGCTCCCATGAAGTCCGACAATCCGGAAAAGTCCGAGAACGCCGGAGTATTCTTCTCGAAGGGCAGACCGTTCGCCGCGGAAGTAACGATGGGAGCCGGTCCAACGCCCGTATATGCCGCACCGGGGCAGAATGCGCAGTTGTAAGGAGCGTGCCCGATGAAAATGTCCTGCGCGAAAGCGTCATAAAACAGACCCCAGCCAGCACGAATAACAGTGCGACCCTTGCCAGTCACGTCGTAAGCGAGCCCAATTCGCGGAGCGAAATTGTTGTAATCCTTATCGTAGAGCTGCCCAACCGGAATCAACCCTCCTCCCGCAATTGTTGGATCGAACCGGTAGAACAAGTCGTTCCTCTCGCTTGGAACTCCAAAATAGTCCCAACGTATCCCGTAATTTACCGTCAAACGCGGGGACCAACGAAAGCTGTCCTCAACATAAAAGCTGTGATTGTTCTCGACCGTATGACGGCGTGTGTTTCCCTGCGCAATCTTTCCGCCGCTAGCGATGCCCTGGAGAAACGTAGTCAAACTGTCAAAGCCGAATTTTCCACGAAACGTATTGTCTTGATTCAAGGCAATAGTCGTTCGGCGGAACTCGTAACCGAATTTCACATCGTGGCGACCAGACTTCCAGGAGTAGTTGTCGATGAAATGCCAATTGGAATCGACGCGTGAACGCGGTACAGAATTGGTCGCTCCTATCACCGAGAAGCTCGCGACACTCATTTTCGGCAGGCCAAAATCGAATGGCGACGTCACCCCGGTGTTCAAACCAATCGTGGACGGATCGAAGTTGTGGTCTTCGGGGAAGAAGCCCTCGACGAAACGATTCCATCCCAGGCGTGCCTCGTTCACCTGGGCGGCGTTGATTACTTTTACGTAGGACAGCGATACCAACTGAACGCGCGTCGGCGTCACGGTATTGAAGCCCGGCAACAGACCGCCTGCCAGTTGTGCGAACGGAAAGCTCTGGTCGCTGTCGCCGAAGTAATAGCGCCCCGTCAGCAGATTGTTCGCGTTAAAGTTGTGATCGATCTTTGCGATCATGCTGTCGACGCGGTTCTTGAATCTGGTGGAAGTGGCGAGGTTGGGGCCGTTAGGACAGCCGGTGTCAAAATCGGGATTTGTCGGATCATATCCGACATCGATATTCGGCGTCGGCCAGGGATTTCGCTCGAGCAGGGCGAGAATGACTGGATTCGTGGCAGGCACGACTCCGCCTACGCCAACGCCCCCTCCCTCATCGAGGGCGATCTGACGTGGGTCAGGCACGCAACTTAATCCCGCCTGTGCGCCCGACTCTCTCTGCCCTTCGTAATTCACATAAAAGAAGGTTCTGTCCTTGACAATCGGTCCGCCTAGCGAACCGCCGAACTGGTTGTTGTGGAAGGGATCCTGTCCACCGGCGGTATTGAAGTAGTTGCGGGCTCCGCCCACGGAACTCGTTCGATTGAACTCCAGCGCCGAACCGTGCCACTGGTTGGTTCCGCTCTTGGTCACGATGTTGATGACCGCTCCGCTGTTGCGTCCATACTCGGCCTCATAGTTCGATAAGACGCGCAGTTCGGCGACCGCATCGATGGGCAAAATCGTGGCTGGATCGCCAAACACGCCTGCTTCATTGATGGCCGGATCGTTGCGGAATCCGTCATTCATGTCGGTGCCATCCAACAGGAAGTTGTTGGCGCGGCCTCGAGAGCCGTTCATGGAGAACGTGCCGAAAGATCCCGGAGAATCCGAGATCTGGTCTGGCGATCCGGCAACGCCGGGATTGAGGTAGATCAGCTTGGTGTAGTCACGGCCATTGACCGGAATATCTTTGATCGTGTCGCTGGTCAGGGTTCCGCCCAACTGCGCCGACGTCGTCTCGACTTGCGGCAGCAACTCTCCGGCGACTTCGACCTTCACGGCCACTTCGCCGGTCTTGAATTGCACGTCGACGCGGCGTTCGCTCGCCACGTCTACACGCACGGCCCTAGTGACCGCGGTCTGAAACCCAGTTTGTGTGACCGTCACGTCATAGCTTCCAATCGGCAACTCGGGAATCGAATAGCTGCCATCGGCGCTGCTGGTAGTCGTGCGCTCCAAGCCAGTGTCGACATTCCGAACCTTGACGGATGCTCCGGCCACAACGGCGCCGGTTGGATCGGTCACAGTTCCCAGGATCGTTCCGCGAAAGGTCTGTGCAATTAGACTGACGGTTGCGAGAAAGAAAAACACCCCTACCCAGCGAAGCTTCATGTCCCCCATCTCTCCTTTGTCACGCGAGCTACTTGAGACGAACACGCCCGCTGACAAAATCGTCATCCTTGTTTTGAGATTCGGGAATTATAGACCGATCAGGCCGGTGAAATTCACAGGAAGTTAATTGAAAGAATTCATCTGCAGAATAGATTGGCTGGAGAAACGATTTTCCAATATGTCCCCAGGTCTCAAATAAATCAACAGAAAGCCCGATACGATTTGCTGAATGAGTTGCTGCTAGAAGTTAAACGCGACGCCGCCCCGCACTGAACGGGCAGCCTGGACGAGGTATACGGTGCGTCCATCGCGGCCAACGAGAGGCACGTAACCCTGCGCAAGCAGGTTGCGCAGGTCCACCAGCATCTCCATGTGTCCAGAGAGGAAGCCGGAGGGGAGTGGCTGGCGCACAAACAGATTGAAGTAAGGATCCGACTGGCCGGCCGAAGAATTGAACATGTCGACTGGAGTCAAAGCTTGGCCGCTTGTCCAGCGATAAGAAGCAATCCAGTGAGTTTTCGTCCGTGGGATATTACCGCTGAACTTCGCGGCGACAGCGTGCCTGCGTTGCGTGCGAATAAAGTCGCGGGCATCCTGCAGCTCAACGTCGGAACGACTCAGGTCAAGCACGCCACCATAGGCATAGTCCAGCGTCGCGGTCAGGTCCGACATGAGCTTGCGCTGCAGGACCACACGCAGGCCACGGGTCTCAAGGTCGTTCCCCTGGTAGTTGAAGGTGCCCGAGTAGATGTCGGGTAGCACATCGCCTGACTCTGCACTTACATCACCCACACCGGTGAGCGAAGGATCCTCGATGCGATCCGAATAGAACGCGAGTTGCACATTGTTCTTGCCCAACCGCTGCGAAACGGAAATTTCCTGATGGTGCGCTCGCTCCACCGCGGGAGTGAAGTTCGTGATGCTCATCCGCGGGCCCGACTCACTCAGATCGCCGGGAGCGGAATCGAAACCCTTCTCCATGCGGGTGTTCGGAAGTGAACTCGCATACTGATATTCGACGACCGTGTTTGGCGTGAGATGCAGGTCAACAGACCCAAATGGCTTGAACGCATTCACTCGCCCCATGAACTGGATGGTTTGCAACTCACTCCCGAACTTCAGCTCGAGTATGTCTCCCACCGTCATCCGGTCGGCGCTCATCAGCGAGAGAGCCTGCAAGCCTGAGTTGTGAAGATTGTTTACGTCCGGCGAAGAGATGCGCCGCATCGTGAAAGCCACCGTGGGCTCAAATCCGTTGTTCAAGTGGCTGGCGAAAGTTGTACGGACAACTGCGGTCGGAACACCCTCGCCGTAGCCCACAGTTCCATTCAGAGTCAGCGTTCCAGCCGATAACAGCGAGTGCTCCACTGAAAAACCTGTGCTCATGTCCGAACTGCCGCCGAATCCCTGCGACGGGGACCCCGCCATAAACGATATGGTCCCCTTCAGATCGTGATCCTCACCCTCGCTCTGGACAACTGTACCGTTATTGATCCGCAGAATGGGGCGATTCGAGACCGAGCGTAGAGTCCACTTCCAGTCATCATCATCCGCAGGACCGCGCATCGGACCAAGCTCAATCGCCTCGAACAAAGTATTCAACGTGACGTTGACCATGAGCCTGGCGCCCGGACGGACTCCAATCTTCTCGCGCAGAGTCGGCAAAAACGATGGAGCGCTCACCTTCAGACTGTAAACACCAGGAAGAAGTCCAGAGACGGTGTAGAAACCGCGATCGTCGGTGAAAGCCTTAATGCTCTGGACTGCTGAGCCCAGAATTTCCACGGCGGCGCCCATCTGGGGCGAGCCGCTGGCGTTGCGAACATATCCGGAGATCGTGCCGGGTCCGTTTGCGGACCACGCCGGAAGCGACAGGCTCATGACCACCACGAGGAACCCGAGCTTACGGAACATGTCTCCCACCACCCGTTATGGAGCCAAGCAGTCGCTTATTCTACGGCAAACGTGGCCGCAGGATTCACCGTCTGCTTGGAGAGATTATCGTTCACCTTTATTTCGATCTTGTAGACCCCGGGCTGCAGGTTGGCCGCGGACAGGGTCTTCTGCAGCGTAACCTGGTCTCCCACATTGCCCATCGTGTCGGTGCTCTCCACCGTATGAATAATGGGCTTATTGGCTGCGTTCAAAACGTTGTACTCGATCGTCGCCGAAGGTTTGTGCGTCTTCTCGTCCACGCTCAGGTTGTATACCTGCATCCAGAAGTTTAGCTTCTGGTCGCGCTTGAACGAAATCGGCTTGCCGTCGGATGGCGCGACTCGCGGACGGACCTTTGTCGTCCCAATTACGAAATTGCCCGTACCCACATTCTTGCTCGGTACCGGCTCCATCTGGTCGGCAATGATCAGAGAGGAGTTGCTCAGTCGATCCTCGGAGAAATCAGGAAGCTGGATGGAGTGGGTCCAGGTGCCTACCCGGTCGCCGTTCACGTCCTTAACCACGATGTCGAGCTTATATCGGTTCTGCGTGATGCGCAGCGGTAGGGCCTTCCAATAGACCGATGCATTTTCAGCGGTACGCGGAAGCAATTCCGCCGGGACGTCGACTTGCACCGTGTCTTCAAATGTCTGGGCTGTCTTGCCGGTCAAGGTGCTCACCCGCCCGAAGATATTGACCGTGCCACGCTCCACGCCTTCTTTGTTTTGGAATGTGATATCGCGGTTCTTGATTTGAATCGTTACTGGAACCAGCACTGTGTCGCCCGTGACTTTGACAAAGTCCGCCCGCACATCAAAGGGCATCGGGTTGGTAATGATCCGGTGCTTTACCAACTCGTTCTCGAGGTCTTTGAACTTAATCGCAGGTGCGCGTTGTAACTTCGCCCACGTGTCAAGACGGTCAAATTCCTTCGAATTTTGGTCCTGATTGAATGGCGATTGTCCGAGCTGTTCGATTCCTCCATTTGTGAATCGCGATGCCTTCGTGGTGAGACCCATCTGCTCGTAAAGCGTCAAGCCAGCGTTCGGCGTGTACTTGAGCGCGTCTTTCTCGGACCGGTCGATCGTCATGTGGTAATCGCCGCACATGCATGTATCGACGAACTCAATGATGATTTCCTGGCCGATTCCCTCAAGATAGCGATAACGCCACTGTTCGAACGGAAACGTGGAAGTCTCGCCGCCACCCTCTTCCATGGGCCGCTCGTAGGTGCCGCCGGAGGGATGTGATTCGATTTCATCCGCTGGTCCAAACACGATGTATATCCGCCCGCGGTCAGTTCTCCACCCCGGAATGCCGGCCGCGAAATGCTCGTTCGCATAGGCGATGCGGCGATAGTGCTCTTCTTTGAATTCGTTCTCTTCGGTATCGGGCGTGGGATCGCGGCGTTGCCAGAACGCCTCGATGAAATTGTCGCGCTCCTCGTCGTTGGAGAGCTGCATAAACGCACTGCGCTCTTCGTCGGTGATGATCCAACGAACGTCTTCGTCGAGCCACTTTTTATAGGTCTTGCCCAACTCCTGCCGAAGGGCCTTGGCGGCCGCCTTTTTCTGCTTATCGGTTAGAGGGCGCTTCAGAGGATCAGTCTGGCCAGCTTGTGGTGCCGATGCTTGGTCCCCGGTCTCCTTCTGATCCTTGTCCTTGTCGTTCTCCTTCGCGGAAAGAATGGAAGTTCCGCCCAGAACCAGGAAAAGAACCAGCAAAAGAGCCCAAAAACGTGTGGCAGAACCCTTGGAAAGCATAGAAGGACAACCTCGCCAGACACTTCGTGCATTCAATTCTATGTTCATTGGATACAGCAAAGCAAGTGAAAGTGGCCCGGAACGGGAAAGAATTCGTTGTGTCTCTTCCCCACCTAACATCCTTACAAATGCTGGGATTACAAATTCTTGGAGAATCCGCAAAGGACCTGTTTTGTTGCGGAGGGCAGGATATAATTAACAGTCACCCCGGTCTCCCAATAGCAAGCGGCTTGAAGCCTCGGCTGCCTGTCCGCTCCGGAACTTTCTACACGGTGTGAACGTAGTTGTTAATGGTTGCAATCAGAACAGATTTGCCGCGTTTTTAAGAAATCGAGAATGCGCCGGGGGCCGAGGCTCCGTCGCACAAGCCAACTCTGCGGAATGATATGAAGACTTGGAAGAAGGTGCTAATCGGTCTGGGCGCGGCGCTGGCGCTCGTCATCATCGTCAGCATAACGGTTTACCAAAGCCGCAAGAACCTAGTCACCGTACAGACCGGAAAAGCGCAAAAGCAGACCCTTGCAGCGGTCGTGAGTGCCTCGGGCGAGATCAAGCCGAAAACCTACGTCAATATTGGGGCAAACGCTTTCGGGAAGATCACTCACCTGTATGTCAAGGAAGGCGATCGGGTCCGTAGAGGGCAACTGCTGGCGCAACTTGAAAACGTGCAGTCGGCTGCCGATGTCAATGCGACGCGAGCATCCCTCGCCGCGGCCGAAACCGACTCCGTAGCCGCCGACGCCGCAATGCGAACCGCTGTCGCGGACTTGGCCCGCGCCAAAGCCGACGCTGAGCGTGCCAAGCTTGACTGGGAGCGCGCCCAGGGCCTGTTCAAGGACGCCTTAATTGCCAAACAGGACTTCGACGCCCGCAAGGCTACCTGGGAGCAGGCCGAGGCTGGTCTGGCGCAGGCTCAAGCCCGACTCGCCCAGGCCAAAGCACAAAAGGACTCTTCCGATAAGAGGATCACCCAAAATAGTGCGAACTTAACCCGTGTCTCAGACGTACTACGGAAGACGACGTACGAAGCCCCCTTTGATGGGGTTATTACGAATCTTCCGGTCCGGGAGGGCGAGACCGTGGTTATCGGTATCCAGAATTCGCCCGGCAGCACGCTCATGACGATTGCAGACATGTCGGTGATTACGTCGGAAGTGAAGGTCGACGAAACCGACATTGTGAACGTGCAACTCGGGCAGCCGGCCGACGTCACGATCGACGCCATTCCGCGCAAGGTGTTTCACGGAAAAGTAACAGAGATTGGGAATAATGCGATTGTGCGGTCGACTGGAGTAGCGACTTCCCAGCAGACGTCGACCAGCCAGGAAGCGAAGGACTTCAAGGTCGTGGTGACGCTCACCGATCCCCCTTCAGATCTGCGGCCGGGCTTGTCGTCAACGGCCAAAATTACGACCGCGACTCGGGAGAATGTGGTGAGCATTCCGATCCAGGCGCTGACGGTTCGTACGCGCGCGGACCTGCAGCCCCAGAGTAACGGGAAAGGTTCCGTGCAGGCAGCCGCCAATCCGCCTGCGGACCCATCAAAACAGAAAGAGGAAGTACAAGGCGTATTCGTGATCCGCAATAAGAAAGCAGAGTTTGTCCCGGTGGAATCCGGAATCAGCGGCACGACGGACATTGAAGTCACCAAGGGTTTGCAGTCCGGCGACGAAGTAGTCACCGGGAGCTACAAGGTTTTACGTACTTTAAAGCCCGGCACTACGGTTAAGGTCGACAACACAGTGCCGCCGAAGGAAGACGAGGGTAGCTAGAATCGCGCCTGTTGCGGTTGCCGTCGTTAGCAACCGGGAAGCCGAAACCGCGACAGGCCTCTAACCTCATCTTGGTTAGAACGTCTAACGAAGAACGGCAGCAACGGAGCAGAACGCGTGTCCGAGCCGGAGAAGGAGAAGAAGATGGCGACTGCAGAAGTACTTCCCATTGAGCAGCAAACTCCCAACTGGGAGGCGCCAGACTCCAGCATGATCTCCACGGACGACCTGTGGAAGACCTATGACATGGGCTCCGAGCAGCAGGTGCACGCGCTGCGTGGCGTGAATCTCCGAATCCGCCGCAATGAGTATGTCGCGATCATGGGGCCCTCGGGCTCCGGCAAGTCAACCCTCATGAACCTGATCGGTTGTCTCGATTCGCCGAGCAAAGGCCAGTACTGGCTGAACGGGCAGCTGGTCAGCGAACTTGACGACGATGAACTGGCTCATATCCGAAATAAGGAAATCGGATTCGTCTTTCAGACTTTCAATCTGCTGGCCCGCGCGACCGCGCTGCACAACGTGGAACTGCCGCTGATTTATGCCGGAGTGCCTTCGGAACAGCGCGTCAATCGTGCCAAGGAAGCGCTCGCAGCCGTGGGCATGGAATCCCGCATGAATCACAAGCCAAATGAGCTTTCGGGCGGCCAGCGCCAGCGCGTAGCCATCGCTCGCGCCCTGGTCAATAAGCCTTCGATCATCTTGGCCGACGAGCCTACGGGCAATCTCGACTCGCAGACCGGTAACGAAATCATGGCCCTTTTCGATCGCTTGCACGCAGAAGGCAATACGATCGTGCTAGTAACCCACGAGCACGACATCGCCGAATACGCGCACCGTGTGATTTACATCAAGGACGGCGTGGTCGCCAAAGACGAATCGAAGCGATAGAACTTGGGTCTGATCTCTGGCGCGGGCATTTTTGCCCGCGCTTTTGCATTTGCGGTACTTGATGTCCACGATCCGCTTTCCCAAAGCTGCATGATTCCAAATTTGAGAATTCTCCTTCTCTAAAACTGCACTGAGACCCTGCCTATTGATTGACCCACCGACGAGTGTCTGCTAGTCAGAAAGGGCACGTACTTCAGTCCCTTTTGTCGTTCAGAAACTTCCCTTCGGGCCGAATCGCGAACAGGTACATCGGAAAAGCAATCCGTCTACCGGGCTGCCGTTCGCCTCGGATTACTCCAACCAATCACCGGAGGTCTTCATGAAATTCAGCAGACTGTTTGTACTGTTCTTCGCTCTAATGGTCCTCACTCTCTTTGCTGTTGCGGCAAATCCCCAAGGCAAGGCGCTCACTTGCGAACAGGTTTTAGTGGGGCAACGCTACGCCTACGTCTTTCAGGGATACGTTGACCTGGGCGCGCCTATCGGGCTCACCCCAAACGCCGGCGGCGGTTACATCAGGTTCCATGCGGACGGAACATTCAATGCGTGGAGTAGCCTCAGCATCGGCGGCCTAATCTTCCCGAATCCCATGCACGGAACCTATCAAATGGAGTCTTACGCAAGTGAAGGAACATGTGGCGGAACGGCAACGACGGATGATGGCACGAAATTCCAATTGCTCGTGACACATGACGGAAAACAGCTTGAGCAGATGCACACCGACTTCGGGCTAGTTGTGGTGGTGGGCTCCGAGAAGATGGAAAAAGGACATTGCTCGAAAGCAACTCTAAATGGCAATTACGTCTACATCGCTAATTGATTCCATGACAATGTCGGCTCCAATGCCCGAGTAGAGTTGGTGGTGCTAAGCCAACCAACCGGCTCGGAGAAAGGAGCCAACATGATCATTGTAGGTTGTGATTATCATCCGAGCTT